>Ga0256839_1006203_pt1 | contig 10621 bp, 8 predicted proteins | sample 354166metaG_FD_185968 | JGI IMG/M metagenome (GOLD analysis project Ga0256839, IMG submission 185968) | Hydrothermal vent microbial communities from Mid Atlantic Ridge, Atlantic Ocean - 354-166 | ecosystem: Environmental > Aquatic > Marine > Hydrothermal vents | place: Atlantic Ocean: Mid... | reverse complement strand
CGACTGGGCGCGGCCGATCTGGGCGAGGGCATCTCGGCCACCCAGCTGTTCGTGCGTTCGGGGCTGGCGAAATCGGGCAAGGAGGCGAAACGCCTGATCGCCGAGGGCGGCGCGCGCATCAACGACGCGCCGCTCACCGATCCGGGCCGCATGTTCGACGCCGCGGCCCTGGCCGAGCCGCTGAAGCTGAGCGCCGGCAGGAAACGCCACGCCATGGTAGTGCTGGCGGGCTGAGCCCGCGCACCGCCGCCCCTGCCAGGGCCGAGCGTTGGCCGCCCGGTCGGAGCGCCCGCGGGCGCCTGCGTGCCGCATATCCCGCAACATATCCCGCAAAATGCCCTTTTCGGCGGAAAATGTCGCCGCCACCGACCGGCCCCTTTCTCCGGCGGGAAGGGCAGCGCAAGCAGCTGCGGCACGGGAAAGATCGGCACGGGAGCAGGCGATTCCGGCTTCGCCCCGGGAGGCAATTGCGCTATTGTCAGGCAGCTCCGGCACGGACCGGACGGCGAGAGGCAGGCAGAAAGGCAGGCAGGGACTGGCCGAGGAGGCAGGCAGATGAGCACCCCTTCCCGACCGCGCCCCGCGGGGCAGGTTCCGGCCGGTTCGGCTCCGGGCGTGCGAAAGGCCGCCCCTCTCCCGCCGGCAGGGGCGGAGCAGCCCTCTCCGCACCCCCCCGACGGCAGCGCCGGCAGCCCCCCGAACCCCCTGGGGGGCTGGTCGGAATCGATCCTGGAACTGGATGACGCGCTCGTCGTTCCGCCCGCGGAATCGGGCACGATACAGCCCTGCGGAGTGCTCGAGCGGACCGGCGCCTTCTGCCGCCAGGCGGTCACCTGGCGCGGCCGCCGGGCGATGATGACCCCTCCCCCCGCCCCCGCCGGAACGCCGCGCAAGCTGCCCGGGAGGCATCTTTTCGCCGGGCAGATATGGTCCCATTTCGGCCATTTCCTGGCCGAGTCCCTCCCGCGCCTGTGGGCGCTGGACAAGCTTGCGGAAAAGCCCCAGAGCATCGTCTTCATCCCGAAACGACCGGATCAGCCCCGGGGTTTCAGGCGCTATCAGCAGGAATTCTTCAGGCTGCTCGGGCTGGATCTGGAACTGCGCATCCTCACCGAGCCGACCCGGGTCGAGCGGCTGATCGTGCCGGGCCAGGGTTTCGGGCTCGGCGAAATCGCCGCCGGCACCGCAAGCTTCCGCGCCTACATGCGCCGCAACTTCGCCCCCGAGGTCGCGGCAGAGGGGCCGCCGCGACTCTACCTCAGCCGCTCGCGCCTGGGCGGGCTGGAGGGCGGGATCGTGCTCGAGGGGGTGCTGGAAGCCAATCTTGCCGATTCAGGCTACGAGACCTTCCATCCCCAGAACGCGCCCCTGGCCCGGCAGATCGCGCGCTACCGCGCCGCCGAGCGGATCATCGGCCCGGACGGCTCCGCCTTTCACCTGTTCGGCTTCGTTGCCACCGACCGGCAGAAGGCCGGCATCATCCTGCGCCGGAATTCCGGCGTCTACCAGAACCTTGCGACGCAGATCGAAGGTTTCTCGGGCAACCCGCCGGCGGTGCTGCGCGCGGTCCGGGCCGACTGGATCCCCGAAGGGAAGTCCCGCCCGGGGCGCTATTCCTTCGGGCAGCTCGATTTCGAGAACCTCCGCAACCAGCTTGCCGCCGAAGGTTTCATCGAGCCCGCCTGCGCCTGGAAGATCCCCCGCTACCAGCGCATCCGCCGCGCGATGGCGCGGATTTCCGATCAGAAGGGGCTGTTCTACCGGCCGCTGCCCGCAGGCTCCCCCCGCGGCGGGGCCGCGGCGGCACCTGCCGGCCCGGACGGACCGACGCAGGCCGCCGGTGACGCGCCCCGCCCTGTTGACAGGAAGCAGTCCGGGTGAAACGATCCCGCCGCCCGGCCCCGGCGGCATGCGAAACCGGGTGCGGGCCGAGGGTGGCAGAGCCGGAACGGAACCGGGCAGACGGCACGAAGCCGGAGTGCGAAAAGAACGGGAACCGCAGGAAGCGGGCAGGCAACAGGCAGGAACCGTGAGGATCACCGCCGTCACATGCGTCAAGAACGAGGGCCCGTTCCTGCTGGAATGGATCGCCTTCAACCGGGTGATCGGGGTGAGCGATTTCCTGTTCTATTCGAATGACTGCGACGATGCCACCGACACGCTGCTCGACGCCCTGGCCGGCCACGGGATCGTCCACCACCTGCCCAATCCGGCGCAGGGGCGCAACTACCAGATGGAAGCGCTCAAGGACGCCCGCCGCCAGGAAGTGGTAAGAAAGGCCGATTGGGTCTGGATCGCCGATGTGGACGAGTTCCTGAACATCCATGTCGGGAAGGGCACGATCCCCGAGCTGATCGCCGCCTGCGGCACCCCGCAGGCGATTTCGCTCAGCTTCCAGTTCTTCGCCAACGGCGGGATCGAGCGCTTCGAGGACCGCCCGGTGATCGAGCAGTTCCGTCGCACCCACAACCCCGACATCTGGTGCGATCAACTGGCGATCGAGGTCAAGACCCTGGTGCGCGCCGACTTCCCGCTGCAGTATTACGGCGCGCACCGCCCGTTCCTGCGCAAGGGGGCGGCGCGCGCGCCCCGCTGGACCGACGGCTCCGGGCGGGAGGTGCCGCAGAACTTTCTTCTGGCCGCCAGCAAGCGGCGCATCCGGCGCTTCCCCGCCCGGGGCGCGCGCGCCTTCGCAACCCTCAACCACTACGCGCTGCGCTCGCTCGAAAGCTATCTGGTCAAGAACGCCCGCGGCGACGTGAACCGTGCCCACCGCAGCTTCGATGACAGCTACTGGCGTGAACGCAACGACGATGCCTGGCAGGAGGAATCGATCCTGCGCTACCGGGAGCGGCTGCTGGCCGAGCTGGACCGGCTCGGGGCTCTCCCCGGAATCGCCGCGCTGCACCGGGAAACGGTGCGCCGCCACAGGGCCCGGATCCGGGAACTGCTGGAACAGCCCTTCTATCGGGAACTGCGCGCCAGGCTGTCTGCCCTGCCCACCATTCCGCCCCCCGAGGCGCGGCTGATCGGACGTCTGGAAAGGGGGCTGGAGCCGCTATGAGCCGCGCAATCAAGGTGATCAACCTCGGGCTGCCGAAAAGCGGCACCACCACGCTGGGGCGTGCGCTTGCCGCGGCCGGGCTGCGGGTGGCCGACTGGCGGATCCGCCGCGGCGATCCGAACGCCACCGCGATCGGCTTCGTCGGCCGGCTGATGTATCACGCCTACTTCGAGAAGGGGGATCCGCTGGCGCTGATGCCCAATTACGACGCTTTTGCCGAGATCAGCATCATCCGCAAGGGGTTCAACCTTTGGCCGCAGACGGACTGGGGCCTGATCGAGGCGATCCGCCGTCACCACCCGCAGGCCCGTTTCGTGCTGACCATGCGCGCCCCGGAGCGGATCTCGGACAGCATGCGCCGCTGGTCCGACCTGGGCAGGCGCCGCCTGCCCGGCCACGACGTTCCCGGCCTGCCCCGCCCCTGGGGCGGCAGCGATTCCGAACGAATCCGCTGGATCGAGGCGCATGCCGCCTTCTGCCGGCGGGTCTTTGCCGGGAGCGCGGATTTCCTCGAGCTCGATGTGGAATCCGGCAGCGCCCGCGAGCGCCTGTCCTCCTTTCTCGGGCGCGAGCTGCCCTGGTGGGGAGTGGCGAACGCGAACACCCGCCGCCAGGCGGCCGCCCCTCCCCCCGGCAACGGCAACGGCGGTTCCGTTTCCGGCGGCACGGGCGCCGCGGCCGGACCCGGCGGCGAAAGGGGCGGGAAGAGCTGATGCGCATATATCTGCATATCGGCCTGCCGCATTGCGGCGGCGAACGGCTGCAAGCGCTGCTCGAATCCCGGCGCGACCTGCTGGCGGCGCGGGGCGTGCTCTACCCGGTGGCTCCGGGGCGGCGCAATCACACCCGCCTGTTCATGGCGGTCAGCGACCCGGATCACGTGGATCCGCTGCGCTGGGCCCGCGGTCATGCCGCCCCGGCCGATCAGGCCCGGCTGCGCGCAAGTCTGCGCGAGGAGCTTGCGCGCGAGATCGAGCGCACCGGGCCCGACGTGCTGATCCTCTCGGCGCTGCAGCTGGCCGCCGCCCTGCATCGGGATTCCGAACTGGAACGGCTGCGCGACTTCCTGGGCGCCTTCTCCTCCGATATCCGCCTTGTCGCTCACCTGGACGAACCGGCCCGGCTGCTGGCCCGCCATTATGCGGCGCAACTCCTTGACGGGCGCCTCGCCCCGCTGACGCGCGATCTGGAACTGTTCGCCGCGGATTCCGCGGGCACCGCTCCCGAGGCGCACCTCCGGGCGCTGGCCTTCTGGGACGAGATCGACCCGGCCCGCAACCGGATGCCCGAAATCCAGGCGCCGCCCTTCTGGCTGGACTACACGGCGCTGGAACGGCAGTGGAACGCGGCCTTCGGCTCCGGTGCGCTGCGCCTGCGCCCGCCCGTGCCGGGCCCGGCGGCGCCGGAAGCCGAGCTGCATGCGTGTTTTGCCCTCGCCCCCCTCCCCGAGGCGCCACCGCCCCCCCCGCTGCCCGACCCGACTCCCCCTTCGGCGGCCTGGCTCGCCAGGATCCGGGCCATGAACGCCCTGTTCGACCAGGCGCTCGCCGCGGGGCGGATCATTCCGCGCCCGCTCTGGCGGCGCTTCCAGGAGCATCTTCACCGTCCCGGGCCGCCGATCGACCCGGGCGCGCTGAGCGCGCTCTCGCGCCGTTTCGCCCCCGCCCTGCAGGATCTGGCGGCCCGCCACCCCTCCCTGGGAAACGGTGCGCTCAGCGCCCCGCCCCCGGCGCCGGACTGGCAGGAGGCCGACCCCGAGGCCGGCTTTCGCGCGACCCAGTATTTCGCCGTCTTCCTGCCGCAGATCGACAAGGCCACCCGCGCGGACAGGCGCTCCCGCGCCGCCGGGGCGCGCGCCACTCCGCCGCCCGCCGCCCCGCTCTCCGCTGTTTCCGCGGAACCGGCGGCCCCGGCCGGGCTGCCGCCGCTGGCCGCGGCGAATTATGCGCGGCTTGCCGGCGGCCGCTTCGCCCCGCACAACCGGCTCGGACAGGCGGACGAGGAAACCCCCGGGGCGCCGTTTCCCGTTATCCCGCCCCGCACGCTCCCGGAAGGCAGCAGCGGCAACGTGATCGTCGCCTGCATGAAGAACGAGGGGCCCTATATCGTCGAGTGGGTGGCCTACCACCGGGCGATCGGGGTTGACGGCTTCATCGTCTATACCAACGACTGCGAGGACGGCACCGACGAGATCCTCGGGCGCCTGCAGGAAATGGGGATCCTGCAGCATCGCGACAACAACGGCTGGAAGGGGAACTCGCCCCAGCAGCACGCGCTGAACCGGGCGCTGAAGGAGCCGCTCCTGCGCGATGCCGAGTGGATCATCCACATCGATGTTGACGAGTTCATCAACATCCGCTGCGGCAACGGCACCATCGCCGATTTCCTGGCCCGCGTGCCCACGGCCACCAATGTCGCCATGACATGGCGGCTGTTCGGCCACAACGGCGTGGTGCGCTTCGAGGATCGCCCGGTAATCGAGCAGTTCGACCGCTGCGCGCCGGCCTACTGCCCCAAACCGCATACCGTCTGGGGCTTCAAGACGATGACGAGAAACATCGGCGCCTACGAGAAGCTCAGCTGCCACCGCCCCAACAAGCTGCGCCCGGAAATGCGCGATCGGGTGCTCTGGGTGAACGGCTCGGGGCAGCCGATGGGTGATGCGGTCCGGGAACGCGGCTGGCGCTCCGACCTGCGCTCGGTGGGCTACGACCTGCTCCAGCTGAACCACTATGCGCTGCGCTCGGCGGAAAGCTTCCTCATCAAGCGTCAGCGCGGGCGCGCCCTGCATGTGGACCGCTCGATCGGGCTGAACTACTGGCTGCGGATGGACTGGTCCGACCACCGTGACCTGACCATCCAGCGCAACCTGAAGCGGCTGCGCCACGAAATGGAGACGCTGCTGGAAGACAGGGTGCTCGCCGGGCTGCATCGCCGCGCCGTCGCCTGGCATAGGAGCAAGGCCGAGGCGCTGCGCGAGAACCCGGAATTCCGCGAGCTTCTGGAACAGGCGCTGGCAACCCGCCTGGCGCCGCTGGAACGGGTTGCCTGGGCACTTGCGCTGGACATGGAGAGCTGAAATGAGCGAATCGGATCCGCAAGTTGCACAACCGGCGCCGGCAGATGTCCCCGGCGGGGAACCGCCCGGCGCGCCGCAGCCCGGAACCGCGGGCGGGGCGGGCAGCGGGGCCGGAAGGGGCACGGGGGGCGGCTTCATCCGCTCGCGCGGGCTGCGCTTCCCCGACGACCCGTCGGTTCTCACCGCCAGGCTGCGCCGGCTTCTGCGCAGCAACGGCTACGAACGGAAGGAATTCGAGGCCGTCCGCGCCCTTGTCGGCCCCGACGATACGGTGCTGGAACTGGGCGCGGGCATCGGCTTCATGTCCACGGTCGCGGCCAAACGCTGCGGCGCCAGACGGGTTGTGTCCTACGAGGCCAACCCGGCGCTGATCCCCTACATCCGGGCGGTGCATCAGGCCAACGGCGTCTCGGACCGGACCGAGGTGCGCAATGCCCTTCTGGCCGGGCGCAAGGGCAAGCCGGTGGACTTTCACATCCGCAGGAACCTGCTGGCCTCATCGCTGGATGCGATGCAGGGTGACAGTGACGGCGGCGTGGTCGCGACCGAAAAGGTCGAGGTGCACGGCATCGGCAGCGTTCTGCGCGAGGTGAAGCCGACGGTGCTGATCTGCGACATCGAGGGCGCCGAGGCCGACCTCCTGCCCAGGGCCGACCTGTCCTGCCTGCGGCTGGCAATCGTCGAACTGCATCCGCAGTGGATCGGGCAGGCAGGGGTGCAGGCGGTCTTCGATGCCATGCAGCGGGGAGGGCTCACCTATTTTCCGAAACGCTCGAATGCGAAGGTGGTGGCCTTCCGCAAGGAGTGGTAGATGCGCGCGCTCGCGGTGCTGACTCTGCGCGACGAAGGCGCCTTCCTGCTGGAATGGCTGGCCCATCACCGGGCAGTCGGCTTCACCGACTTCCTGGTGTTTTCCAACGACTGCCGCGACGGCACCGACGCCATGCTCGACCGGCTTCAGGAAATGGGCCTGCTGGTGCACGAGCGCAACGACGGCCCGCATGAGGGCGGCGTGCAGTGGGCGGCGCTCAAACGCGCCGACCGGCACCCGCTGGTGGCCGCGGCCGACTGGATCCTGGCGCTGGACATCGACGAATTCGTGAACATCCACACAGGCGACCACAGGCTGGAAGACCTGCTCGACGCCCTGCCCGAAGCCGATGCCATCACCCTGACCTGGCGGCTTTTCGGCAACTGCGGCATCGTCCGCTACGAGGATCGCCCGATCACCGAACAGTTCCTGCGCGCCGCCCCGAAGATTCTGCACTGGCCCTGGCGCGCGGCCATGTTCAAGACGCTGTTTCGAAACGACGGCTCCTACCGCAAGCTGGGAGTGCACCGCCCGCGCAACCCCGACCCGGCACGCCTTGCCCGGCTGCGCTGGTTCGACGGCTCCGGGCGCGAGCTTGGCCCGCGCTTCCGCCGCCAGGGGCTGTTCTCTCCCTTCGGGCGCGACAACTACCGCCTGGTGCAGCTCAACCACTATCCGCTCGGGGCGATGGAAAGCTATGTCGTCAAGGCCGCCCGCGGCCGGGCCGTGCACGCCGGGCAGGCGCTGGGCATGTCCTACTGGAGCGAACGCAACTGGTGCTGTGCGGAAGACCGCTCGATCCTGGCCCTGAAGGCGGCGCGCGATGGCGAACTGGCGGCGCTGCACGACGATGCGGCTCTGGCCCGGCTGCACGCCGCGGCGGTTTGCTGGCGACGGAAGCGCTTCGAATCGCTGATGGCCGAAGAGCCCTTCCGCGCCCTCTACGGGCGGCTTCTGATGACGCCGCCGGCACGGCCCCTGCCCCCGGAAACGGCCCGGGAACTGTATCGCCATGCACAAAGGAACAGCCCGCCCGGAACTGGTTCCGCGTAGGAAACAGTGCCCCGCCGCCAGGCCGTTCTTCCGGCCTTCCGGCCCCCCCGCCATTGCCGCCTCGCCCCCCCCGGGGCTAGACTTCCCCGCCGGCGCAGGAAAGCGCCGGAAGGGCGCAGAGACCATTGCGGGGGCAGATGGTGGCGACAGTCGATCTGTGCAGGCTCGTCGATCCGGCCGAAGGGCTGGACAGGCAGGAATGGCTCGAGCGGATAGAGGATATCGCCGAGGACCACGGCCATTTCGAACCGCTCGGACCGGACCACTCCGCCGCCTTCATAGGCCGTGGCCGCACGCTGCTCGTCACCTTCGAGACCATCGACAGCATCCGCGCCCGCACCAGCCTGGACGTGCCGCTGGGCTGGCAGCTGATCGGCGGAACCGACTGGTCGCAGCTCTGCCTGATGTCGGAGGGCGAAACCTGGTTCCGGCACATCGCCGTCTACATGTATTTCGACCGGCTCGTCGATGAGGGCTTCTTCGACGAATACGACCGGGTGGTGTTCTACGGCGCGGAAAGCTGCGGCTATGCCGCGGCCGCCTTTTCGGTGGCTGCGCCGGGGGCCTGCGTGCTGCTGCTGTCGCCGCAGGCAACGCTCGATCCGCGCGATGCCGGCTGGGACGAGCGCTTCGTCCACATGCGCCGGGCCGATTTCACCAGCCGCTACGGCTACGCTCCCGACATGCTTGATGCCGCCGCCCATGCCTTCGTGCTCTACGACCCGGACCTGCCGGAAGAGGCCATGCATGCGGCGCTGTTCCGCCGCCGCAACGTGACCCGGATCCGCTGCCCCTTCATGAACGGGCAGATCGAGACCTTTCTGCGCCGGATGGAACTTCTCGGGCCGCTGATCCGCCGCGCGGCAGAGGGGCGGCTCGATGCGCGCGACATCCACCGCGCCCTGCGCGCCCGGCGCGAATACCTGCCCTATCTGCGCCAGATGCTGCGTCAGCTCGAAACCGAAGGGCGCCCCTACCTCGCCGCACTCATGTGCCGCGCCGCGCTCGGGCGCTTCAATATCCCGCGCTTCCGCCAGGCGCTGGCCGCGAATCGGGCGGAACTGGAACGCCGGGGCCGCCGGCTGCCCGCGCGTCACCGCCCCGAACGGGCCTGACCCGCGCCGGCGCCGCGCCCCGGGCGAGGTGCCATGATGCCCGGGCCGGACCGGCCCCGCGACGACGCGCATCGGCCAGGCGCAATCTGCCACTGGCCCCGGGCCACCGGGCTGTGCTATCCGGCCCGGCAATGGCCGATACCCTCACCATACGCCGCCCCGACGACTGGCACCTTCACCTGCGCGACGGCGCCATGCTGGCCGCGGTGCTGCCCGAAAGCGCCCGTCATTTCGCCCGCGCCCTGGTGATGCCCAACCTGCTGCCCCCGGTGGTGACCGCCGCCCAGGCCGCCGCCTACCGCAGCCGCATCCTCGCCGCCCTGCCCGAAGGGATGGAATTCACCCCGCTGATGACCCTCTACCTCACCGAGGAGAGCGACCCGGAGGACGTGGCCGCCGCGGCCCGCGACGGGCTGATCGCCGCGGTCAAGCTCTACCCGGCCGGAGCGACCACCAACTCGGCCTCGGGCGTGCGCGATTTCGGCCGCATCCGCCCGGTGCTGGAGCGCATGGCCGAAACGGGGCTGCCGCTGTGCGTCCATGGCGAGGTGACCGACAGCTCGGTGGACATCTTCGACCGCGAGGCGGTGTTTCTGGAGCGCGTGCTCGAGCCGATCCGCCGCGCCACCCCCGGGCTGCGGGTGGTGCTGGAACATGTCACCACCGCCGAGGGCGTGGACTACGTGAAATCGGGCGGCGAGAACATCGCCGCCACCATCACCGCCCATCACCTGACGATCAACCGGAACCACATGCTGGCCGGCGGAATCCGCCCGCATTACTACTGCCTGCCGGTAGCCAAGCGCGAAGCCCACCGCCTGGCACTGCTCGAGGCCGCCACCTCGGGCCATCCGCGCTTCTTTCTCGGCACCGACAGCGCCCCGCACACCGATGCGGCCAAGCTTGCCCCCTGCGGCTGTGCCGGCTGCTTTACCGCCCCCAACGCCCTGTCGATCCTCGCCGAGCTGTTCGGGCAGGCCGGCGCGCTGGCACGGCTCGAGGCCTTCACCTCTCTCAACGGCGCCGCCTTCTACCGGCTGGCGCCGAACGAGGAAACCATCACCCTGCAGCGCGGTGCCCCGGTCATCCATCCGGCACGGATCGACACCGCCGAGGGGCCCGTCACCGTCTTCGACCCGGGCTTTCCCCTGCACTGGAGCGTCACGCCCTGATCTTCTTCTGTCTTGAAACACTCCCGCCGGAGGCCCCCTCCGCCCACAACCAGGACCCGCGCCGATGATCCCCTCCACCTTCCCGCCGAAAGATGAAATCGCCCGCCTCAGCGCCCGCATGCTGCTGGAAATCGGCGCGGTGCATTTCAACGCCGAGCAGCCCTTCACCCTGGCCTCGGGCCTGCCCTCGCCCACCTACATCGACTGCCGCAAGCTGATCTCCTACCCGCGCATCCGCTCCGCCCTGATGGATTTCATGGCCGTCACGGTGATGCGCGAGGCCGGCTTCGAGGCCTTCGACAACATAGCCGGCGGCGAAACCGCCGG
>Ga0256839_1006202_pt1 | contig 10623 bp, 7 predicted proteins | sample 354166metaG_FD_185968 | JGI IMG/M metagenome (GOLD analysis project Ga0256839, IMG submission 185968) | Hydrothermal vent microbial communities from Mid Atlantic Ridge, Atlantic Ocean - 354-166 | ecosystem: Environmental > Aquatic > Marine > Hydrothermal vents | place: Atlantic Ocean: Mid... | reverse complement strand
GTCAGCTGCTCTGCCAGTTGAGCTACTCCGGCAGAAGGGCCACACCATTTTCTACCCCGGCGGGTGGGATTATGGCCGCTTATTGGGAGCCGGGGCCTAGTAGAAGTATTTCTCCAGATACTCCTCTATCAGCTGGCAGACCAGCTCATGGCATGCCCCGCAGCCGGTCCCCACGCCGGTGGCCTGCTGGAGGAGATCAAAGTCCATCGCTCCGTTCTTCACCTCCTCCTCAATCTCCTCGTCGGTCACTCCCAAACAGTCACAGACGATCTGGGGCAGACGCTCACGGATGCGGTGGTTTTGGCCGGTGCGGCGGAAGTAGTCGTGGATGGCGTCCCGCAGGGCGAGGTGGGAGACGATGGCACCGGCGGCGGAGCGGTTGATCCCCAGCTGGTCGCAGAGGTCTTCGGCGGTGAGGGCGAGGGCCTCCTCCAGGGTCATCCCCCCTCCCCTTGTAACCAGCTCTGACATGAGGGAGGTGGCGGCGACGACGGTGGGGTTGCCATAGCTCTTCCAGACCAACTTGGTGATGCGCTCCTCGCCCGCCGCATCCTTTTCCACCACGATCCAGATGCGCAGGCTGTCGCCCATCAGCATGGAGCCGATGGAACCCCGCCCGCTGGCCCGCCGGTTCCACTCCTCCACATCGGAGTAGACCACATTGCGGGGGCGGCGAAAGTGCTCCCGCATGAGGTCGGTGTATTCAAAGCTGGAGATCTCAAGCCTCACCGGACAACTAGTCTATACCCCAGCGACGGTGGGTGCCTGTGCCCTCCCGCCCGGGACGGCTAGGCACCACTGTTATAATTCTTGGACTTACAAAGGGTGTAAGCGGAGGTGATTTAGGGTGACGGTCTCTCCACCCGACCCCGGGTCGGTACTAGAAAAGCTCATCCGCAAGGACCGCAGGCGCGAAGAGGGGGAAGAACCCAAGGAGCGCAAGGAGGTCCTTGAGGAGCTCGTCATCAGTGAAGACGAAGCCATTGAATACATCGCCCAGCGCGGGCCCAAGATGCAGTTCTGGGTGGGGGCGGGATTCAGCGTTTCCAGCGGAGTCCCCCTCGCCCAGGAGATGATTGACGAGATCACCGTCAAGGTTTTTGAAAAGACCAACCCGGACAAGCGGGGGAAGGTTACCGCCGCCGACCTGCAGGAGTGGCTCCACCGACAGAAGTGGTTCAACCCCGACTATGCCTATGCCTCCGCCCTGGAGAAGGAGTACCCCTCCCGCACCCTGAGAAAGGAGTTCTTTGAGAAGTTGCTGGACGGCAAGGACCCTTCGCCAGCCGACTTCTATCTCACCATCGCCATCAAGCACAGAAAGATCAATCCTCTCATCTGGACCACCAACTTTGACGACCTGCTGGAGAAGTCTTTCTACCTTATCCGCCGCACCTCGGCCATCTCCATCAGAAACCCCGACGATGTCAAGCTGATCAGGGACGACGAGGACCACAACTACATCGTCCACCTCTACGGCTTCTTTGACCAGTATGAACCGCGCTACTTCCGCCAGGGGGCGGTCAAGCTCCACGACAACTTCATTGAGCTTTTTGACAACCGGATCAAGCACCACGGACTGGTGGTGGTGGGCTATTCGGGCAAGGAGTGGCCCGCCTTCTACATGCTGAGGCACGCCGCCGAGGACAGCGACGAGTTCTTCTCCGAGGGCCTGCTTTGGGCCCACTACGGGGACCTGAAGGATATTTCTGACATCGCCGTTAGGCTCATCAGCACCGGCGACTTCCACGGCAAGTATTTCCGCATCTTCCAGATCAGCGACGCCGACATCTTCATGGAGAAGCTGGCTCGCCGGTTGGGCCTGCCCCAGATTGAGGAAGAGCTTTCGGTCTCCTTCCACTACTTCAACGTGATGCCCTACCGGGGGATGAAGCCCCGTGAGGGAAGGGTCTACCCCAGCCTGCGCGATATCGGTCCCAGCGACCTAATGGACCGGGGCTTCTTCATTGAGGACTTCAACGAGATCTTCGTCCCTGAACGGGCGGGGATGTCGCGCATCTTCATGAAGAAGGAGGAGAAGCAGCGCGAGCAGCGGGAGATGCACCGCAAGGGACTGATCCACTGCTACATCCTGCTGCTGGACGAGGACTTTTCTACTGCGGTGGACCGCTTCCGGGTGGTGGAGGAGCGCTTCGGCAAGAACGAATACTCAAGCCTCGGCCTGGCCTACGGCCTCTACCGGCTGGGCAAGTTTGAGGAGGCAATAAGCGAGCTTGACCACGCCATCCGCCTAAATGAAGAGGAGTCCAAGCGCCAGCAGATCAAGCAGGACCGGCAGCGGGTGGACCAGCGACGGGCGGGCTACTGGTGGCTGAGGGCCATCTGCCACGAGAAGCTTTCCCGCCACACCGAGGAGAAGAGCGACTATGACCGTGCGCTGGAGATCGTGCCGGGAAGGGCCGATCTGTGGTTCAACCGGGGGCTGGCCGCAAGCGACCTTGACCAGCTGGGGGAGGAAATCCAGAGCTACGAGCGGGCGGTAGGCGCCCAGTCGGGCTTCGTCAAGGCCTGGTACAACCTGGGCATCGCCCTGACCGAAGCGGGAGAGTTCCTGCGGGCGATGAAAGCCTTTGAGGAGTCGTCGGCCCGGGCAAGGGAGCTGCAGGGGGCCTACTTCAACACCGGCCGTCTGCTGGGCAGGCTGGGACAGGACTACAGAGCCCTGAACATGTTTCAGCGTGCCCTGGAGCTTGACACCAACGACTTTGAGGCCATCTACAACCTGGGGGTGGCCCTACTCAATGAGGACCGCCATGAGCAGGCCAAGGTGGCCTTTGAGACCTACCTGGAGGAACATCCCGACGACCTTGACTGCCTCAACAACCTAGGTCTGACGGAGCATGAACTCAAGGAGTTTGAGCAGGCACTGAAGTTCTTTGACCGCTTCCTGGAGATCAAGGACGACGACTATCGGGTGTGGTACAACCGGGCCTACTCCCTTGAGTGTCTGGAACGGCTGGAAGAGGCGCTGGAATCCTACGACCGATCCCTCGCCCTCAACGAGGACAGCGACTTGGTCTGGTACCGCAAGTCAGTCCTGCTTGGCAAGATGGGCCGCTTCCAGGAGCAGGTCGAATACCTGGAGCGCTACCTAAACCTGAACTCTGAGGACGACCGGGCCTGGTATGACTACGGACGCGCGCTGGGCAAGCTGGGCCGCTACCAGGAGGAGATTGAGGCATACCGCAAGGCCCTTGACCTCAAGCCGATGAAGACCTTTATCTGGGTGGACATGGGAATCGCCCTCAACAAGCTCGCCCAGGAGAAGGAAGCCGATGCGCGCAAGGCCGGCTCGCCGGAGGAACGGGCCGGGCGAGAGGAGGAGGCCCGCCAGCTCTACATCAAGGCGATTGAGGTGCTGGATACCGCCCTTGACCGGCGCTTTGAGAATGCCGAGCTCTGGTTCCAGAAGGGGCTGGCCTACGACGCGCTGGGGGAGATGCTCAAGGCCAACGAGTGCTACGAGCGAGCCATCAAGCTTGACGAAAGCCACAGCAAGTCCTACTTCAACAGGGGAGTCAACCTGGCTGCGCTGGAGCAGTTTGCCAAGGCGATTGACATGTTCAACAAGGTGATTGAGCTTGACCCCAACTCAGTTGCCGCCTGGGACAACAAGGGACTGGCCTACCTGCACATGAAGGAGTTCAAGAAGGCGCGGGAGACCTTTGAGGAGGCGATAGAGAAGTTCCCCCAAAACGACCTGCTCTGGCTACACCTGGCCTATGTCTGCGCCTGGCAGAGGGACGCCGAGGGGGTGGCCGAGGCGCTGAGGAGAGCCCTGGAGCTCAACCCCAGCCACCGGGAGGAGGTCCTCCGGGAGGATATATTCAGGCCCCTACTCCACAACCCCAAGGTGAAGGAGCTGGTAGGGGCATGAGGAGCTAGCCCTACCGCATGGCCCAGCCCGCCAGGGAGACCGAACGCATTGTCCTGGGTCTGAGCGGCTCATCCGCCCTGCCGGTGGGCCTGAGGCTGCTTGAGGTGCTCCTCTCCACACCGGGAGTGGAACTGCACACCGTCTTTACGGAGGGAGCCCGGCAGGTGGCCCGAAACGAGTTTGGGCTGGAACTGGATGACCTCAGCCGGCTCCGGGAGCGGTTGGGCATCAGCGAGATCAGGGCCGTCGCCTGGCAGCACCACCGGGAGGACGACCTGGGGGCGCCCATTTCCAGCGGAAGCTTCGGGGTGCGGAAGATGGTGGTTGCTCCCTGCTCCATGGGCACCCTTGCCGCCATCGCCAACGGGATGAGCGACAACCTGCTGGAGCGGGCGGCCGATGTAGTGCTAAAAGAGAGGGGGCTGCTGGTGCTGGTTCCCCGCGAGGCCCCACTCTCTCTCATCCACCTTGAAAACATGGTCAGGGTGGCCCGTGCAGGGGGTGTGATCCTGCCGCCAGTGCTCACCTTCTATCACCAACCGGAGGAGAGCAGCCGGGCGATGGTAGACTTCATCGTTGGCAAAGTGCTTGATCTGATGGCCATTGAGCACCAGCTTTACCGCAGGTGGGGCTACTAAAGATGCTGCCCGAGACCATAGACCCCGACTGCTTCGGTCTTTCCAGCAAGCTGCTCAGCAACTACCAAGCCGGCGAGCCCTCGGCCAGCCAGTTCTTCCACCACCAGCTGGGCGATCGGCTGGCCTCCTCCCTGCTAGCCCGAGCAGAGGAGATTGACCGCCAGGGGCACCCCCGCAAGCGGCTAAGTGAGTCAATGGAGAAGTTTCTCATCTGGGCAGGAGCCCCACCCGCCTCCCTGGAAAACCTGCGGCGCCTAGCCGAGCCAGGTTCCCTGGTGGTGGCGGCCGGCCAGCAGACCACCCTTTTCGGAGGACCGCTCATGGTGCTGAGCAAGGCGCTGGCGGTGCTGGACTGGGCGGAAAGGGTGGAGAAGATCACCGGCCGGCCCACTATTCCCATCTTCTGGATGCCCGACTGGGACCACGACTTTGAGGAGGTGCGGGCAGTGGAGATCCCCCACGAGGGGGGCCTTGACCGGCTCCAGCACACCACCGTCCAGGGGGCGGGGCTGAGGCCGGTACGGGAGATAGAGCTCAACGGGGAGGTGCGGGGGATAGCCGACCGATTGGTGTCCAGCCTGCGCGATGGGGGGGTTGACGCTAGGCGGGTCTATGAACTGCTAGCAGAGTGCTATCAGCCGGGCTTTACCTTCAGCGGGGCCTTTGCCCGGCTCATGCTCAGGGTGCTGGGAGAGCAGGGGCTGGTGGTAGTTCCCGCCTCCACCCCACTCTTCTCCCGTCTAAACCGAGAGACCATCCTCCATGTGATCCACCACCACGCCGATCTGGAGGAGAAGCTCCTAGCCCGCAGCCGCCTGCTCAAACGGCTCGGCTTCCATGAGCAGGTTGCGGTGCTGCCCGGGGAGACGCTGGTTTTCCTGCACAGCGAGGTGGGACGGGAGAAGCTCCTCAGGGAAAGCGACGGGAGCTTCGTGCTCAAATATTCGGGACGGCGCTTTGAACCGGTGGAGCTTATCCAGATGATTGAGGAGGAGGGGGAGCGCTTTTCACCCAGCGCACTGCTGAAACCGGTCTACCAGTGCAGGGCCATCCCCCTGGCCATGCTGGTGGCGGGGCCGGCAGAGGTGGCCTACTGGGCACAGGCAGAGGTTATTTTCGGGGAGTTCGGTCTCCGCATGCCGGTGGTGCTCCCCCGGCCCATGGCGCTGTTGATCAGCGATGAGATGGCCCGCCGCTGGAGGGAACTTGACATCCCTCTGCGCCTTCCCTGCGACGGGGCGGAGGACTGGTTGGGCGAAGAGGCCAGGCAGGTGGTGCCGGAAGGGGTGATGGCCGCCCTCAGGGAGCTGGAAGGGGCGCTGGAGAGGGGATATGAGCGGCTGAGGGACGAGCTGATGGAGTGGGACCCCTCCCTGGCCCGGTCGGCCGAGGCACGCTTGGCCAAGGCGAGGGGCGTGCTGGAAAAAATAGCCAAGAAGATCCATCGCGAGGCCCTGAGGAGAATGGGGCCCAAGCGAGAGTGGGTGGAGCGCATAATGGGCTGGGTCCGCCCGGAGGGAGATTTTATGGAGCGTAGAGTGAGCTGGCTCTGGCTGCTGGGCCGGTTTGGGTTTGAGACAACCCTGGAGCGACTCAGGGAATCCATGGCGGGCCGCTACGGGACGGTCTGCCTGACGGTGGTTCCCCACACCCAGCCGGTCAGCCTCAGCGAGGCATCCTAAGGTGAGGCTGATCACCCTCTCCACCTACTTCAGCTACTTCACCCCAGGGTGGGAAGCGGGGGCCGAGTATATGGAGTGGGAGGGTCCGGCCGGCTTTCGCTATGACGCAGTAAGCCTTGGCCACCCCACCGTCCACAACCCCTGGATGGAGAGGGAGAGCTGGCCCCACATCATCGCCTACCTGAAGGAGCACCGGGTGCCGGTAGCTTCCATCCACTCGCCCATTGAGGCTCACTTTGACCTCACCTCGCCCGATCGGGAAACCCGGACTATGACCATACAGAGCCACCTCACCGCCGCCCAGTTTGCCCACCTGCTGGTGGATGAGGGGTTGGTTCCCGGGGGAAGACTGGTTCAGGTGGTTCACCTTACCGAGGTAAGGGAAACGGATTTATCCGACCTCAGCCTGCGGATCCGGGTGGGAGTGGAGAGCTGGCGGGAGCTAAATGAAAAGGTGCGGGAGAGCTTCCCGGGGGTGGTGCTGGCGATGGAGAACCTGCCCGGCAACCAGCCCCGGGAGAGGCTGGTGGAGAAGGTGGTGGAGGAGCTGGGCGATGAGGCGGTTCTCTGTCTTGACACCGGCCACCTGCGCCTAGACCCCAGGCGAGAGGAGAAGCTTATCGCCTATGCTCCCCGCGCGGTGGCCTGTCACCTGCAGGATAATGGGGGAGAAAGCGACTCCCACCACTTAGCTCTAGTCAGCAACCCTTGGATTGAGCGCTGCCTCTCAGCTCTTAAAAAAAACAACCACTTTTTTTTGATTATTCAGGAGCACCGAGGAGATCGGGCTAGCGTGGAGGAGAGCCTCCGCGAAGCGTACAGAGTTAAGCAATTTATGATGTAGCTCAACCTGAGGGGGCAGACTATATTTCTCTGTCTACCCCCTCAGGCCGAGAACTTAGCCCTAGCTAGCTCCTAGTGAAGCGTAACTCTAGCGGTTTTGCTCCCCCTCTTCTTCACCTTCGTCTTCACTCTGCTCCTGCTCACCTTCCTGGTCTTGTTCCTCCTGGTTGGAAGAGCCGTCATCACCACCGGTCTGGTCCTGATCAGTTCCTTGATCTGGACTACCTCCGTTTCCGTCATCGCCAAGATCCCCGTCTTCGTTCAGCCCCTCATCTCCCCCTTCCTGACCATCATCACCCTCGCCACTTACGCCATCTTCATGCTCCTCTGCCCCATCGTCGGCCATACCGTCATTCTCCTCAGCTCCATCATCAACGCCTTCCCCGGCGTTGCCGTCGCCAGCTTGGTTATCGTTATCATGCTCGTCCTCTCCTACTTCCTCGTCCTGGCCTTCATCATCGCCATCGCCATCTTGCCGACCGGCCTCATCACCGTCACCGTTTTGGTGCTCATCTCCTGCCAGTTCTTCCTCCACCTCAACCTCAGTGGCAACCAAAGCCCCATCCTCAGCTTGATAGCCCTCTATCTCCACCAGCATCCCAGGCTGGATCTCTGAGCAGTCAATGGAGCTTCCATCATCCATGTAGCACTGGGCCTGGGTCGTGTCCCAAATCTGCCCACCAACCGTAACGGTTCCATCCCCGACTTCGTCAACCACCCCCTCAAACTCAATCCCTTGACCATGGTCCACATCATCCTCATGTGCATCGGGTGAGAGGTCATCAAGCTTAACCTCTTCCGCTATCAGCCCCTGCGGTGAGAAGACGCCCTTTACCTCAACAAAGTCCCCTGGGGACAGATCGATGCAAGGGATCTCAACTTGGTTCTCGTCAAAGCAGATGGTATCGGGAGAAAGGGAGAAGGTTACCCCTCGGACAGTGATCTGGGTTTCGTCAATGGAATCAATGGTGCCCTCAAGCTCTACCTCCTCCTCCTCAATTCCGAGCAGAGAGCAGTCATCCTCGGCCTTAACCCTGACTGCCAGCAGGTCCTCATCCTGACGATAACCCTTGACCTCCACACAGCTGCCGGCAGCAAAATAATCTCTGCTGGTAGCCATGCCATGGTCGTCAAGCCACAGGGTGGTTGGTGAAAGTAGAAAACTTATCCCCCCCACTACAATCTGCTGGTCATCAAGGGAATCAACTGTACCCTTAACCTCCACCTCAGATTGAGAGGTAAGGTCATCGGGTACTCCATCAAGGTCATTGTCCTCAAAGCTTGCGTCATCTACATCTACCACCCCATTTCCGTTAGTGTCAGAAAAGGTCTGGTTGGTGGAAGGATCAAAGCCCATGGTGTGTTCACGCTGCTGGCCGTTGTCCACCACTGTTCCCCGCAGAAGGATGCCGTCCGGCTGGCCGTCCCCATCCAGGTCAATGAGACCGATCTGCTCAATGAGCTGGGTGATCTGGTCCTGGCTTACGCTGGCCAGGATCTTGATCTCCACCTCGTCGGGGGTGCCGTCACCGTTGAAGTCAAGCTGGGTACGAATGCGCAGCTTCACCCGCACATTGCCCGGGGGCACATCGTCAATGCGGAAGTTGCCGCTGTCGTCGGTGATGTCCCCGCCGAGGTCGTCGCCCGCCTCGCTTTCCACCCGGACCTCTATGCCCGGAATACCGACCAGATTCCCGATTCCGGCCTGGGCGGTGGCCCGGGAACCGAACAGGTCGGCGTCGGCGGGATCACCCAGGATCTGGCCGGAGACCGTTCCGCCGGCCTGGGGGGTGGGACCGGGTGCGGGGGTTCCGGCTCCACCCCCACCACCGCCACCACCACAGGCGGCGACCAGCACGAACAGTAGGGAGAGTGCCAGTGCACTCAGGTTCCTGATATTTAGTCCAGTCATCTTTGCTCCTCCTTTTTGGAGAGTGTTCCTCCCGAGCACTTCCGTCTCAGGATGTGAGGAGGTTATCGGAGTTCAGCAGCCAAGTAGATATCCGGTTGACAGCCATTTCAAGGTGACCGGCCAGTTATGTGCCAGTCTCAACCTAGATCAGGGATGGAAGCGGAGCTACCTGCAAAAAGAGCCGAATGAAAAAGGGGCGGGAAGATATCCCGCCCCTGCACTCTGGGGGAAGGAGGAGTGCCTACTTGAACTACTAGGGGAAGTTGCCCTTTGTTCTCTCCTGACTTCATACCTGAGGTAAGAAGGCGGAAGGAAGCGGCGGGGAAATAAAAAAGCCCGACCTGACCACTCAGGTCGGGCGCTCGCCTGTTAAGCAAAGAAATCTTATCAGAGGCAGGCAGGGCTGTAAACCATCCCGGAGCTAGATCAGGTCGGCCAGCTGGTCAACCTCAATGATCTCCCCGAAGCCCGGCACCTCGTCACGCAGGGCCTGCTCCAGGGACCACTTCAGGGTGACCACCGAGCTGGGGCAGCCGATGCAGGCACCGAGCAGCTTTACCTTGATGTTGGGGCGGCAGTACTCCACGATTTCAATGTCGCCGCCGTCAAACTGGATGAAGGGGCGGAGCTTCTCCACCACCTCGGCCACCCGCTGCTTCCACTCCTCGTCGGGAAGCTCCACCACATACTCGTCCCCCGGGCAGGATTCCTCCTTGGCTGGCGTGGGAGTGGGACAGACCTTCTCCGGTTGGGCAGCGCTTTCCTCGTAGTGGTCAGTGGTCTGGGAGGGAGGCGGGGGGAGCTCCACCTGGTCCAGCTCTTGGCGGGAAGGGAGGTCGGCGGTGGCCACCGGCGCAGGCTCGGAGGGAGCCTTCTTGCTCTCTCCCTCGGCGGCGGGCTTTAGCTCTCCCCGCTCAAGCATCTCCGCCAGGGTCTCTATGTCGTAGCCCTTAAAGTCCATCAGCAAGGAAATTCTACCTACCGGGTGGGGAAATACAGCTAAATCTGCCGGCAGAGGCCTAGTCGGAAAGAAACTGGTCAATTATGGCTCTCAGCTCGGCCCCCGGCTGGCGTGCCCTGAGCCTCTTTCCCTCCCTGGCAGCCTCCAGGGCAAGTTCACTCCTTCGGCGGAGGGCCTCCGAAAGGGCGCTCACCACCGCCTCAAGCTCCAGCTCTGTCTCCACCACCCCCTCCGGGCCCAGCTCGGCCTGGGCGCTCCCCCGCGGGACCACGCAGGGCAGGCCCATGGCAAGGGCCTCGGCCACCGGGTAGCCGTATCCCTCGGGGTGGCCCAGGTGGACCAAAAGCTCGGCGTGGGCGTAGAGGGAAAGTAGCTCCTGTTCAGTCACATAGCCCAGGGAGCGGACCGGCCACTCGGTAAGCATCCTTGGTCGGTAGGGGCGGTGGGGGGCGGAGCGGATCTCGGGCGGGGGGAGTGTTGCTCCTGCCAGCACCAACCAGCCGTCAAACTCGCCCCTGAGGTGAAGCTCCAGGAAGGCGTCAACCAGCAGGGGAAGGTGCTTGCGAGGGGCGGAGGAGCCCACGTAGAGAAGGTAGGGGCGAAGCTTGGTGGAACCGGTGAGGTGCCTACCCAAGGCGAAGTCGGGGGGAGGGATGTTTCGCGGCGGGTCCACATAGAGGGGGCTTAGG
>Ga0256839_1006201_pt1 | contig 10625 bp, 8 predicted proteins | sample 354166metaG_FD_185968 | JGI IMG/M metagenome (GOLD analysis project Ga0256839, IMG submission 185968) | Hydrothermal vent microbial communities from Mid Atlantic Ridge, Atlantic Ocean - 354-166 | ecosystem: Environmental > Aquatic > Marine > Hydrothermal vents | place: Atlantic Ocean: Mid... | reverse complement strand
CTTGGGGGCCATGAAAGGACGTTTCCACTTCACCGACCCGTCCGGCAATGAACTGGCCGTCTGGGGTGAGGATGATGGTCAAGGGTGAGTTTATAGGAGAAGGTTTGACAAAGCCGTTTGACTCTCTTTCCTTCCAAATAGGGGAAAGCGAGAAAGGTGGGGTAGACCTACAAATTTCCCGCTCTTAAGCTCCCCCTTACAGGCTGTTATATTCCCCCATCCGACAGGCAGTTTTTCAAGATTATTCACATTCAAAATGGCTGTCATGGCGTCAATAGTCGGCTTACTCATGGCAATAATTAAAGAGGGTTGGGCCTCATCGAGGATATTTCTCCACAATCGTTTGCTGAATGCTAAAGCAAGCTTTTTATTGGGTAGGCACTTCCAATTTTTGGAGCGGAATGGCACAAGATTTCCGGATAGGACATCCGATGGGTTTGCACTTAAATAGTTGAATAAAGCGCGCACTTGTTTTTGCAATTTAGACTGCCCTGGCGCTGCACCACTCCAGGATTCATTCTCATAGGCACTCCCTGAATCTGTGGCTAAAAGGTCATGGCCGCTGGATTCCTCACTGCCACCGGGATTTAACCCTAGGAAAACAATTTCTGCTCCTGAAAGATTTCTTGCAGGGCTAGTCAATAAACGCCAACCCAAACCGTAGCCCCCTTCCACGTAGGCCGCTTCTATCTTTGCCGTTAGTCGTTGTGTATATTGCTCAACTCGGATTTTGTCACCAGAAGGAAGGGGATATTTGGTCACAGGCTCTAGCCCGAAACCAGAGCCGCGCAAGCGACCCGTGAACCGGCCCCGCCAATGGGCTGACTCTGGTGATCATCGGGGCCTTCATGGATAACCACCGCAAAGCCATCATCATCGAGCAATATATTGCCTTGTCCAAAGCTGGCAGCAGCCTCCTCACCGGGATTTAGGGCGACATTGGCAATAAAAAATTCTGCCGTGGCGCGGCCATCAGCCCCCCCATAGAGATTGCTCAAATCGCCGGTTTCATAGCCCTTGGGATTCATCAGGCCATGGGCAATATCGGCGGGATCCACATGGGAGGCGGAGGCCTTGAACCCTGCACCACCATCACTGCAATCGCCTTTTTGATGGAAATGAATCCCGTGCCAGCCTTGGGAGAGGCCTTTCACATCAACCCGCATAATCACCCCATGGGGGCCTTCGACAAAGGCGATTTGCCCGACAACTTTGCCTTGTGTGTCATAAAAGGCGGCGCTGGCTGTGGCGTTATCGGCAAAATCCCCAAGCAGGGCCTCCTCTTTGGCGCTGCAGGCGCTCAACGCAATAGCGCCTATGGCAAGGGCAAAAAGCGCCGATAATCGCGGGCTTTTCGACTGTGAGGCGGTAGGCAGGGGGGAGGGTGATGGCAACATTTTGGGTCAGTCTCCTTTTTCCAATCCGTTCAATATAAGCCATAACATCAAAAAGGCCATGCTTGGATCAGACTATCCGGCCATGGCCTGAAATTGCTGCCGCCTGTAAGGCTATAGCGCCTTACCGGTTCAGGATCAGCCTTTCCGGATTGTAAAGCAAAACAGGCCCCGAATCGGGTGCGGGAAACTTTCATTTTTCCCTGTTTTTTACTGCAAAATGATTGCGATTTGCTGTCAATAAATGCTAGACAATGGCAGCGCGATTACAACTGATTCCGATTAATTTTTGGCGGCCTTATCTGTGACAAAAACTCCCGAAAACCCTGAAGACAAAGACGGACAAACGCCGTCCGGTTCCGGCATTAGCCCGGTCAATATTGAAGACGAAATGCGTCGCTCCTATCTCGATTACGCCATGAGCGTGATTGTCTCCCGGGCAATCCCGGATGTGCGCGATGGCCTGAAGCCTGTGCATCGGCGGATTTTGTGGTCGATGCATGAAAGCGGCTATGCCCATAACAAGCCTTACAAGAAATCCGCCCGGGTGGTTGGTAATGTGATTGGTAAATACCACCCCCATGGGGATCAGTCGGTCTATGATGCGCTGGTGCGGATGGCGCAGGATTTCTCCATGCGCCTGCCATTGCTGGACGGGCAGGGTAATTTTGGCTCGATTGATGGCGATCCACCGGCTGCCATGCGTTACACGGAAGTGCGAATGCAAAAAACCGCCGGGGCGCTGCTGACGGATATCGAAAAAGAGACCGTTCATTGGCAGGAAAATTATGATGGTTCGGAAAAAGAGCCCGTGGTGCTGCCGGCGCGTTATCCCAATCTGCTGGTCAATGGATCCGGGGGTATTGCCGTTGGCATGGCGACCAATATTCCGCCCCATAATCTTGGCGAAGTGGTCGACGCCACTTTGGCGATGATCGACAATCCTGAAATTACCGATGCCGATTTACTGGAAATTGTGCCGGGTCCGGATTTTCCAACCGGCGGGTTCATTTTGGGGCGGGCCGGGGCGCGTTCCGGCCTTTCCACCGGGCGCGGCTCGGTGATTATGCGGGCGCGGGCCGAGATTGAAGAGATCCGCAAAGATCGCATGGCGATTGTGATCTATGAAATTCCGTTTCAGGTCAATAAATCGCTCATGGTCGAGCGTATTGCCGGTCTGGTGCGCGACAAACGTGTGGAGGGCATTGCCGATTTGCGTGATGAATCCGATCGGGACGGCATGCGGGTGGTGATTGAACTCAAACGCGATGCCAATCCGGAAGTGGTGCTGAACCAGCTCTATAAACATTCGCAATTACAAACCAGTTTCGGGGTCAATATGCTGGCCCTGAATGGCGGCAAGCCAGAGCAACTGACTTTGCGGGCGATATTGGAAGCGTTTTTAATCTTCCGCGAAGAAGTGATTACCCGCCGCACCAAATTTGATTTGGCCAAAGCGCGGGACCGGGCCCATATTCTCGCAGGTCTTGCCATTGCCGTTGCCAATATTGATGAAATTGTTGCGCTTATCCGCTCCTCGCCGGATCCGGTAACCGCCAAGGAGCGGTTATTGGCCAAAAACTGGCCAGCCAAGGATTTGGCACCATTGATTGCGCTGGTGGCTGATCCGCGCCATAGGCTGGAAGATGATGGCACATTGAAGCTTTCCGCCGAACAGGCCAAAGCGATACTGGATTTGCGCCTGCAAAGGCTGACCGCCCTTGGTCGCGACGAGATTGGCGATGAGTTGAAGGCGCTGGCCGAGAAAATCAAAGACTATCTCGATATTCTGAGTAATCGGGACCGGGTATTGGAAATCATCCGCACCGAACTGGCGCAAGTGCGCGAGGAATTTGCAACCCCGCGCAAAACCCAATTCCTCGATGCCGGCTTCGAGATGGAGGATGAAGACCTTATTGCCCGCGATGATATGGTGGTGACGGTCACCCATGGGGGTTATGTAAAGCGCACCCCGCTTTCGACCTATCGCGCCCAGCGTCGCGGTGGCAAGGGGCGTTCGGCCATGGCCACCAAAAACGAAGATTTTGTTGCCCAGCTTTTTGTCGCCCATACCCACACGCCTTTGCTGTTTTTCACCTCGGCGGGCATGGCCTATAAGATGAAGCTATGGCGTTTGCCGGAAGGGGCGCCCACGGCCCGCGGCAAGGCCTTTGTCAATCTGTTGCCATTGGCACAGGACGAACGGGTCACCAATATTCTCTCCTTGCCGGAAGATGAGGATGAATGGGGCGGGCTTAATGTCATGTTCGCCACCGCTTCGGGCAACGTGCGGCGCAATAGGTTGTCTGATTTCACCCAGATCAATCGCAATGGCAAAATCGCCATGAAGCTGGATGAGGGCGATGCTATTGTCGGGGTCGAGGTCTGTCGTGAGGATGAAGATATATTATTGACCACGGCCAATGCCCGCTGCATCCGGTTTCCGGTTTCCGATATTCGGGTCTTTACCGGCCGCACCTCTACGGGTGTGCGCGGGATCAAGCTTTCAAATGACAAGGAATTGGGGGTCGATAAGGTTATCTCCATGACCGTATTGCGGCATATGTCTGTAACCCCTGATGAGGCGCGCTCCTATCTCAAGCACATGGCGGCCATGCGCCGGGCCATGAACGATCAGCTTGAGGAAGCGGGCGAGGATGAGGGCGGCACCGACATTGCCTTGTCAGCAGAGCGGATTGCAGAATTGCAGGCGGCCGAGCAATTTATTTTAACGGTCACTGAAAATGGCTATGGCAAGCGCTCTTCGGCCTATGAATATCGGGTTTCCGGTCGCGGCGGCAAAGGCATTATCGCGATTGTCACCAATGCCCGCAATGGGCCGGTGGTGGCCTCGTTCCCGGTTGAAGATAGCGACCAGATCATGGTCGTTACCAATGGCGGGCAGTTATTGCGCACCTCGGTAGAAGAAGTACGCATTGCCGGGCGCAATACCCAAGGGGTGACAATATTGCGCACCCGCGCCGGGGAGCAGGTGGTCTCGGTGGAACATTTGAGTGATGTCGGCGAGGAAGAAGAAGGCGAAGCAAAGGGGGACAAGGCTTGACCCGAAAAACCGCGCTCTATCCGGGGACCTTTGACCCGATTACCAATGGCCATTTGGATATTATTGCGCGAGCAGTAAAGCTGGTTGACCATTTGGTCATAGGTGTTGCCAGCAATGACGATAAAGGACCCTTGTTCAGCATAGAAGAACGGGTCGAGATTGTTGAGGGGGAGGTTCGGGCCATTGCCGAGAGGTCCGGCAAGAGCATTGAGGTAAAGCCGTTTTCCAGCCTGTTGATGCATTTTGCCGAGCAGCAAAATGCCGATATCATTGTTCGGGGATTGCGCGCGGTATCGGATTTTGAGTATGAATTTCAAATGGTTGGGATGAATTCCTATCTCAATGACGAGATCGAGACCGTGTTTCTCATGGCCGCCCCCAACCATCAGGCCATTGCCTCGCGACTGGTCAAGGAAATAGCCCGTCTCGGCGGCGATATTGCCGGTTTCGTGCCTCCGGCGGTGGCCGAGCGATTATTGGCAAAATTCGCATAAAAGCAGGAGATTTCCCGAAAATTTCGTAATCATCGGTCCTTGAGGCAGGATTGACCTAGTTTGTGCCATTTTTATTGGCTATGAGTTGAATGGACGGGCCTCTCATAGCATGTGAGTGGGCGTGTCGGGGCGGGTTTGGTTAGAGGAGTTTTTGGTAGCGATTATGAAGACAACAATCATGCATAAACGAGCGGCAGATAAATTCTGCAAGGCTTTACTGATAGGCGCGGCTTTGTCGCTGGGGCTTGTTCCTGCGATGGCATTGTCAAAAACCGGCATTCCCGTTGTTGATGAAGCGCCTGATAATGCGTGGCGCAGTGTTGATCCGGAAAACACTATGGTGCTGGATTTGCCTTCCGGCGAGATGTTGATTGAATTACATCCGGAATTGGCCCCCAAAAGCGTAGAGCGGATCAAAACCCTGACCCGTCAGGGTTTTTACGACGGCATTGCCTTTCACCGGGTGATTGATGGCTTTATGGCACAAGGGGGAGACCCCACGGGGACCGGTTCCGGCGGTTCCAGCCTGCCTGATTTGAAGGGCGAGTTTTTTGTCGATGCTGAAACACTGGCCTCGCAGGTTAAACTCATTGGTCGTGACAGCAAAGCGGCCCGGGTCGGCTTTCTTGGCGCGGTGCCGGTTTCGGCGCAGCCGGAGAGTTTGAAATCCTTTTTGACCGATGGCACGGTTGGTCTTTGGGGCTCCCATTGCCCGGGCGTTATGTCCATGGCGCGCACCAGCGATCCCAATTCAGCCAATAGTCAGTTTTTCCTCATGTTCGCAGATAATCGCGACACGCTGGATGCGACCTATGCGGTTTGGGGCCGGATTATTGATGGCGAGGAAAATGCCAGACGCATTGCCCGGGGCGAGCCGCCGGAGCGCCCGACACCTATCGTTCGGGCTCGCATATTGGCCGATATTCCGGTGTCTGAACGGGAAAATATAGAGATTATGCGCACAGACAGTCAGACCTTTGATGACTATCTGGATGCCATCGGCGCTGTCAGTGAAGATGGTTTTGTGAAAGATATTTGTGGTATTCGAATTCCTAAACGCATCAATGGAGAAACAGAACTTTGACCAATCAATTAATTCTCGAACTGGAAACCGGAAAAGTCGTCATCGAAACCTTTGCCGACAAAGCGCCCAAACATGTGGCGCAAATTACCGAATTGGCGAAAAGCGGCTTTTATGACGGGCTGACCTTTCATCGTGTGATCCCCGGTTTCATGGCCCAGGCCGGTTGTCCCAAAGGCACCGGAACAGGCGGTGCGGATAAAAATATTCCGGCGGAATTTAATGAAGAAAGCCATCAGCGCGGCATTTGCTCCATGGCCCGGGCGCAGGACCCAGATTCAGCCTCCAGCCAGTTTTTCATCTGTTTTGATGACGCTTCTTTCCTCGACAAGCAATATACTGTCTGGGGCAAGGTTGTCGAAGGCATGGAGCATGTGGATGCTGTGGAACAGGGCGAGCCGCCGCGCAATCCTACGAAAATCGTATCCTTCCGTCCGGCGTCTTAGCCGTTAAAGACCACCATGCGGGTTGATGATTTTGATTTCGACCTGCCGGAGGAGCGTATTGCACTCACACCGGCAAGGCCGCGGGATTCCGCGCGGCTTTTATGTGTGGGGGATGATTTTGCGGATCATGTTTTTCGCGACCTGCCGAAACTGCTTCGCGCCGGGGATGTGCTGGTTATCAATACGACCAGGGTTTTGCCAGCGGCGCTGGTGGGCATAAGGCCGGCGCGGAATATTGGCGGCGGCGGCGCGGTGCAAGTGGATATCAATCTGCACAAGGCTTTGAGCGCCCCCGATGAAGTGACCCAGAAATGGGCGGCTTTTGCGCGCCCGGCCAAAAGATTGCGGGCGGGGGATGTGCTTGCCTTTGGGGATGGCGCACTCAAAGCCAAAGTGATTGCCCGAGATGAAGGCGAAGTGGTGCTGGAATTTCCCGGCTCCAAGCCGGTGTTTGAGGCGGCGCTGCTGCAAGCGGGCCTACCGCCATTACCGCCCTATATTGCCCGCAAGCGGAATTTACAGGCGCAGGATGCCGAGGATTATCAAACCGTTTTTGCCGATGAGGCGGGATCGGTGGCGGCGCCGACAGCCGGACTGCATTTCACCCCTTCCCTGATGCAGACCTTGCGCGATAAAGGCATTATTTTTGCGGAAGTAACCCTGCATGTGGGGGCGGGAACATTTTTGCCGGTCAGTGTTGATGACACCAAAGATCATAAAATGCACAGCGAATGGGGCGAGGTCAGCGCCGGAACCGTTGCGATTATCGAAAAGGCCAAAAAGGCAGGCGGGCGGGTGATAGCGGTGGGCACCACCTCTTTACGGCTTTTGGAAAGTGCGGCGCGGGACGGGGGGTTGAAACCCTTTCGCGCTGAAACCGATATTTTCATAACCCCCGGCTTCCAATTTGCTTGTGTGGACGGGTTGATTACCAATTTTCACCTGCCTCGCTCGACGCTGTTCATGCTGGTTTGCGCTTTTGCGGGGTTTGACAAAATGCACGCGGCCTATGCCCATGCGGTGGCTGAAAATTATCGGTTTTATTCCTATGGCGATGCCTGCTATTTGAAGCGCCATGACTGAACATTTTTCCTTCACCTTGGCGGCCAGCGATGGCGCGGCGCGCATTGGCGAGATCAAAACCCCGCGCGGCACCATACGCACCCCGGCCTTTATGCCGGTGGGCACGGCGGGGACGGTCAAAGCCATGCACCCGGATCATGTGCGCCAGACCGGGGCTGATGTTATTTTGGGCAATACCTATCATTTGATGCTGCGCCCCACCGCCGAGCGGGTTCATCGTCTTGGGGGTTTGCACAAATTCATGAATTGGCAGGGGCCGATACTCACCGATTCCGGTGGTTTTCAGGTGATGTCCCTGTCAAAGCTGCGCAAGATGACCGAAGAAGGGGTGCGCTTTCAATCGCATATTGACGGCTCGCGCCATATGCTGACCCCGGAGCGATCCATAGAAATCCAATGTCTGCTTGGCTCGGATATTCAAATGCAATTGGATGAATGCCCGCCCCATCCGATTGATTATGACGGCGCCGATAAATCGCTGGAAATGTCCTTGCGCTGGGCGGCGCGTTCGAAAGCGGCTTTTGCGAAACTGGCCGAACCGGGCATGGCGCTGTTTGGCATTGTTCAGGGCAGTGTCTATGAGGATTTGCGCCGCAAATCTCTCGACGGCCTTACCGAGCAGGGTTTTGATGGCTATTGCGTAGGCGGATTGGCAGTGGGCGAGGGGCAGGCAATCATGTTTTCGGTGCTGGAGAAACTGACCCCGCTAATGCCGGTAGACAAGCCGCGCTATCTCATGGGGGTTGGCAAGCCGTCCGACCTTGTGGGGGCGGTGGCGCGGGGTATTGATATGTTTGATTGCGTATTGCCAACCCGCTCCGGTCGCCATGGGCAGGCCTGGACCCGCCATGGCCCGATCAATCTTCGCAATGCCAGATTTGTCGATGATGATACGCCTTTGGACAGCACCAGCGACTGCCCGGCCTCGCGGGATTATTCCAAAGCCTATTTGAGCCATTTGTTTCGCGCCGGAGAGCCTCTCGGGGCGATGCTGCTTAGCTGGCATAACCTGCATTATTACCAGCAGCTTATGGGGCAAATGCGCGCGGCGATTGCGGCGGGAACATTCGGGCAATTCATGGCCGCGTTTTATGCCGATCAGGATGCGCCTGCATCCTGATTTGTTTTAATCCTTGTCATTCAGCAGGCGCACTTCGCGCTGCGGATAAGGAATGGTGATATTGTGTTCCTTCAAGGCGTTCCAGATCAGAAATAAAACATCGGATGAATATTTGTTCTTGCCGTCATCAAGGCCATTGACCCAGAACTCGACACAAAAATTAACCCCGCTATCGCCAAAGCTGACCAGTTCCACATCGGGCTCTTCCGGTTCCGATAAAACATCCGGATGGGTTGCCACGGCCGCGCCGACAATGTCCGGAATTTTATTGATATCGGTGTCATAGGAAACGCTGAAATCCACCGAATAGCGATTGGCCGAACCGCTATCGGAAAAATTGGTAACGCGGGTGGTGATGAAATGCTCATTGGGCACAACAATCCAGCGCCCGTCAAAGGTTTCCAAAATAGTCGCTCGCGACATCATTTTAATGATCTTGCCGGACTCGCCGCCATCAAGCTCTACATAATCACCAACCGTCGCCTGACCTTCGAGCAGGAGAATAATGCCGGAGACAAAATTCGAGGCAATGCTTTGCAAGCCAAAACCAATGCCAAGACCAACCGCGCCGCCCAGCACCGCAAGGGAGGTGAGCGGCAATTCGAGAATGCCCATAATCGCGAAAAAGACCGCGCCAAAAATGAAAATCTGCAGGGCTTTGGCCGCCAGTTCGCGCACGGAAGAGCGCATTTCCTGACGCGAGCGCACATATTCGCCGCCGCGCTCATTGGTCCAAGATCCGAGCCAGAACAATACCGCACCGGCAACAATGCCGATAACCAGATTATCAAGGGGAAGATTGACCAGTGGCACGCGGGTTTCGGTCAGGGCCTTGCTGATGGCAGGCAGAACCCCGATCGCATAAAGTCCGGCCACGGGGACAACAAAAATCCGGCCAATGGTTTTCAGGAAAGGCGAATAGATGATTTTATTGACCAGAATCCGCGCCGCCAGAAAAATGAAAACCCGCTTGCCAAAGGCAATGACAGCGCCCGCTCCAAATAGTGAGCGCGTCACCTGTTCGCCCGCCGCGGTGAAGGCATAGGCGAGAATGGGCAGCAGCAAAGGCAGGAATATCAGACCAAAGCGACGCGATTTGGCCAGCAGGGAATGGTCGTCTTCCGGTGGTGTAATCAGTTTTTTCAAGCGGGGGTTGAGGAATTTTGCGGCAATCATGGCCAGCAGAAAGGCCGCTACCAAAAGCCCGAGCTGGGCATAGGCCGCAGGGCTGGTAATCCAGGCCAGCGCAATATCCTTGGCCTTTTGCCAATAGTCCAAAATCAAGTCCATGAAACGCCCCGTTGCTGATCCCGCCAGAATGACAGGGTAAGATAACAGATAAGCCGGTTTCGGGGATAGTTCCAAATGTTGGAAAAAATGGCTCCCCGGGTCGGATTCGAACCAACGACCGATCGGTTAACAGCCGATTGCTCTACCACTGAGCTACCGAGGAATAGGTGCCGAAGGGCGGTATAGCAAAGGCTTGAACGGTGGTCCAGCGCCTTTTTCAAGCTTTTTCAGGGGGGCTAAAAATGCCCCCCGGGACTGTTTTTTGTACAAAAACCGGGACTGAACAATATATACCCACGGGTCCCCTTAAATTACTGGTGTGCCCCAACGAATACGGCCCTGACTTGGGGAATCAGGGCCGTTACTCACTGTCGTGGGGTATGGTGGGGTATCTTCTTGGGAGAAGATGTCAACCACTGTGGCCCGAACTTCTTAACAACTTCTTAACAGGGCCAAGAAGTTTCAAAAAATGGATGAAACCCCTTATCTTCCAAGGGGTTTTCTCGGCAATCTTTTGATAATTTCGCCTTTTTCGACCGGCTGCGTGCGCGGCTCATCGCCATCTCTGCCTTCGTCATTACTGTCCTGCTGCTGTGCGACCAGAGTTTCAATATCGACCATCAGCCCGTCTTCGGAGGCACCGTGGGAGAATG
>Ga0256839_1006200_pt1 | contig 10625 bp, 11 predicted proteins | sample 354166metaG_FD_185968 | JGI IMG/M metagenome (GOLD analysis project Ga0256839, IMG submission 185968) | Hydrothermal vent microbial communities from Mid Atlantic Ridge, Atlantic Ocean - 354-166 | ecosystem: Environmental > Aquatic > Marine > Hydrothermal vents | place: Atlantic Ocean: Mid... | reverse complement strand
GCGAGACACTCCTTGCCAACACCGTGATTGAAGACTACACCATCGAGATCAAGTAATGAAAGTAGCAGTATTACGATTTCCCGGAACCAACTGTGAGTTCGATACGCAGTATGCCTTCGAGAAGCTCGGACACACGACCGAACTGGTATGGCATGAGGCGGAGGTACTCCCCTCAGAGATTGATCTTGTCGTCGTACCCGGAGGCTTCTCCTATGGGGACTACCTCCGTTCAGGCTCTATCGCACGCTTCTCACCCGTGATGAAAGCGGTATCCAAGTACGCCGAGGATGGTGGAAAAGTACTGGGGATCTGTAACGGTTTCCAGATCCTCACCGAAGCGGGTCTGCTCCCCGGAGCGCTCAAACGCAACAACAACCTCCACTTCATCTCAAAGCATCAGACACTGCGTGTAGAGAACAACGAAAATGCCTTTTTGAACCAATGCAAGAAGGGAGAGGTGCTTAATATCCCCATCGCCCATGCAGACGGCAACTACTACATCGATGACGAGGGGCTTGAGAAGCTTGAAGCCAACGATCAGGTACTGCTGCGCTACTGTGATGCGGAAGGCAACCGTGTGGTTGTCAACGGCTCGGTGACCTCCATCGCGGGTATCTGTAACGAAAAGAAAAATGTTTTCGGTCTGATGCCCCACCCCGAACGTGCGCTTGAAGCGATCCTCGGCAGTGAAGATGGGATCAAGATGCTCAAGGGATTTGAAGCCTGATGACCTCTCTTCGCGCCTTCACCCTTGTATGGGGGCTTTTGCTGATCGCATTGACCTCCATACACGCAGAGGGCACCTTCAAATACAGCTATGTCCCCAAAAAGGTCTATGCCGACCAGATCTTTCCCGTGACCATCATCGATACACGCACGCAAAAGAGCAGACCAGTCTACCGTTTCGAAGCAAGCGGCGATCTGCATCCGCTCTCCTCTAAACCGCTGATTATTCGCAACGGGAACGACAACTTCTACACTTTCTATTACAAAGCACCCGAAGGCGGAGAGGTCACCATACCCCACATCTATATCGATACGGAGGGAGGAAACACCATACTGGATGCCTACACCATCCCCGTTATCCCTCTCAGCCCCCGAGACGACTTCTGTGGTGTGCTGGCGGCAGATATGAAGATACGCGGCAGTCAGGTCTCGCACTATGATGAAAAGAGCTACCTTGTCACCCTCTCTGTCGAAGCCTACGAAGCCAACCTTGAAGATATGCACCTGACGGATGTCGCAGAGTCGGGGGTAGAGAACCTCCAACGGCTTGGAGCCAAAACCACTGCGGAGTTTTATGCCGTGATCCCTGCGACACAGAAGCAACTGCAATTTACCTACTTCAATACGATCAAACAGCAGTATATCTCCCTTGAAGTACCGGTCGAGTTGATGGATGCTACGGTCGTGACACAGAGTGATCTTAATCCCAAGGATGACAGTTTTGAAAAGCTCAAACGCTACTCTCTGATGGCACTGACCGCTTTTTTTCTCCTGATGTTCCTCATCTATCGGGATTTCTTCTACTTGATACTCGGGGTGGTCTCTTTCATCACGCTGATGACCTTCTACACCCCCAAAAAGAAGGTCTGCATCAAACAAGGCGCGCCACTCTATATCCTTCCTACAGAGACAAGCGGTATTGGTACTAAGGTTGCTCAAGAGTACACCACACCGCTGCTTGGCAAACGCCTTGAGTTTAATAAAGTCGAATACAAACACAGTATGATAGGATGGGTAAAAGATGAAGATCTTTGCGAAAATTAGATTCTACTGGGGTGCGGCAGTCATCTCCTTCGTTGTCGGCGCACTCATGATCCCTGCGATCTACCTCTTTCCCAAACACAAGGGGATCATTATGCATAAGCTCAACCGCTTAAGCATGTTCCTCATGGGCGCCAAAGCGGTAGCTGAGGGAGAGATGGATCCTAAGGCGGACATCTACCTGATGAACCACCAAGGCATCATCGATATTGTCGCAATGGAAGCGCTGCAAAACAACCACCTCCGATGGGTTGCCAAGAAAGAGCTCTTTGAGGCACTCTGGTTTGGCAATCTGCTCAAGGGTGGTGATATGATCTCTATAGACCGCAGCTCGAAATCAGGTCTGATCAAGCTGATGAAGGATGTCAAGGAGTCACTCGAAGAGAAACACCGTTGCGTTGCAATCTTTCCAGAAGGGACTCGCGCTAAAGGGCAGAAGCTTCTACCCTTCAAACAGGGAACCAACATGATCGCCCAAAAACTTGGTCTCAAGGTTCAGCCGGTGGTCATCACCGGCAGCAAACATGTACTCAACGAGCATAACCGCACCGGACACAGCGGCACGGTACACTACAAATTTTTACCGACAGTAGATGTCAAAGAGGCATCTGACGACTGGTATGAGAAGATCCAAGAAACAATGCAGCAAGAGATTGATGAGACATATCAAATATATCACCGAGAACGCTGATTTAAATACCTGCAGGATAACCATGAACACACTACAAGAAGAAGTCGCCAAACATATCAATAAACTTATACACCCTCTTAAAGAGGAAGCAGAACTCAAAGCAGCACTTAAGGTCAAACTGACCAAAAAGGAGTTCAAACTGCTCTGTGCATGGGCGGAAAACGCTGATCTGGATCTACTCAGATCAAGGCTCAATCTCGATACCCCACGCTATGAGGAACTCTCTGCCAAACTCATCAAAAAGCTAAATCAAGAGAGGATAAAACAAGCACTTTGTGTGTAATATATCTTGAAGTGTCGTAGTTAGTCTTTACTGATCAAACACTTCTTTGACATCAAGCGCATATGCACAAGTAGAGCATCTGTTTCCTTTATAAATCCTCATTTCTGTTGGGGAAGATAAAATCCTTGACTTTCTCCATCCACTCACACAACCTTGTCCTACATACCCTTACCACTTTTTGATGACCCAACTCACAGTCGCGTTTGGGGAAGAGCATCCCTTTAAGATTCTGAGCAAGAATACAGATCATACCATCTTTTTCGGTGACATCCTCTTCACAGTGCTGACCAAAGTCCGGATCCATCGCTCTGGAGTTGATCATCAACACAGGGATAAAAAAGAGCGCGACAACGGTGGCGGCGATACTGCCAAAGATCAGTGCGATCCCAAGCCCTCCGAAGATAGGATCAGTCGAGAGCAACAGAGAACCCAGGATGATTGCCACAGCGGTCATAAGGATCGGTTTGGCACGGGTGGCGGTGGCTTTGGCGATGGCACGCTTCTTCTCCATCCCCTCCTCCTTCATCAGTGAGCGGGAGAAGTCGATCAGCAGCAGCGATCCGCGCGCACTGATCCCCATGAGTGAGATAAACCCAATCAACGAAGTCGCCGTCAGGAAGAAGTGCACATCCCCAAACGCCATCGAGATCTTGTCGGTTATCCAGTGCCCGACGATCACCCCAATGATAGAGAGGAACGATCCCGCCAGCACAATCCCGCTAAGTGCAAAGGAGCGGTAGTAGACCACCATGAGCAAAAACATCAGTACTAGTGCGGCGATAAAGGCACCGCCAAGGTCACGGAAGGTATCGAGCGAGACCTTCATCTCTCCGTCCCAACGGATAAGCACCTTCTCGCCCGTCTGCTTGTCCACGGCATTCAGATCGAACATATAGGTGGTGATCCCAGGGACCTTCGTGATATTGTATTCGTTCTTTAGTACCTCCAGCATCTTCTCCCGTGCGTCAAGCAGCGGATAGACCTGTGAGACCATATCGCACTCGGCGGTAATGATCGCCATGTTCTTGAGATTTTTGCGGTAGATCGTGGGACTGGAGGGCATTGCCTTGACTCGCACCACCTCAATCAGCGGTACCATCATCCCCCGTTTGTTCATCAGCCTGAGATTGGAGAGCTTCTGCTCCAGCGCCTCTTTGCTCTCGCCGTGTACAATGCGCGAATTCTCATTGAGACGAACGAAAATCGGGATCTGATCCTGCTGGTTCTTGGTGTTCTTGACCGCTACGGGCATCCCCTTGAACGCCAGATAGATGATCTGATTGACCTGGTCGACACTGAGCGCACTGCGGATGATTTTCTCCTTGTCCAGTGAGAGCATATAGGTGGTATAGATATCATCCTGCATCACATCCACATCGACCAGTCCTTCGGTCTGAGCAAGTACATCCGCCACACGCCACGCCATATGACGCAGTGCGCTGTCACTCTTGCTGTAGAGCTCTACGACGATCGTCGCCAGTGTAGGAGGTCCCGAGGGCATCTCGATAAACTTGATATTGGTATGTGGCACAAGCGGTTCACACGCCTTTTGGATAATAGGACGGATACGGTGTACCATCATATAGGAGGGTTCGTCACGATGATGCTTGTCCGTTAGGTTGACCACGATTTCGGCTTGGTTCTGCATCCGCTTGAAGGCACTTCCTTTAACCAGTCCCGCATAGTCCAGCGGTGCCCCCTGCGCCAGAAAGACCTCCATATCAGTCACTTCAGGCTCTTCCTGTAACTTGGAGACGACACATTGGGTCACCTTTCGGGTCTCGTCGATGGAAGCATTGGTCGCCGTATCGACATAGATGGTAAAGGTATTGGCACTCTTGCCCGGCAGCATCTTGGCGCGCACAAGCTTAGTCGGGATCATCATGACCGAGCCCATGAGAGAGAACAGAATCAATCCTATGACAATCCAGCGGTTGCGTCTGCTTGCAAGAATGTTGTAGAGGAACTTCTCGAACCTACCCATGATGCTCCTCCTTCTCTTCATGTGCCTTATGCTTAAGCACCTCCTGTTTGATCTTCTTGAAGTTGATCCACTTCTTGGCAAGGTACGGGGCAAAGACATACGCCACAAAGAGCGAGACTGCCAACCCTACCGGCACATTCTGCGGGATGGGTTTCATGAACTGTCCCATCATACCGCCCACAAATCCCATCGGCACCATTGTCAGGATGATCGCGATGGTGGCGATATTGGTCGAGGGACCGATCTCGTCTGTCGCCTGCACAATGATCTCGTCCACACTCTTCTTGTCGATATCCAGATGGAGCCGTCTATGGATATTCTCGATGACGATGATCGCATCATCGACGATAAGCCCCAATGAGAGTAGGAAGGCAAAAAGAGTGATACGGTTGATCGTCTGATCGGTCAGCTGTGCGATGAAGAGTGTGGTCGCAAGGATCATCGGCACGGCGACGGTGACCACCATCGACTCGCGCCATCCCAGAAAGGGGATGAGGATCAGCATGATGATGAAGATGGTGATCTCAAGGTGGTGCACCAATTCGTTGACCGCCTCATCGGCACGCTCTCCGTAGTTTCGGGTGATGATAAATCCTACCCCCGCTTTTTTGAGCTCCTCTTTCGCCTCCTGTATCTTCTCGATCGCCTCCTCGGCGATATAGACCGCATTGGTTCCCTTGAGCTTGGAGACGGTCATGGTGATCTGATCGGTCAGATCACGGAAGTGCACCTCGTTGCTCAGTGTCTCATTTCCCTCCTGCTTGCGATGTTCGTTGTATTTGATCTTCTCAGGCTCCTCATCCATCCCCTTCTGATAACTGATCTGTGCGCTCTGGTAGTTCTGAATGTCATAGTTGTACTCGACCTTTGCAATATCTTTCAGATAGATGGGAGAGCCCATATACTGCGCGATGATCAGCTCTTTAAGATCGTCAATGGTATCGATGGCGTTCTCTACCCCGAAGACCACCAGCTTACCCACCTGATTCTCCGTATCGATCATCGGGGCGTTGGTGGAGATGGACTTTATCGCTCCGGCTACCTGTCCCAGAGAGATATGATACGCCGAAAGCTTGTGGAGATCGATTAGTACATTGAACTGCGGACGCTTGACTCCTTTGAGCGTAGTCTTGGAGACATTGTCCAGTGCGTTGATCTCCTGCTGCAGCTCACGGATGGTGCGGTAGAGCTCCACCACATCCAACTTGGTACCGGGCAGCCGATAAAACGCCGCGGTGAGGATAGGAATATCGATATCGATATCAAACGGCTTGACAAGCGGCGGCATCGTACCTCTGGGCAGTTTGTCCATATTTTGCATCACTTTGTCGTAGAGCTTGAGATTGGAGGACTCCCTGTCCTCTCCGATGAAGTACTGCACATTGACGATTCCGAAGTTGTTCATCGCGATCCCGTAGACGTGCTCCACCCCTTTGATCTCACGGATACGCCGCTCCAGGGGTTTGACCACAACATTGAGCACCTCCTTGGGAGAGGCACCCGGCAGTGCCACCATCACCGCACCGCCGCTTACTTCTATCTGCGGATCTTCCTCTCTGGGCATCGTCTGCAGGGAGATGAATCCCAGCATCAAAATCGCCACAGCCAGTATCGGTGTCAACGGGTTGCGCAGAAATATCTTTGCAAAATACCCTGCAATATTTTTGATCTTGTAGGCTTCCATGGCATCCATTATATCAGCTGTAAGCATAAAAATAACTATTTATATATCAATTTTAGTGAATATTATTAACTATGTGAATAAGTGTTAATTATTGTAAAAATTAACGTATCCCTAAGATTTTTTTAGAGATAATATCTGCGGCTCGTTTAAAGACGACAAAATCTATACATATTAAAAGGATTGACATGACAAGAATGATCTCCAAGTTCCTGATGGCGCTCAGCCTCATCGTATTTGCATCGGCTGCCATAGAGGCAAAAGAGTCGGCATACTTCACTGCACCCTATGCAGATGCCAAAACAGTAACTTCCAAGCTCAAAAAAGCAGGTTTTACCGTACTTACCACCTACTCACCGGCGAAAAAGAGCTATCTTAAGGTAGTGGTTGTCACTAACAGTGCACTCAAAAAAGCGGCTAGCAAGCCCAAGCGCGGTTTCGCTGCCATCCAGAAAGTACTGATCAACGACAAAGCCAAAACTGTCCTCACGACCAACCCTACCTACTGGCTCAAAGCCTTCCTTCAGAAGGACTACAATGCAGGTGCGGCAAGCACAACAAAGGCAGCTCTGGGCAAAGCACTTGGAAAACTCTCTGCTACCAAAGATGCACTTAGTTCCGGTGAGATCTCCGGATACCACTTCATGATGGGTATGCCGTACTATCAAGATATGCTTGAACTCAAAAAAGGTGCAAAAGGTGTCAAGGGAAGCAAAAAACTCTTCGCACTCAAACTGGCTAACGGTGCAACCCTCTACGGTGTCAAGATGCCTAAAGGTGTGGAAGGCTTCATTAGCAAGACTGGTGAAGACAAAGCACTTGTACTTCCTTACACGATCCTTGTAGAGGGTGGTAACGCATATGCACTCCACGCAAAATACTACCTTGCAATCTCCTATCCACTACTCTCTATGGGTCAGTTCATGAAGATCTCCAGTACGCCTGATGCGATCGAAAGAGCGCTTAAAAAAGCGGTTCAATAATCCAACGGATAGTTAAGGGCACCTTTAAATGACCCACCAAGGGCGGATATGGCATCCGCCCCTACGGTAACAACATCTCTTCCAACGTCACCTTGACATTCTCTCCCAACGCATCGACATCATATCCTCCTTCCAGAAAGAACACGTAGGGCACATCCTTATAATCCAGTATCGTACGCACCATACGGCGTATACCATCGGTCGTGATATTGAGTGATGCCAACGGATCGCTCTCGTGCAGATCGTACCCTGCCGAGACAAGGATAATATCGGGGTCGAAGGTATCGACCAGCGGGGGGATCTCATTCTCATAGATATCAAGCAGATACTCATCCGTACTTTCAGGCATCATCAGGAAGTTGCGTGTATAGCCTTTTCCTCTTCCTTCCCCGATATGGGCTTCAAGTCCTGTACCCGGATAGGCAAGCGCCTGATGTGATGAGATATAGAATACCGTATCATCCTCCCAAAAGGTATCCTGTGTCCCGTTTCCGTGATGCACATCGAAATCGATGATCATCACTCTCTTGAAGCCTTGTTTCTGTGCATACCTGGCAGCAATAGCGATGTTGTTGAAGAGGCAAAATCCCATAGAACGGCTCGGGGTGGCATGGTGTCCCGGAGGGCGTACGGCACAAAATGCCCGTTCAAACCGTCCCTCCACGATCCCGTCTATCGCAACAATCCCCGCACCTACCGCCATCTTTGCCGCCTTGTAGGAGTCCTCCGAGCAGACCGTATCGCTATCGATGGAGGCAGCGACCATACTGCACTCCTGTACCTTCTCGATCTGTTCGTACAGGTGCACACTTAGCAACATCTCTTCGGAAGCACAGATCGGTTTAGGCAGTAGCATTTTCTCTTTGAGCGGTGCAACCGCTCTCTCTATGCCAAGCAGCCGTTCCCTCCGTTCGGGATGCCCAGCACCGGTATCGTGTTTCAGATAGATCTCGTCGGTGATATAGGCAACCTGTCTCATCGTATCCCCATACTCATCTTGAGTGCGTCAAGTTCTCGCTTCAGAATCGCCACATCTTGTTCAAGATGTCTTACTTTCTCCTCCAACCCCGCTTGCCCTTGTGTTGTCTCTTTGGTTATCTCTCTCTTCTCTTGTCTATCTATCAAGATGTAAGTCACCTCTTTTCCACTCTCTTCAACCGTTTCACTTTTAAGCTCTCCAGACTTTAGCATCTTAACAACATTAAACATACTCAGTTTATGAGTCGCAGCATATTTTTTGATCGATAGACGCTCCATAAAGACTCCTTTCAATATCATGTGAGATAAATTATACACAATTTATTCATATTTGTCTGCTATAATAAATAAAACAATAAGCAGACTAAGGAATCTAACATGAGACTTAAAAAACGCTCTTTGGAATTGATCGCAGCATTGACACTTTTGATCACCAATACAGTGCATGCTGAAGCAGCCAAAGTTATTGATGCCAAGGCAGATGTAGCCATCGAAAAATTTAAGCAGATGGTCAAAGGAGGAGATGTCTTCCTCTCCAAGGTCAAGGGGTACCTAGTCTTTCCCGATGTCTACAAAGGCGGTTTCATTGTCGGCGGTGAGTACGGCAATGGTGTACTCAGGGTCAATGGCAAAAGCGTTGCCTACTACAACATCGCGTCCGCCTCGGTCGGCTGGCAGATCGGTGCACAGAAGACCTCCTATCTATTCGCTTTTGCCGACCAATATGCGCTAGACAGCTTTATGCGGAGCAACGGATGGGAAGCCGGTGTAGACGGTACGATCGCCGTGGTCAACTGGGGACAGGGGATCGATATCAGCTCCATCAGCTACGAAAAGCCCATCTATGGTTTTGTATTCAACAACCAAGGGTTGATGGCAGGTGTTTCACTTGAAGGTACAAAATTTACCCGTATACAGCCTGAGTAAGCAATAGGCGAATATAGTTTTCATTCGCCTCCCGCTCTCTCTTTCTTCATACACTCTGCCAGATCAGAGAATCTCTTAGCACTTCTGATACACTGCATACGGACTTCTAAAAAAAGGATATCTTGTTCAAAAGTATTTAAAAGCTCCTCTCTCTCTTCCTCCCAATGATCTATGTGGTTATCTTCATTGTCTGTAAAACGCTTTTTAAGTAAAACGATCTCTTTCAGGCAGCTATTAGCACTTAAGGTATCGTTCGCCCGTATCAAACATGCGCGTGTCCTTTTAAGACTCATCAAAAGCTTGGGAAGTAGCTTTTTTTGCATTGTAAAGATCGGTTCAGCAACTATATCGATCATCTGTATGCGTATTTTCTCTGGTACACGATCAAGGTCAAGCCCTTTACGCTTTACAAGATCGATGACCGTATGTAAACGCTCAATATAATCCTTTGGCGCCAACTTACTCTTTGTCTTGAAGCTCTTGGTATAAAGTGCGAACTTCTCTAGAGGGTAGGAGGGAATCGCACATGCACTATTGGAAGTATTGATCTCCTGTATGAACGAAACTGCCTCTTCACGATAACGCAATCCAAATATCTCATACTCACTAAACAGCGGTATACCTTTGTAAAGGCATCGTCGTATCCCTTCACCTTCCCACATATCACATACGACATCTGCAACCATCTGCTGTCCCTTTCGTGTCAACCCAACTGTCAAATCGTCATATTTTTCACCTTTTGGAAGTGGGCGATTTAGTATCTTCTTATTGACATAGTCCACATCAAAAATCATATCCCCTTCATATTTATGACACTCATCATTCTGCGTTCGATAATGGATTGCTCCTGTTGATACCTCTTCTATATGTCTCTCATATAGCCTGACTTTCCCCCACTCTTTAAAACGCAGTTTAGCTCTTCCCTTAATAGTAAGATTGACTTCATCGCTTAGCACTCCACCGCCAGATATTTTGTAAGTAACCATTGCACGGGAGATATCATATAGTTTTTTTGAAACCGTATGAGAGGCTATCCCCATATCAATGACAATAAAAAGTAAAAATATAATTTTTACAAAATGTGACATTGCGTATTCCTTTATCTATTTGGAGGCTATTGTATCATATTGCCCTTCTGAAATGCAAAATCATTATCTATGCCTTTTACCATCTATTGCTATAATACGAGCTACAACAGACAAAAAAGGAGTCTTATGCGTATCCTCTCTATCGGACAGCAGCATCACTGTGAAGGGTTGACGATCGATACGATCGAGGCATCCTCACTGAGCGAACATCATGACATCGAACGGTACGACTATGTCATCATC
>Ga0256839_1006199_pt1 | contig 10626 bp, 9 predicted proteins | sample 354166metaG_FD_185968 | JGI IMG/M metagenome (GOLD analysis project Ga0256839, IMG submission 185968) | Hydrothermal vent microbial communities from Mid Atlantic Ridge, Atlantic Ocean - 354-166 | ecosystem: Environmental > Aquatic > Marine > Hydrothermal vents | place: Atlantic Ocean: Mid... | reverse complement strand
GGCCGCGAAACTTGACTCGCCAAACGACGTCGTTTTCCCGCTTCTTGAACTTCTCCGACACGAAGCTGCCGCTCACCAACTCCAGCGTCTCCAGGTCGAGGTCCTTCACCCACGCCTGGCGAATGAATCCCCGGATCAGTTGGGCCATCGTTGCCTTGTCGCTGAACAGCCATCGGTATCCCGCATCGTGTTCGTTCATGGGACTCGATTGTACAGCGTCGCGCCTGCTTCGATAAGCCGCGTTTGTGCGGCGACGACGAGGGGAACCTGGTGCAGATGGTGTTCGGCGACGAGCGGACGACGTACCTTTGGAACCAATCACAGACACCCACGTTTTGTGTCGCGTCACTGAGATCGCCACCTGCTGGGTGTTAGGGTGTTACGACAACGCGGCAGGTGGGTGTCTGTGACTGCGCGAACAGCACGATCACTCGGTGATGGTTGTCCCACGACGCGCATCGCCGCGGCTTGGACCCGGTCTTGCAGTCGTCCCGGTTTCGACGGATCCGGGATTTCCAACCTGTTCAACTTGGACTTGTCTGCGAGCAGCGTGTCCGTTTCCACGATGGCCGGCGGCTGGTCGTCGAAGAACCGCACGGTGGCTCCGCAATCGGCGGCTTTCCCGAGCCGGATCGGAGATGCAAGAGACGTAGTCGATGTCATATTCGGCGGCCACCGACCGCTGACCTTCCCCAAGCACTCGGTAGTCGGTGACGTAGTCGCGGTAGGATCGGCCGATCTGGTCGGCCGCGAACATCATGGTGATCGGCATCACCGGCAGGCAGTCAACGGCTTCGCCTCTGAAGCTGGGCCAACGATCGTTCGCGGCCGTTCATCGCCAACTCCCTCGGTTCCCGAAGCTTGTTGGAGGCGAGCCCGCGGGTGGAACATGGCGTCTGTGAGCGAGGACTCACCGCGGGCGGATGGGCAAGTCGAGTGCTCCCCGATCATACCAGCGCCGGTACGCCGTCCATACCACCCACGACCCGAGCACGGCCACTCCGAGGAATGTCAACGCCACGACGAGCGTCCCGAGGATTCTGGCGGATTCGCTGCCAAGCCGGTCGAGCTCCGGTACCGTTCGTTTTCCCGTGGCAACGGCGTGGAGCATGAACAGCCCTACACCAAGCCAGCCGGTACCGGTGACGGCCGTCAGCGACCACAGAAGCCAACTGCGGGCCCGAAATCGCTCGCGGGATACCAATGCCAGCTTGAGTGCATCGACGGCCGGCCGCACGCAGGGAAGGATAGTCGGCACCACCACACCGAACAGTGCGGCGGTGACCCCATCCACGCCGCAAGCCCAGCCTGTGAGGACGAAGAACGGCACCGTCGCCAGATAGGAGTGCAGTGCCACGCGCCGCTCGAATCGCCCGGCGACGCGCGACACTTCCTCGAAGGAGACGGGAAGCAAGGACCAGGAACTCCAAGACGACTGCGGCACACTCGGATCCTGGGCGACGACGGACACCAGTGTGCGACCAAGCAGCACCAGCGACGACAGGGTGAACCACCACGGGGGAGCCGTTCCCTGGCCGTTGCCTCCCGCATGGACATTGGCGGCCGGATCACCCCATTCGAGCCGGGACGCCAGCAGAGACACTCCGGCAACCAGTCCCAACAGGCAGGTTAGCGCTCCCAGCCAGATCGCCAGGTAGCGGGAACTGCCTGACCAGATTCGCAATATGGCTCGCTCACGACGAGAAAACCCGGCAAGACATCGCCTTGCTAACCGGTTTTCCTTGCGAAACAGGGCTTGGCAGCGCGGCATGGGTTTGAGCGTGTGTTCTTCCTGCTGCCAAACCGCCGGATCGTGCTCCCACCCCATGCATTGCTGGGAACCGACGGGCGGGAGCGGTTCGGTCGATTCGAGCAGCCGAAACCCCTTGCGCACGTTGACATCAAGCGATCCTCTCTGTATCGGGCCGCATGGGACAATGTCGCCAAATTCCACGTCGGCACGCCGCCACTGGAGCGTCAGGCGGATGCCCCAAGAGATGACGGCGACGAGCGGCAATCCCCACAGCCACGACCAGCGATGGCCGCCCCCATAACCGTGATCGAACATCATCCCGACCCATCCGGCGGGGTGCAGGATCGACAGTGCGTCGAACCAGAGAGAACCGGTTGGAGCCGGCCCGCGGTCCAACGAAACCGCTATCGCGAAGCCGAGCGCCAACACGAGGCAACCGGCAATACCAAACGCAATGCGGTACCGTCTCTTGGTTGAAGCATAGGCGTAGGCAATCAGGCCCGTACTCCAGGCAGCCGCACCGTACAACAGTGCCCCTGCCTGCACCGCGATCAACGCCTTTCTGCCACCATCCGCAAAGCGGTTCGGCTTCTTCACGGAATTTCGTGGGCGATGTGCCGCGGCAATCGGCCAACTGATCATCCATGAACTCGCGGGGCCGGCACAGTCGCCCCCCAGCCGGTTCGAAACATCTTGACGCCCGATTTCAGAATGGGCGTCGATCCAGAGCTCCCGCACCCGGGGCGGCTCGTCGGTCGGACGCTACCTTGCTTCGCGCGGTTCTCCTCGGCATAATGCACCCACCACTGCAGATGCCGGCTGCCGGGAGGAGATTCCGTGAACCCCAATGACCCCAGTCCTCGCCCACACCGCGCCTATTGGCGATCCAATCTGCGACTGATCGCCTGTCTGTTATCGGTCTGGGCGGCCGTTGCTTTCGGTCTCAGTCTGTTGCTCGCTCCCTGGCTCAACCAGTGGAAGATCGGCAACCTGCCGCTCGGATTCTGGTGGGCTCAGCAGGGATCGATCCTGGTGTTCGTAGCGCTGGTGTTCCTCTATGCCTGGCGTCTGGACCGCCTCGACCGGAAATTCGGAGTGAAGGAATGACGCCGACTGGATTGCTCGAGGGGATGTTGGCCGAGTCGGCGGGCGACGGCGAGTGGACTCGAGCGCTGACCTTTCTGTTCGTCACCATCACCTTCATGGTGTACCTGTATATCGGCTGGCGTAGCCGGGTACGGGAGACTCAGGGGTTCTACGTGGCGGGCCACGGTGTTCCCGCCGTCGCCAACGGAGCGGCGACCGCCGCCGACTGGATGAGTGCGGCTTCCTTCCTCTCGATGGCCGGTTTGATCAGTTTCATGGGGTTTGACGGAGCCATCTACCTGATCGGCTGGACCGGCGGCTACGTCTTGCTCGCCCTGCTGCTCGCGCCCTACCTGCGCAAGTTCGGAAAGTACACCGTCCCTGATTTCGTCGGCGAGCGCTACGCCAGCGAGACCGCTCGCATCGTGGCGGCCATCAGCGCCATCTTTGTGTCACTGACGTATGTGGCGGGCCAAATGCGGGGCGTCGGCATCGTCTTCAGTCGGTTTCTCGAAATCGAGATCTGGCAAGGCGTCGTGGTGGGGATGCTGATCGTCGCCTTTTTCGCCGTGCTGGGCGGCATGAAGGGAATCACGTGGACTCAAGTCGTCCAATATGGTGTGCTGATCGTGGCGTTCTTGATTCCCACCATCGCCATCTCATCCCAACTGACCGGCTTTTCCGTTCCCCAGGTCGGCATGACGGCCGGCGATGTGGCGGAGAAACTCGATGCGCTCCAACACGACCTCGGCTTCCCCGCCTACACGCGGCCCTTCGCCACCAAATCCCTGCTTGACGTAGCCTGCATCCTATTCGCGTTGATGGTGGGCACCGCCGGGCTACCGCACGTCATCGTGCGGTTCTATACGACTCCTTCGGTGCGAGCGGCCCGCTGGTCGGCCGGTTGGGCCTTGCTGTTCATCGCGCTGCTCTACACCACCGCACCGGCTCTGGCCATGTTCGCCCGGTACAACCTGCTGCGGACACTCCACGGTGCGCGCATCGTCAAAGTGGAATCCGGGGAGCCCCATGCCGGAGACGGAAAAGCCGCCGCGCTGTACCACTTGGCCCAAGAGACGGCCGAGGGGACGTGGGAGCCGATCGAATGGGCCGTGGGGTGGCAGCGGACCGGGTTGATCCGTTTTCACGACGAAAACGGGAACGGGCGCATCGAAATGGACCGGGGCGAACAGGGCTTTCGCGAGGCAACGATCGACCGGGACATCATCGTGCTGTCGACGCCCGAAGTCGCGCGTCTGAGCCCCTGGGTCATCGCTCTGGTCGCCGCCGGCGGCCTGGCCGCCGCCCTTTCCACGGCCGCCGGTCTGCTGCTGGTCATTTCCAGTTCCATCGCCCATGATTTGTACATCCACTTCATCGACCGAGACGCGCCCGAATCTCGTCGTCTGTTCGTGGGCCGAGCCATGATCCTCGTGGCGATCGTGGTGGCCGGCTACTTCGGCATCCGGCCACCCGGCTTCGTTGCTCAAGTCGTCGCCTTCGCCTTCGGACTGGCCGCGGCCAGCTTTTTCCCCGTCATCCTGCTGGGCGTGTTCGACCGTCGCACCAACCGGCAGGGCGCCATCGCCGGGATGATTGTCGGGCTGGCCTTCACCAGCGTCTACATCCTGGGGACGCGTGCGGACAAGATCTTCGGCGCCGACGAACCCTGGATGACCGCTTGGTGTTTCGGGATCAGTCCCGAGGGAATCGGAGCCGTCGGTTGCCTGCTCAACTTCGTCGTCACCTGGACCGTGTCCCGGGTTACACCGCCGCCCCCCGAGTCGGTAATGAAGCTGGTGGACAGCATCCGCGTTCCCCGCGGATCGCATGAACCGCTGCCTCATTTCGATGAGTCCGATATCGTCGCGGACGGATGAATGGCTCGAGCCAGTTCGCGGGCGCCTTTGAGCAAATTGGGGCCCGGCGAATTGACCCAGATTTCGGGAATGGCTTGGACTTGCCGAGTGCGGATCGCCCTCACGTGACTCCATCTCTCGCGAGCGTACACGCGATCGAGCGGTGGATCATCGACACCCGGCCAGGTCACGACGATCACCTCCGGGTCGGCCTCGAGGATCACCCGTTCCTCGATCTCTTTCTGGTCCGCAGGTTGCGGCACAAACTCGGCGCTGAACATCTCGACCAACTCGCCGACCCAGACCGGACCGTTCATCAGCGGTCGCGGCCACACTTCGACGTAAACCCGCTTCCTCGGTTGAGACGCCACCTGCCGTGCCAACCGGTCGAAACCGGCACGCATGGCCGCGACCACCTCCTCCCCCTTCTCGACCGCGTCGACCAGATTCGCCAGCACGCGAATGTTGCGGTAAATGCTCTGCAAGTCGGTCGGCATCAGCACGAGCGTGTCCACATACCCTTGCAACAGCTCGGCCAGGCTCTTCTCCCGCACCGGGATCGACGCCAGCACGAGGTCGGGCTCGAGCGGCCGTACGTCGTCCGCCTTGACGGCCCAGGTGCAGGGCAAGCGTGGCAGCGACTCGACGCGGGCCCGGTCTTCGGGATCGAGCACCCGCACATCGTGCTTGCCGATACCAATCAGCCAATCGAGTCGTCCCAGTGCCGCCAACGTCGCCGTGATGCTCCCTTCCAGGGAAACCAACCGTAGCATGCCTTTCCTCCTTTGCCCCCCAATTGACAAGTCGAGTCCCAATCGGCCATACTAAACTCTGCCAGTTCAGTTTCTGGTCCCGCCCGTATTCCTCGCATCCGCCCCACCATTATCTGAGGAGAACGACTCATGCAACGCTCTATTTCGGCAGCTTCCGCCGGCGACACTTCCCATCGCAGAGATTTCCTCAAGACCGGCACTGTTTTGGCAGCCGGTACGGCATTGGCCGGCATGACCGTCCCCGCCGTCCACGCGGCTCCTGGAGACGACACGATTCGATTGGCACTGATCGGTACCGGCGGCCGCGGAAGTGGAGCCGTGGCCAACGCCATCAACGTCGGAGGCAAGTCGGTCAAGCTGTACGCCATGGCCGATCTGTTCAACGATCGCCTCAGTCGTTCGTATACGGAACTCAAGAAACGCTACGGCGACCAGATCGACGTGACATCCGATCGCAAGTTTATCGGTTTCGATGCCTTTCGACATGCCATCGATTCGCTGCGGCCCGGTTCCGGCGACATCGCCATGCTGACGGCGTACTCCTATGTTCGCCCGACCCATCTGGAGTATGCCGTCAAGCGAGGTGTCAACGTCTTTATGGAGAAGCCGTTCGCCCCTGATCCCGGCGGGTTGCACCGGATGCTGCGAGCCGGTAAGGAAGCCGAAAAGAAGAACCTGAAAATCGCCGCCGGACTGATGTGCCGGCACTCGAGTGCCCGGCAGGCCCTGATCGAGAAGATCCGTGGGGGAGAGCTCGGTGACGTGCAGTTCATCCGAGCCTACCGCATGGGCCGAGGCGGCCGCTTGCGGACCAAGCCGGCCAACACCGACGAACTCGAGTGGCAGATCCGGCACCGCATCTTCTTCCACTGGGCCGGCTCGGGACGGTTCATCGAACTGCTCATCCACCAGGTCGACGAATGCTGCTGGATCAAAGACGCCTGGCCGGTAGCCGCTCACGGACTCGGGGGTCGCTGTCCCAACAACACCAGTTGCGGCCAGAATCTCGACACCTACTCCATCGAGTACACCTTCCCCGACGGCACCAAGGCCCAGGTCAACTATCGCGACATTCCGGGGTGCTTCAACGACTTCGCCACCTACCTGCACGGCACCAAGCGAGCCGCCCAGTTTTCGGGCAACGTCCATGCTCCCACCGTGCAGACCTACAAGGACCAGCGCGTCGGGAAAGACTTCGTCGACTGGAAAGCGCCGAAAGAACGCCGCATTCCCTGGGAATCGGAGTGGGAGGTTCTGCTGGAGAAGATCCGCCGCGACGAGCCTCACAATGAAACCGAACGGGCGGTGTTCGCCGACTTCGCCTCGATTATGGGGCGGGCCGCCGTGCATACCGGCCAGATCGTCACCTGGGATCAGGTGACGTCGTCCGACTTCCGCTTTTGTCCCGACGTGGACAAGCTCGATTTCGGCAGTCGGCCTCCGGTCACGGCAAACGCCGACGGACATTATCCGGTCCCCATCCCCGGCGAGTGGTCGGAAATCTGAACCGCCTATCGCCGGCTCAACGGTCGCAATCGAGACTCGGGCGTGCCGTGCCCCCGACGGTGGCCCGCGTGCCCTGTGGTGGACTCTCACTTCACAAGCCTCGCCCGCCCTGCGAAGATAGCGGGCGAGGCTTGTTGATCCTGTCACAAGACCCGCCGTGTCGCTTTCCGAGTTCGGACGTCTGGGGCGCGGCATGGAGCGTTGTGACAGGCTTTTCGCCTGGAACGAATGACAAGACGACACCCAACTCCATTGGTACGGGACGGTACAGTTCAATGCTGCGCTACTGGACGGCCGGCGAATCACACGGAAAAACACTGCTGGCGCTCGTTGACGGTTTTCCCGCCGGAATCTCGATCGACACCGAGTTGATCGACACCGAGTTGGCTCGGCGGCAGGGCGGCTATGGTCGTGGCGGCCGTCAGCGGATCGAGACGGACCGAGTCGAGGTGCTGACGGGAATCTGGAAAGGGCGGACTCTGGGAAGCCCGATCGCTCTTCAAGTGATCAACCGCGACTACAAACTGGAAAAGCTGGTGGATCTGGAGCGTCCTCGGCCGGGACACGGCGACCTCACCGGCTCACTCAAGTATCTCGGACCGATGCGGGATATTCTGGAACGAGCCAGTGCCCGCGAAACGGCGGCTCGCGTCGCCGCCGGCGCACTGGCTCGACAGTTGCTCGAGCCGTTCGGCATCCGAGTTTTGGGGTACGTTGTCGAGTTGGGTGGGATGGAACTCCCGCCGCCGCAAGCCGGTTACGAAAAGCGGGTCCGATTGCGAGCGGCCAGCCGGGTCTACTCCCTGGCGCCCGAACGTGACCAAGCCGTGTGTGATTTGATTGACGAGACCGGCAAGAAGGGAGACACTCTGGGCGGCATTGTGGAAGTCACCGTCAGCGGCCTGCCGTTCGGCCTGGGAACGCATACGCAATGGGATCTCAAACTCGATGGCCGAATCGCTCAAGCCGTGATGGCCGTTCAGGCGATCAAGGGAGTAGAAATCGGGATGGGATTCGCGGCTGCCCGGGCGCCCGGTTCGGCCGTCCATGATCCCATCCAGTTCGACGCATCCCAGCAAGACCAGCCTCATCTGGGGTATGTACGGCCGACCAACAACGCCGGCGGGTTGGAAGCCGGCATGACCAATGGACAACCCGTCATCGTCCGCGCCGCCATGAAACCGATCAGCACGTTGCGAAAGCCGCTGGAGTCGATCAACTTGACGACCAAACGGCCCGAATCGGCATCGTACGAACGGAGTGACGTGTGTGCCGTTTCTGCGGCGAGTGTGATCGTGGAAAACGTGGTCGCTTTCGAACTGGCTCGTGCCTTCACCGACAAGTTCGGCAACGACAGCCTGGACGAAATCCGGGCTCGCTACGATCTCTACCTGGAGCTGGCTCGACAACGCTGACGCCATGGATAGGGCACCGATTCACAAGCAGGGAAGCACGCTCTGGCTGTGGCGATGCGGACTCGTCGCCACAGGGCTGGTCCCATTGCTGTGGGTGGCCGGGACTGCGCTGGTTCCTCGATCGCCATGGTACCGCGCCTGGGTACGGCGCCGTCACATTTCGCAAATCGAAACGGCCTGCGGGCTGATCTTCGAGTCGACTGAGTGCCGCGTTCAGCAGGGGCGGTTTACGGCTACCGGCTCGCGATTGCGGGACCCCGAAACGGGAGAGACGGTGGCATCGGTACGCTGGATGCAGATCAGGCGAGATGGCAATGAACAGTTGCGTATCGCGGTCAGCGGCGTCGAAATCGAAGGCGCCAATTGGAAACACTGGTTGCCTCGCGTTCGTTTGGCCATTTGGCAATCACGGGACGACGGGAACGCTCCGCCAATCCGTCTGGCGGCTCGCGACGTCAGTTGGATTCACCCGCGTCGCAGCCATACTTGGTCGCGAGCGGAAGTAGTTTGGGAAAGAGAAGCCAACAGAGTGCGCGTCCGTTGCAAACTCAGTTCACCGAACGGCAAGGGCTGGCTGCACTGTCAGATTACGCGGATCACCGGGCGTCCACCTCGCTGGTCGATCGCCGTTCACGCCGAACGCCCCGGCATCGATCTGGCTCCCTGGTCGGAATGGACCGGCCGATCGCTGGCGGCACTAGGGCCCTCGGCTCGCTTCCAGGGAAAATGCGTTTGGGAGGGGGACACCGACCATTCCGGCTGGTACCTGAGCGGGCGATTCTCGGACGTGGACCTGAACCGTTTGGTGACCCAGTCGCTCCCTCACAAACTCAGCGGCATGGCCACTGCGAGGATCGAGCATCTCCGAGTCGTGGACGGACGGATCGTCGAGTTCGACGGGGCGATCACTTCGCGCAGCGGCATGATCAGTCGCGGACTGCTGACCGGTGGCCGCCAATGGCTCGGATGGACACTGAACGGCAACCCGGCCGATCTTCCGCCGGTAGTGCCCTACCAGCAGCTCTCGATCGGCTTCGGATACCGTGGCGGCCGGCTGCGGTTGTGGGGAATCGAGGACACACCAGGAGAAGAATCGGTTTTGATCCGCACCGCCGGCCTGACGGTCCGTGCAGACGATCAGCCTCACTCGGTGACCGCGCTGGTCCGTACGCTGCTACCGGTCGCCCGCGGCTTGGTCCCCTCGGATTCACGGCCGGTCCGGCTGCTGGGATGGCTCTACGTGCCATCCGGATCGTCCGCCGAGCCGCCGACCGAAGCGGCCCACGTGCCGCTTCGGTTACACAACCCGTGAGGTGGGCTTTGCCTGCACGCCGGCCGCTTGACCCAATCGCGACAAGAGTGGTCTGTCTGCAGGGCCATTGTCACCGCGGAGACTGCCGAACTATACTACTGGCGTCACTTGTGCCCCCGGATCCACAAATGCGATGAACACTCGTCAACTCAGCAGACTGGCGCTTTCGCTCCTGTTGGCCTTTGGTTTGTGCATGTTGTTGGCAGACCCCCTCTGGGCCTGCCCAACCTGCAAAGAGACATTGGCGAGCCACGATCCGGCCGGCTCCTCGGTGGCTCGAGGCTACTACTGGAGCATCCTGTTCATGATGGCCATGCCCTTCACTTTGTTCAGTTTGCTGGGCGGCTACTTCTACTGGGAAGTCCGCAAGGCTCGGCAACGAGGCTCCGAGGAGTTCGAGCACCTCGAGCCGGCGGGCAGCGGTCCCTAGCGCGGGCTGCGCCCGCAAGGGTGGAGGCTGGAGGGGTGGTGATGACGACCGAAAGCCGGCGCAACATGCGCGCACGGCGCGTAGTTGTGATAAAGCAAGGATATGTCCGGAAATAAGTTGCCGGTGTTTCCGGAAAACGTACTGTGCTGGGTAATGCATGGAACATCGGTGGCAACGTACACATCATCCCGCCTGCCGCAACGCGGCGACAGAGCACAGCCAGGGGTTCAGGGAGCGAGGCGGAGCCGAGCTACCGAAACCCCAGTGCTCGGTTACCAAATGGTCCCGCACGCTGAAGGCGTGCCAGAGGAACTGTGCAACACCTTCGGCGTTGAAGAATTCCTGGGTGGTAAGTCCCAAATTACTTGAGGCAGAATGGGCTCAGGAGTCCCAGATTAAGTGACACGGGTATCCCGCCGCTTTGGCAGCCCTCTTTCCCCGCCGCCGGGGCAGCCCTCTTGAGATCCCGCCCTTCTTCCTACATCCTCAAGA
>Ga0256839_1006198_pt1 | contig 10626 bp, 9 predicted proteins | sample 354166metaG_FD_185968 | JGI IMG/M metagenome (GOLD analysis project Ga0256839, IMG submission 185968) | Hydrothermal vent microbial communities from Mid Atlantic Ridge, Atlantic Ocean - 354-166 | ecosystem: Environmental > Aquatic > Marine > Hydrothermal vents | place: Atlantic Ocean: Mid... | reverse complement strand
TTTTGTCCCCCTTGGCACTGGAAATCCAGCTGCGGGGAGCCGCGAATCATAAGCTGGACAAGGGCCGGGCCTGCCGGCTGGAAACGGGAAGGCCAGCAGCCTTCAGCCTGACCTCGGACACAGAGATGACCAACGCCATTCTGGCCATTTCCGCCTATAATGAAAATGATGATCAGGAAATCGAGGTTAGCCTGCACCAGGCCAAGCCCGGGATGGCGCTAGAACTGCACCAGAGCGGCACCGGCATTCGCCGACTGAACCCCGGCCAGCATTACACCATGCGCTGGGGCCCCCTTTGGCGCACATCCCACCTTACTTTGGTGATTTCCTCGTCAAGCCCGGCAAAACTCCGGCTTGAAGCTCCCTTCCTGCTCCGAAGCCCAAAATAGCCCCGAATTTTATTGCGCCGCCACATTATTTTTGTTCAATTCACCCCAACCACATCCTTTCAGAAAGCCCGCCCCTTTGTTGCACGCCAGCGCCATCATCAATATCCACCGTGAAGGGCCGCTTCTGGTGCCGACCCTGCGCAGCCTTGATCTGGCCAAACGCCTTGCGGTGGAGGCCGGCTATGCGCTGGAGGTGATTGTGATCGCCGATAATGCCGATGCGCAAACCGTGGAAATCGCCGAAGGGTTTGGCGATCTGATCGACCGGATCATCCCCGCCACCTTTGGCGATCTCGGGGCCTCGCGGGAGTTTGGCATTGCCGAGGCAGCGCATGACTGGGTGTTTTTGCACGATGGCGACGATCTGTTTTCCTCCAACTGGTATTTGCAGTTTTTCGAAATGGCCGCGCGCGGTGAAATTGATGAACGCACGGTTTATCACACGGCGCTTTTCGCCCGTTTCGGCAACGAGCAGAATATCCGCCAGATGATCGATTCCTGGGATAGCCGCTTCCATCCGCTTTTCCTCACCACAGAATGGTATTATTCCAATAAATCCGTGCTGAACCGCAAGCTGTTTGCCGAAATCCCCATGCCCTATAACAACAAGCGCACCGGCATCGGCAACGAGGACTGGACATGGTCGTGCCACAGTATCCACAAGCAGATCCGGCATAGCTTCCTGCCTGAAACCATTTGCTTTTATCGGGTAAAGCCCGCCGCCACCAGCCTTGGGCTGACCCCCGGCATGATCCACGGGCCTTCGCCGCTATTTGAGCCGGACAGCCTGCTGCAAATCGAGATTCGCCGCGCCGAGCGCCCCGAAAAGCCGCTGGCCTTTTGTGATTCCATCACCCGCAAGGGCGAGCCGGTGCAAGGGGATGGCCCGCCCGCCCGCTGGTTTTGGGACGAGGTAGAGCGGCAAGGCGAATTTGAATCCCTGATCACCGATTATCACGCCATGCCCCACGGCGCGCTGCGCGCAGAGCTGCCGAACCTGCATTATAATGTCGCTGCCGCCACCCAATATATGATGCGGGATATGGATGAGCGCCCCAAGATATTCATCTTTGCCAGCGCCAAAAACCTGCGTGCCGCTGACAAAACCATAGAGCTGATGCTCGCCGCCGCCAGCGCCTATAAGGATCAATCATACCAGCCGGTATTGATTGTCGACGAAGACGATCTGGTGTTTTCCGATTTCGGGCTGATGGGTCGTTTTGGGGCCAAGGTGATCTGCACGGGCCATCTGGAACGGTTTTTCAAAATCGAGGATTGGTATTTCAACCGCTGCTTGATGCGGCCTCTGGTGCAATATCAAGGCGCGATCCTGATAGACCTTGGCTCCGATATTTTCAACAAGCTGTTTACCGAATTTCATCGGGTGTTACTGGAGAATTTCGATCAAACCCTGAGCCTGCTGACCGATACAGGCTTTGATCCCCTTTCCCCTGCGCTCAACCATCTGGCGCAGAATGCAGCGCTGGCCAAGGCCCATGCCGGCCAGCCTTATCGGGTGCTGGCCCTGCCAGCGCTGGCCGCCTATCTGGCCAGCCGCACCGACTGGAAACTGGCCGAATTGCCCGACGGTTTTCAGCAAGCCTATGCGGCGGTCACCCGCTTTCGCTTTCGCACGGTTCACGGGGATGCCGGCTTTGATCTGGAGGCCCTGCTCAGCGCCCCCCGCCTGCCCCGTCGCAACCAGCTTCCGATGCATCATCAGGTGGCACAGCGGTTCAACATGAAGATCGAATCCGATCACGAAATCACCTTGACCGCCCTGACCCTCAACAAAACCAGATTTTTCCTTTATCAGGCCGCCAATACATGGGTCGAACCCGAGTGGTATGCCCGCGCCCACGGGTTCTTGCACGTAAATGCGCATATCGCTTTGGTGCCGCCCCAGATTTCGCTATCCATTCTGAATAACGGGCATTATCGCAGCCGTTGGAACAACTATTCCGAAGCCGCCACTGTATTTTCCTCCTGGTATGACCAGCTGATAAGCGACGAAACGCCGCCCATGCTGGTATTATCCCGGGAGAAGATCAGCCGGACCCCGCCCAGAACAGCGCTGGAATTGGCCGAAGCCTTATATAATTACACCCGGGAGGGCCGGCATCTGGCCAGCGCCTGCGACGAAACCGTGGCCATAGCCATGCCGGAAACAGACGGGGATCCGCGATGACACCTGATGAAATCAAAGCCTATTGGCAAGCCTATCCCGACCTGACCGAGCTATGGGCCAAAGGCATCTGGGATGAAAAAGCTCTTGCGGCGCATTTTATAGAGCATGGACAGGCAGAAGGGCGGATTATACCCCGGGAAAGCCGGAAGCCGGAAAACTGGTCTGACCGGCTATATTTTGATGGTTGTGAAGACGATGTCCACTGGTGGTGGCAAAAGGGCGTGATCGATAGCGGCGTATATGCGGCCATTCTGGGGGGCGATGAGCGGCTGGAAAAAGGCACGGTTGAAAAATCTGCTGCCCTGCAAGCCGCCTCCTCTCTCAATCAGGAGGCGCTGGCGCAGGTGGCCCGCAATGCCCGAGAGCACCCCGGAGTCGGCCCATTATCCGATATTATTTCGCATAGGCTGCAATGGGCCGAGCCGAAATCCACCGGTATCCTGCCCATGCGCGCGGCAATAAAAGCCGCGCATCCCGAGCCTGGGCGCTATGTGATTTTGCTGCCATGGCTGGAATCCGGCGGGGCAGAGCTGGTGGGGATGTGGCAGTATCTGGCGGCAGAGAAGCTGGGGCTGAACCCTTTGATTGTCCTGACAGACCAGCCCAATATTACCGCCCGTTTTGAAGCGCGCAATTTTGATATCCTGAATCTGCCGGATCTGTTCGAGGCCACGATGGGCAAACCCTATACCCATCTTGCCCGCGAGGAGCGGGTGGAAGTTCTGACTACGGCGATCGAGGCAATCCAGCCCGATACCCTGCACCTTATTCACGCCTATATCGGCTATTGCGCCCTGACTGGATTAAAGACCAAAGCCAAAATCAGAGCCGCCTGCAGCACTATTTTTGTGTCGGCCTTTTGCCCGCATATCCATCCGGATGGTCATTATGACGGTTATTTCCGCGAGATCCCGGAGCTTATGGATGTGGTGGACCAATTTGTATTTGATAATGACTGGTATCTGGGCGAAATGGAAAAAACCTATGCGCTGCCGGCGAGGCGCTCCAGCGCCCTGAAATACCCGATAGAGGGGCTGGCCGCACGCTCAAATTCAAAAGCCATGCCGGAAAAGGTGCTGTGGGCCAGCCGGTTTGACAGCCAGAAAAACCCCGCAATCGTTGCTGAAATTGCGCGCAAAATGCCCGGGACCACATTTCTGATGTATGGCCGTCAGGTGCTTGGGGATGCCGCAATCAACTGGGATAATATGCCAGAAAATGTGCAGCACGGGGGCGAATTTTTCAATATTTCCGAGCTGCCAATCGATGAATGCTTTGCTTTTCTTTATACTTCCAGATTCGATGGCACCCCGAACATCCTGATGGAGATCGCGGCGCAAGGCCTGCCGATCGTGACCCCGAATATCGGCGGCATTGCCGGATTTCTCGGGGAGAACTGGCCGCTATATGTGCAGGACCCCGAAGATATTGACGGCTATGTCAGACATTTGCGAGAGCTGCAAAATAACGCAAAAACGGCGAAAACCCTCAGCCGCAAGCAAGATAGCATTTTGAAAAAAGAGCGCAGCTTCGAGCGCTTCACCTCCGGTTTCGAGGCGATGCTGGCGCGGATTAAAGCTTCATAAAGGCCGAAATATCGTCTTTGAAGTCGCGGAATTTGTCCTGATCCGAAATATTGGTGTTTTTCGGCTTGGCCTTCCAGAGCGTCGCCTCCAATGCCTCGGCATATTCCCCCAGCCCCAGTTCGGCCAGATCTTCGTATTCCGGCTCCAGATATTCGCGCACATCATCAATCAGCCATTGGTCAAAGCCGAAAAACTTCTGGGTGAAGCCATATTTCTTGCGAAACCTGTTGCTGGCCTCCCAATGGCTGACCCTGGATTTTTGCATTAAATGGCCGATCTGCCGGTAAAGCGCAATTTCTTCAGGTGAAGGGGCAGGATTGGTGTGCTCGAATTGCTCTGCTCGCGCGGAAAACCCGTAACCCTCACACATATCTGCAAAAATCTGGTTTAGCTGCGGGCCGATAAAGGGCAAAAAACGCACCTTCACGCCGATACGGGCCAGAGGATCACGCACATTCTTGCGCAGACCCAATTTATCTTCGCGCTTGGCGCGGTTGATAAAATCGGGAAAAGCGCAATTTTCCACGAAGGTTTTTATCTGCTGGGTATACATCGAATTCAGCCGCGCCACCGGATCGCGGACAAAAAACAGGACCTCCAGCTCAAAACCGAAGCGATCACATACATCTTTCACCTTTTGCATGGAGGGCGCAAAGATCGGGAAATCCTCGGAAGACAAAAACAGGGATTTGCCGTTCGAAAGATCCGCCTCCAGCCGGTCAAGCCCGCCAATGGAGGGGTCAAACCGGTCATCATTGCGCATTTCATAGGCCAGATTATGATGGCCGGCATCCGGCCTTGTCCAGCCCCAGCAGGGATAGTGAAATGCCGATTGACCCTCATATTCCGACAAAAACTTCTGCACCGTCGTGCTGGCTGTTTTTGACGGCCCAACATGCAATACTACTTTTTTCATTTGCCTGCATTCTCACTTGCTACAGCGGATTACTACTCGTAAATACACGCCGCAGTATATAATATTGGAAAAAAAACACAACTAAAGTCGTATTACCTTAAAATTTACCTTAAAATCACTCATTTTGTATCTATGCTTCACCCGCCATCTCTATCATGGTAAATTGCGAGTGCAAATCAATTTAGACCGGAGCGCAAAATGTTTGGATCTGACATGGCGCATGTCTTTCTGCCTGTATGGCGCGGGGGGCGGCTGCTGTTTTTTACGGATATCAAAGAGCCGAATTCCGGCAGGATTTCCTACCGCGCCGCCGCCGCCACAAAAAAAGGCAGCCTTGATGTGGTGCGGACCCATAAAGCCCCCATTTCTCAAACCGAATTCGAGCGCTGTCAGGCTACCGCTGATGACGGCCCGGCGCTCCAGCGGTTTTTCCGCATTCTTTCCGGTGGAAACCTCGAGCTTCTGGCCGGCGTTTCCAGCTCGCAATTACCGCCTTGTGCCGATGGCCAGAGCGTTTTGATCTATACCTGCTCCTACTTTAATTTTCTGCGCAAATACAGCGTGGATGAGCAAATCATCAAAAATTACGAATCCCGATTGGCCAATGAGCGGTTTTCTCCCGAAATCTCCCTGTCGATTTACAAATCGCTATCCGCGCATTTACAGCCCTTGCGCGCCAGCGCGCTGATTGACCAGGACATACCTGAAATTTCCGAGGTGCGAGGGCCAAGCCGGATATTGGCCAATCTGTTTCGAGAAGCAGCCGTAGTTAAATTCGATGCGGCCAGCTATTCGCAGGCCGAAAAATTCATGCGCCATGCGATAAGCCTGCAAGAAAGCGAAGATAAATGGCGGCGTCTGGCCGATATACATATTGCCTCGGGCAATCAGAACGCGGCAATAGAGAGCTTTTTCAGAGCCGACAAAATCTCCGCTTTGGCCGCTCCGCCATCGCTGCGCTTGGCCGGATTGCTGATCGAGAACCAGCGCCATGCAGAAGCCTCGCCCTATCTGGAGCGGGCGGCAGCCAGCTTTCCCGAAGCTGTGAAGAAATACAACGCCAGGATCGCCGGGTCTGCAAAAAATCCGTAAAGCGGCCAAGGCCAGCCATGGCCTCCCGAAAACAGCCGGCCCTAATCCTTGCGGAAAAATTTCTTTTCGCGGGGTTTGCCATCCCAGCCAGGCTTGCCTTTGGGGGCGCTACGATCCTCCCCACCCTCAAAGCGCTTGCCGCCACCGTCACGATCGCCGCCATAAGGCTTGCCGCCGCCCTTGTAACCGCCTCGGTCGCCGCCGCCCTTGTATCCGCCACGGTCGCCGCCGCCTTTATAGCCGCCTCGGTCACCGCCTTCGCGGACTTCCCATTTCTTGATCAAGGCTAGGTTAAAGCTGTCGCGATGAATGGTGCCCTCGTTGCACCACACGGTCGAAACCGTATCTCCATCCACGGCTTCCACCGCCATGCGGGGCGAACCCGCTGTCAGGGCCACGATATCGCCCAGTTTATATTCCGCCATTCTCTCTCTCCATATACAACGCCGCAACTTTTTGAGCGGACGCCTTACATAGCGCTTTTAGCCGCTGTTACAACAGACAATATTGCCTTGGCCGCTATCCACATCAAACGATTCCGGCCGGTATATGAACAGCAGGCCGGGCTTTAGCGGGTGGCCCGCACAACTGCGGTCCGGATAAACCGGTCATAGGGCATAGCACCGTTCCACCAGATCAGCGGCGCAACCCACCATAGAATATACATAAATGTGCTGGCCCCCAGAACAAGCAAAGCCATCGCCGCATTCTCCCCGTTTTGCAAAACCGGAACAACCCGTTCAAGCGTATAATCCGGTGCCAGCATGCCGAGGGTAAACAAGAGAATTGCCGGTGCAAATTTCAGCATCTCCCGCTTGGCCGCCTGAACAAACCCCAAATCTTCGCCCCCCCCGGGAACCACCCGCACACCTGTGATTTTCTTTCCGACCGTTTGCCCGCGCCACAGCCAGGTCATCAATATCATACCCAGCAAAACCGACAGGGGCGCAAGAAGAACAACCGGAAAGACAGGTATAATCCGCTCGCCTGCGCGATTGATTGAAACGGTAATAGTGGTTGCTGTATCTGCAATTTCGCCTGCCTCGTTGGTTTCGCTGCTGACCAGAAGATCACTGCCCGCATAGAAACCGTTTTGATACGAAACGCAGAGGCTCCCTTTTTCAGCACTTATGCCCTGTCCGGAGAAATAGGCTCTGGCATTTTCTTCCAGCGACACAACATTACAAGAGATTGACTGGTATAAGCCGCCACTCAGGCGAAGGCTCTCGCCATTGGCAAATGGAACAGCCAGAAAAAATGCAAGCTGGCTGAGGAGGATAAAATCGATCACCAATGCAATAAAGCGCCGCCAAAAATGCCGTGGTTCCAAGCTTTGCCTCCCTCTAGAGCCTGACGGCTCTCTCGATACGTCTATTGTGGCAGCTAAATGCCGCGCCAACAAGGCAATACAGGCATTTATATTATAGTGAAGCGCATAACCGAAACCCGGGATTTGTCCTCTCGCATGCCGCGCCTAGAGTTTCACCCCAAGGTGACCGGCAACCGTAAATATATCCTTATCACCGCGCCCGCACATGTTCATTACCAATAGATGGTCTTTGGGCAGGGTCGGGGCCAGCTTGATCACATGGCCCAGCGCGTGGCTCGGCTCCAGCGCCGGTATAATGCCCTCCTGCGCACAGCAAAGCTGGAACGCTTCCAGCGCCTGCGCATCGGTGGCCGATACATATTGCACCCGCCCGATATCGTGCAGCCATGCATGCTCGGGGCCGATGCCCGGATAATCAAGCCCCGCCGAAATCGAATGCCCCTCAAGAATTTGCCCATCGGCATCCTGCAAAAGATAGGTGCGGTTGCCATGCAAAACCCCCGGTCGGCCACCGCTGATGCTGGCCGCATGCTCAAAGCGGTCATCGACCCCGTGCCCCCCCGCCTCGACGCCGATAATCGCCACGTCTTCGTCATCCAGAAACGGATAAAACAGCCCCATCGCATTGGAGCCGCCGCCAATGGCGGCGATCAGGGTATCGGGCAAGCGGCCCTCGGCTTGCATGATTTGCTCGCGGGTTTCCTTGCCGATGATGGCCTGAAAATCGCGCACCATCGCGGGGTATGGATGCGGGCCAGCCACGGTGCCAATGCAATAAAATGTATCGTCCACATTGGTCACCCAATCGCGCATCGCTTCGTTCATCGCGTCTTTCAGCGTGCCGCGCCCCGAGGTGACAGGCACCACCCTGGCCCCCAGAAGCTTCATGCGAAACACATTGGGAGATTGCCGCTCCACATCGGTTTTCCCCATAAAAATCACACATTCAAGGCCAAATTTGGCGCAGACCGTGGCGGTGGCGACCCCGTGTTGCCCCGCGCCTGTCTCGGCAATGATCCGGCTCTTGCCCATCCGGCGAGCCAGCAGAATTTGCCCGAGCACGTTGTTGATCTTATGCGCGCCAGTGTGGTTCAGCTCGTCACGCTTGAGATAAATTCTGGCCCCTCCCAGATGCCCGGTCAGCCGTTCGGCAAAATAAAGCGGGCTGGGGCGGCCCACATAATGCTTCCAGAGGAAATCCATTTCGGCCCAGAAGCTGTCATCGGTTTTGGCATGCTCGTATTGCGCCTCCAGCTCCAGAATGAGCGGCATCAGGGTCTCGGAGACAAACCGCCCGCCATGGATACCATAACGGCCCTGCTCGTCGGGACCTTGCATAAAGCTGTTGGGTGAATCACTGACCATGGTGAGCTCCTTATGAATGGGAAACATTTATAGCCCGCCAAGGCCAGAGTAAAGTCGGGATAGGGAATCGCCGTTCAAATCACCTGAGCGCCCTTGATTGCTGCCGTAAAATCAGACAGGGGCCGCAGCCGGAATTCGGCCTCCTGCGCGGCAATCCCCGCTATCCGGTCGCAGCGAAAGCTACGCACCTCGCCCCGCAGATGATCCCATGCCAGCACATACCAGATCGGATAGCTCAGCAACAGATAATGCGGCTGGATCACCCGCCTGGTCACGGCTCCGCTTTCAGCCCGATAGGTAATTCTGATTTCCTGCATCTGCAAAAACGCCTGATGCAGCTTTGTGACTGAATCGCGCGGTGGATTGCTGAAATCGGCAAGCAGCAGGGCCGAAGCCGATTTCGCGATCAAAATCCGCTCTTTCAGGCCCTCGACCTTGCTTTTGGTATCTGGCGAAAAAGACGCCATAAGCTTGCGCCGCACCGCGCCCAGATGGGCCATAAATAGCGGAGACTGCATCTGCTCGGTGACCGCAAGGCTGATCAGCAGATCAACCGCCTGCGCATAGCTCAGTTTCAGCCGTCCGATGCCCCAGCGCCTCTCCAGCCGCAAGCCCCCGCCACGGCCCCTGTCAGCCTCTATCGGCACGCCTTGATCACGCAGGATTTGAATATCCCGCGTAAGGGTGCGCAGGCTGATACCCAGCTCGCCAGCCAGCCCAGCGGCGGTAAAAAACCTGTCCTCCTTCAGACGGGTAGTGATCATCTCCAGCCGCTCCAGCCGGCTTATGGTGCTTGTGCGCTGCATCAAACAAATAGGTCATATAATGGCGTATATGTCTATAGAAAAGAAATACAGAAGCAAAAACAAAGGAAATACCAATGCAAAAACCGGTTACCATCCTCGCGCCCATCAAACTGGCCACGGGCAAAACAGAGGCGGATCTTTTGGCCGCCTCCGAGAGGTTCCAAAGCGAATTTGTTAGCAAAGAGGCGGGTGTTATTCGCCGCGAACTGGTGCGCACCCCTGATGGCAATTACATCGATATCGTCCAGTTTCGCAGCGCTGAAGATGTGGAGGACATCACAGAAAAGGAGAAAAAATCCGCCGTCTGCCATGCGTTTTTTGCGGTGATGGATTTTAGCGATATGGATATGGAAGCCGGAATGGAACTCCATCAATCACTGGCTACATACCCGTAAAATTGTCACTTTGGCGAATTCTGTGCCGCCGCGATAAATGCCTTGATCAGCGCCGCATCCTTAACCCCCGGCGATGATTCCACACCGGAGGAAACATCCACCTGCTCTGCACCCGTAAGCCGGATGGCTGTGGCTACATTTTCCGGTATCAAGCCACCCGCCAGCATCCACGGTTTTTGCCATGTCCTGCCTGCCAGCAGGTTCCAGTCAAAAGCCAGCCCGTTCCCCCCCGGGAGCGCGGCGTTTTCCGCAGGCTTGGCATCCACCAGTATCTGATCGGCCACCGCCTCATAGGCTGCAAGCGCGGCCAGATCCTCCGGCTTGGCCACGCCAACCGCCTTCATCACCGGCAAGCCATAACGCGCACGCAGCCCTGCCACCCGCGCGGGGGTCTCGGCGCCGTGAAGCTGAAGCATGTCCAGTGGCACCCGCGCGGTGAGCGCATCCAGAAAATCATCCGTGGCATTCACGGTAAGCGCAACTTTGGCCACCCCGAAGGGCACATCAATCGCCAAACGCGCCGCCTGCTCTATGCTTACATTTCGAGGGGATTTTTCAA
>Ga0256839_1006197_pt1 | contig 10629 bp, 10 predicted proteins | sample 354166metaG_FD_185968 | JGI IMG/M metagenome (GOLD analysis project Ga0256839, IMG submission 185968) | Hydrothermal vent microbial communities from Mid Atlantic Ridge, Atlantic Ocean - 354-166 | ecosystem: Environmental > Aquatic > Marine > Hydrothermal vents | place: Atlantic Ocean: Mid... | reverse complement strand
TTTGGCGGTGTTGAGCAGGTCTTTGAACTTCACCCGCTCATTGCAGCGAATGCAGGGCACGGGGGTGGAGCCGGCGAGGTAGGCATCGGCAAATTCATCAATCACAGCATCCTGAAAGATGTTTTCATAATCCAGAACATAATGCGGAAAGCCCATTTCCTCAGCCACGCGGCGGGCATCGTGGATATCGCGCCCCGCACAACAGGCCCCCTTTTTAGCCAGCGCCGCGCCGTGGTCATAAAGCTGCAAAGTTACGCCCACCACGTCATAACCCTCGCGCGCCAGCAGGGCCGCCACCACCGAGCTATCCACCCCGCCTGACATCGCCACCACCACGCGGGTTTCGCTTGGGGGCTTGGCAAATCCGAGGCTATTTAGCGTGGTTTCAAGCATGATCGGCTCCATTTTACCTCGTAATATAAGCGAATTTTAGGCACTTCCAAGGGGGGCTTTCATAATTCGTTAAGGCGCGAGGCGCAAGGTTGGTTCGTGGGAATTAATGAAGTGAGGGAACAATGTATATTAGACGACAAAAGGGGCCCATCTATGTGGCGCTCCCCGATGGCACCATCCTATCAAGGTCCGATTTACCATCGGTAAACACGCGGCGCTGGGTAGCGCGGCGCAAGGCAACGGTGGTAACGGCCGTGGCGGCGGGCATGCTTTCCCGCGAAGAAGCGCTCGAAATGTATAGCCTGTCTGGCGAGGAATTCGAGGGCTGGGTAAAGGCCATGACCACCCATGGCCGCAGCGGTTTGCGCGTGACCAAACTTCAGGAATACCGGTAACCCTCGCTTTTTTCGGGGAGTTTACGCAGACGTAACAATTGGTTAACCTTTTTTGGGTAATGGTTAACCAAGTTGCGACGGGATGGCCGGAAAAGGATTAACAATGAGAATTCTGCTAGTTGAAGATGACCCAATGACCTCAAAGAGCATCGAAATGATGCTGGCGAGTGCGAACCTGAACGTGTATGCCACCGATTTGGGCGAGGAGGGGATAGACCTTGCCAAACTCTATGATTACGACCTGATATTGCTGGACATTAATCTGCCCGATATGAACGGGCACGAGGTGCTGCGGCAGCTTCGACTTGCCAAGATCGACACACCGATTCTGATCCTTTCGGGCATGGATGACACCGAAAACAAAATCAAAGGCTTTGGTTTTGGCGCGGATGACTATATGACCAAGCCCTTCCACCGCGAAGAGCTTGTGGCGCGCATTCATGCGATTGTCCGGCGCTCAAAAGGGCATGCGCAATCGCTTATTACCACCGGAAATGTGGTGGTAAACCTTGATGCCAAAACGGTAGAAGCCAATGGGCGGCCCGTGCATTTGACCGGGAAAGAATACCAGATGTTCGAGCTATTGAGCTTGCGCAAAGGCACAACGCTGACCAAGGAAATGTTCCTCAACCATCTTTATGGTGGCATGGATGAGCCTGAGCTGAAAATTATTGATGTGTTTATTTGCAAGCTGCGCAAAAAGCTCTCTAACGCGCTAGATGGTGAAAACTATATTGAAACCGTATGGGGGCGTGGCTATGTATTGCGCGAGCCGGTAGCGGCAGAAGAGCCACAACCCATTGCCGTTTAGCCTGATTTGGCCTACTCCTGTGCTTAAATAGCTGGGAGCAGGACCGATGGAAGATATTTCGGTTAAAGATCTAACGCAGACACAGGCGCGGGCCGAACTGGCCCGCCTTTCGGCCCTTATGAGAGCCGCCGAATCGGCCTATTACCAAGATGATTCTCCAGAAATAAGCGATGCCGCCTATGATGCGCTCAAAGCGCGCAATCAAGACATTGAAGCGCGGTTTCCGGATTTGGTGCGGGCAGACAGCCCTTCAAACCGTGTGGGGGCCGCGCCGGCTTCCGGCTTTGGCAAAATTCGCCATAAAGTGCCCATGCTCTCGTTGGGCAATGCCTTTTCCGATGAAGACGTGGCTGAGTTTGACGTACGGGTGCGGAAGTTTTTGAGCCTCGAGGGGGCGCTGCCCTATACGGCCGAGCCAAAAATTGACGGGCTGTCTCTGAGCATTTTCTATGAAAATGGCGCGCTAAAATATGCGGCAACGCGGGGCGATGGCGAGGTTGGCGAAGACGTAACCGCCAACACAATGCATGTGAGCGGCATACCCCACCATATTGATAATGCGCCAGAAATTCTGGAAGTGCGCGGCGAGGTCTATATGGAGCACGCCGCCTTTGAAGCGCTGAATGCACGGCAGGTTGCGGCGGGGGAAAAGCCCTTTTCCAACCCGCGCAATGCGGCGGCGGGGTCGCTTCGGCAGCTGGATGCCAGCATCACGGCGACCCGCCCGCTGGCGTTTTTTGCCTATGCTTGGGGCGCGCTGTCAGAGCCGCTTGCAGATACCCAGAAAGGCGCGATAGATCGGCTTGCCGCTATGGGATTCGCCACCAACCCGCTCACCGCGCTTTGCGAATCGCCCGAGGCCTTGCTCACGCACTACCGCGAGATCGAGCGCCAGCGGTCCACATTGGGCTATGATATCGACGGGGTGGTTTACAAGGTCAACGATTTGGCCCTGCAAGCCCGCCTTGGCATGCGCGCCACCACCCCCCGCTGGGCCATTGCCCATAAATTTCCCGCTGAAACCGCGTGGACACGGCTGGAGGCGATTGATATTCAGGTGGGCCGCACCGGCGCGCTTTCTCCCGTTGCGCGGCTGCATCCGGTGACGGTTGGCGGCGTAGTTGTGCGCAATGCGACCCTGCATAACGAGGATTATATCAAGGGGCTGGACTCCAAGGGCAACCCGATCCGCGAGGGGCGGGATATTCGCGCGGGCGACTGGGTCGAGGTGTATCGGGCGGGGGATGTGATTCCGAAAATCAGGGATGTGGACCTGAGCCAACGCACAAATCCTGAACCCTTCGCCTTTCCCGCCCGCTGCCCGATTTGCGGTTCTGATGCCATTCGCGCGCCCGGAGAAGCCGTGGCGCGCTGCTCAGGTGAATTTAGCTGTGAGGCGCAACGCATTGAAAAGTTAAAGCATTTTGTCTCTCGCAAGGCCTTTGATATTGACGGTCTGGGGGCAAAACAGGTGGAGGTTTTTGTAGACCTGGGCTGGATTGCGGCCCCTGCCGATATTTTCACGCTCGAAAGCCGCCACGGCGCGGCGCTGGCCAAGCGCGAGGGTTGGGGAGAGATCTCGGCCCGCAACTTGTTTAACGCCATAAGTGCCCGCCGGCGCATCCCGCTTAATCGCCTTGTTTTCGCGCTTGGCATTCGCCATGTCGGTGAAAATTCAGCCATGCTGCTGGCGCGGACTTACCAAAGCTGGGATGTGTTTCAGGCGGCGATGATCGCGGCCCAGCCCCATGAGGGCGCGGCGTGGGAGGAGCTGAACGGGATTGACGGGGTTGGCGAGGTGATGGCGGCGTCGGTGGTGGATTTTTTCCATACGGACTCTACGCGGCAAATGGTGGAGGCTCTGGTGGCCGAGCTGCATATTGAAGATGTGCGGCCGCCCGAAGCGGGCAACTCTCCGGTGGCCGGAAAAACCATGGTTTTTACGGGCAGTTTGAGCAAGGTCAGCCGTGCCGAGGCCAAGGCGCAGGCCGAGGGGCTGGGGGCGAAGGTCTCGGGGTCGGTTTCGGCGAAAACCGATATTCTGGTGGCGGGCGAGAAGGCGGGCAGCAAGCTTAAAAAGGCCGAGAGCCTCGGGGTGCAGGTGCTGAGCGAGGACGAATGGCTTGCGCTCATCGGCCAAACGCGTTGAAATAGCGCCATGTCTGCTCGCCCCGAAATCCTGTTCCCGCTGTTTGGCGACACCCGCAAGCTCAGCGGCATTGGCCCAAAGGGGGCCGAGGCGCTGGCTAAGGCGGGGTTGACTCGCCCGAAAGATTTGCTGTTTACGCTGCCCCACTCCGGCGTGGATCGCAGGTTGCGCGCGTCTCTGAAAGGGCTTGAATTTCCCTCGGTTGCCACGGTGGAGGTCACCATAAACGCGCATCGAAATGCGGCGGCGCGGGGGCCTTTCAAGGTGTTGGTCTGCGATGCGGAACTGGATTTCCAACTGGTCTTTTTTCGCCCCAATGTGGGCTGGCTCAAGGAGCAGCTTCCCGAGGGCGAGCGCCGGATTGTGTCTGGCAAGGTCGAGCTTTATGACGGTATTGTCCAGATGGTGCAGCCCGAGCATATTTTGAAGCCAGACGAGGCCGGGAAACTACCTGCCTTTGAACCGAGCTATCCGCTTACGCAAGGGATAACCCAACGGGCCATGCGCAAAGCGGCGGCGGCGGCGGTAAACATCGCGCCGGAATTAGAGGAATGGATTGAGCCAAGCGTGCTGAAAAAACACGGCTGGCCGAACTGGAAAGCAGCGCTGTCGGCGGCGCATAATCCGGCGGATGTGTCTGATTTGCTGCCCACAAACAAGGCCCGCGAGCGGCTGGCCTATGACGAGCTTTTTGCACACCAGCTCACCTTGGCGCTGGCGCGGGCTCAGCGGCGGGCGAGCAAGGGGATTTCAACGGTTTCAGAGGGGCGGCTCGGGGCCAAGCTGGTGGCAGCGCTTCCGTTCACGCCGACAGGCGCACAAAATCGCGCCGTGGCGGAAATTGTAGCGGATCTGGCAGCTAAAACCCGGATGAACCGACTGTTGCAGGGCGATGTCGGGGCGGGCAAAACGCTGGTCGCCATGCTGGCAATGTGCGCGGTGGTAGAGGCGGGCGGGCAGGCCGCGATGATGGCCCCGACCGAGATTTTGGCGCGCCAGCACATGGAAAGCCTTCGCAATATGGCAGATACCGTGGGCCTGCGAATGGAGATTCTCACGGGGCGCGATAAGGGCAAGGCGCGGGTGGCCAAGCTGGCGGCGCTGGAGACTGGCGTGATTGATATTTTGCTCGGCACCCATGCAATTTTCCAGGAAGACGTGCATTTCAAAGACTTACGCCTTGCGATAGTGGATGAGCAGCACCGTTTTGGTGTGTCCGAGCGCATGCAGCTTTCCAGCAAAGGCCGCGCGGTGGATAGCCTGGTGATGACGGCCACGCCGATTCCGCGCTCTCTGGCGCTCAGCCATTTTGGCGATATGGATGTTTCGGTGCTGGATGAAAAACCGGCAGGGCGCTTGCCGATTGAAACGGTGGTGGTGTCGGCGGGGCGCATGGAAGAGGTGGTTGAAAAACTGCGCGGGGCGATTGCCACGGGGCAGCAGGTTTTCTGGGTGTGCCCCTTGGTGGAGGAGAGCGAAGTGATGGCACTGACGGCGGCCGAGGCGCGCTATCGCGTGCTGCGGATGGCGCTTGGTGAGGGCGCGGTAGGGCTGGTGCATGGTCAGCTCAAACCGGCTGAAAAAGATGCGGCAATGGCCGATTTTGTGGCGGGAAAAACCAAGGTTTTGGTCGCGACCACCGTGATCGAAGTGGGGGTGGATGTGCCCAATGCCACAATTATGGTCATTGAAGGTGCGCAGAATTTCGGGCTGGCGCAGCTTCATCAGCTTCGTGGTCGGGTTGGGCGCGGCAGCAAGGCCTCAATCTGTTTGCTGATGTATGACCCGCCACTGACGCAAAGCGGGCTGGCGCGGCTCGGGATTATGCGGGAAACCGAAGACGGGTTTCGAATTGCCGATGAAGATTTGCGCTTGCGCGGGGCGGGAGACCTGCTTGGGGTTAAGCAGTCTGGCCTGCCGCAATTCAGGGTGGCGGATTTGGAACAGCAAGAGCCATTAATGAAAATTGCGCAGGATGATGCGCGGCTGCTGCTGGAGCGAGACCCTAACCTGTTGGAAAAACGCGGGAAAGCGGCGCGGGCGCTGCTGTATTTGATGGACCGCGACAAGGCGTTTTTGATATTCAAGGCTTAACTGGCGCTGCTGGGCCGGAGTGGGTTTCCTTTTCGATGGTGCAGGCCGTGCGTTAACATGTGCTTAACCCTGTAGGAAACAAGTTCAGGAAATTAGCAACCTGATAACCTTTAGAAATTATCTCTTAACTCACAACGATATATCCAGCTTGTAGAAATGAGCTTCGTCGACATCGCACCACCGTACCGATCACTTAGACGGGTGGAAATGGCTTCACATATAACGAGGTAGGTTACCATGTTTTTTCGTATTAGTATTTTCACACTGGTTCTTTCACTTTTGTCCCCAATGGCGATGGCTGACACAACTTTTCGCGTCGGGGCCAATCTCGGGTCGCTTCATGTAAAGCCCGAACGGGAGTTTAACCAGTTTAATCCTGGACTATTTGTGTCTGCCACATTCAGGTCTGAGCGTGTGTTCTCGTATGGTGTGCAGGCAGGGGCATATTTGAACAGCTATTCCGAGCGTTCGATATATGCCTCGACCTATGCCAATTGGCGCATTGCGCAATTTGGAAACACGAGCTTGCGGTTTGGAGGGTTTGTAGGACTGTTTGAGTATCCGGAACTGTCCGTTAAGGCGCGGAGTATTGGTTGGCCGACGGTTGGTGACTATGTTCTGGCGCTTGGCCCGTCCCTAAAATTGGAGCTTGGCAGCGGAGTGGACTTTACCGTAAGTTTTTTGCCGGTAAAAAACAAACGAACAGCGGGCGTGTTTACTTTTCAGATGTCGATTCCTTTTGGCCAACGGCATTGACAGGCGAAGAGGCGCATTTAAACCGGACAAGTGTGCGAACAGTATAAGCGGGGCCACGCATGAATATTGGCATGTAAATTCAAATCGAGCCACTGGACCAATACCATCGCAATGCTGCCAATCCTAAAGCGGTTAAGCGTTATATCGGGCATTGCAATTGTGCATTTCCATCCCGTCAGGCCGTGATGCCATTCAGATGCTCTCAGGGTCAACTGTCAAATGTTCCATAAATGTTCTTGACTATTGCGTCCAAATAGAGAACATTAAGGAAACTTAACGAAATTAACCACGGAGAATATCATGGCAACGCTCATTCGGAAATTTGAAGCTTCCCCCGCAAAAGAGCTTGTAGAAGATGCGCTTTCATTAGGGGCAATCTTTGTCATGGTGCTTGTGGTGCTATCGCTTTAAGTCTGCTCGCTTATTCCGATCTGCATCGGGATAAACGCATACCTCGGCGCGGCTTTAGGGCTGCGCCATTTTTTTGGCCTCGGAAATGGCGGCAAGGGTGGCCTCAAGGGCGAGCATAATAGAGGCATGGCGGTTTTTAAATCCCCGCGCCGGGCGCAGCACTTCGTAGCGCTCAAAGGGGGCGTCGGGCGTGGGGCCATCGGCCTTGAGCAGGGCCAGCAGGTGATCGCGTGCGCGCAAAACCTGCGCCTCGCTTAGGCCAATGGCCTGTGCGCCGAGAATAGAGGCCGAGGCTTGCCCGAGCGCGCAGGCTTTTACATCTTGCCCGAAACGGGTGATCTTTTGACCGTCGTAATCAAGGCTAACGGCCACATTAGACCCGCAAAGCGGGGCGCGTTTGCGCACTTCGGCCATGGGGTTTTCCAGCAGTTCGGCATGGGGGATATCAGCCGCCAGCGCCAAAATTTGCCCTGAATAAAGCGCGATCAGTTCACTATCATCTGGCATTTTTCGGCTCCGCTCGGTAGGTTTACTGACAGATAGGCACTCAGGGCGGGAATGAAAAGCAAAATGAAAACCTTTGACATCACAAGTGTGAAATTCAATGATCAAGGACTGGTGTCGGTGATCTCGCAAGACGCCGAGACACTGGAGGTGCTGATGCTGGCATGGATGAATGCGGAGAGCCTCACGCAGACGCTGGAAACCGGCCGGATGACCTTTTGGTCGCGCTCGCGGCAGGCGTTTTGGCGCAAGGGGGAAAGCTCGGGCCATGTGCAGACGCTAAAGGATATGCGGATAGATTGCGACCGCGATTGCTTGTTGGCGCTGGTGGAGCAGGTGGGCCCTGCGTGCCACACCAACCGGAGAAGCTGCTTTTATACAGCGGTTCGGAATGGGCAAGAGGTGGAGCTGATCCAGCCCGCATAGATTTCACTCTTCCTTAAATACTCAAAGCCACAAGCCCTGATCTATCAGCGCGGCGCGGGTGCAACTTTGCCAAGCAGCCTAACCTCCACGCGCCGCTATAGCCCGACCATGCGGCGGATGTCCTCTGGCGTGGCCCCTTCGGCGCGGTATTTCGAGATCGCCCGCGCATCATCCCGCTTGGCGAGGCGCTTGCCGTTTTCATCACGAATGAGCTTGTGGTGGTGGTAAACCGGCGTGGGTAGCCCGAGCAGCTTTTGCAGGATCACGTGAATTTTGGTGGCCTCGAACAAGTCTTGGCCGCGGGTGACATGGGTGACGCCTTGGAAAGCATCATCCAGCACTACGGATAAATGGTAGGAAGTGCCCATATCGCGGCGCGCTAAAACGATGTCACCGATGGACTTTTCCGCTTCTTCCGGGGAGAACTCAATCAGGCCAGTTTCACCATTTGGGCCGGTGCCAGTTTCGACAAAACTGAACAAGTTGCCGCCGACGCGCGGCGTAGCCAAAATGTACATTTGCGCCATGTATAGGCGCATGGCCGAGTTTGGCGGCGCGGGGAAATTTCCGGAACAGGAGCGGTTGCCCCTGCATGTGCCCGGGTAAATCAGCCCGTCGGGGCCAAATAATGGTGCGCCTTCTTGCGGGGCTTGGGCCGCTGTGACAATATCTTTTCGTGTACAGGTGCAGGCAAACAAGTGGTCTGACAGCCAAAGGTCTTGGATGGTTTTTTGATATGACTTGAGGCGTTCAGACTGGCGCAACACAGGTTTAGGCCACCAGATTCCCAGCCATTCCAGATCATCGTAGATTTGCTGTTCCCAGTGAGGGCGGGCGCGGGATTTGTCGATGTCTTCAATGCGCAGCAGGAAGGTGCCGTTTTTTTCAACGGCCCGATCCCATGCCAAGAGCGCACTATAGGCGTGTCCCAAATGCAGCGGGCCGGTGGGGGAGGGGGCGAAGCGCTCTATCCACTTCAAATCGGGCCAAGCCATGCGGTGAAATCCGCCTTGGCGCGGTCGGTATAGGCCTTGTAGCGGGTCTTGCGATTACGGCGGCCTTTTTTGGCGTCGACCTCGGGGAAGAGGCCGAAATTGACGTTCATCGGCTGGAAGGTTTTGGCCTCCGCGCCGCCGGTTATGTGTGTGATCAGCGCGCCCATGGCGGTGGTGTTGGGGGGCACAGGGAGCGTTTCGCCCCGCGCTTGCGCCACAGCCATGCGGCCCGCGAGCAGGCCCATGGCGGTGCTTTCGACATAGCCTTCAACGCCGGTTATTTGGCCAGCCATGCGGATATTGGGTGCCGATTTCAGCTGCATTTGGGCGTTGAGCAAGCGCGGCGAGTTGATGAAGGTGTTGCGGTGGATGCCGCCTAGGCGGGCGAATTCGGCGTCTTCCAGGCCGGGGATCATCCGCAGCACCTCTTTCTGTGCGCCGTATTTCATTTTGGTTTGAAAACCGACGATGTTGAACAGCGTGCCGAGGCTGTTATCGCGCCGAAGCTGCACCACGGCGTGGGCTTTCACATCGGGCGCGTGCGGGTTGGTGAGGCCCACGGGCTTCATCGGCCCCCAGCGCAGGGTTTCGCGGCCACGCTCGGCCATGACCTCGATGGGGAGGCAGCCGTCGAAGTATGGCGTGTCCTTCTCCCAGTCTTTGAATTCGGTCTTTTCTGCGGCAATCAGGGCATCAATAAAGCTGTTATACTGGGCCTCGTCCATCGGGCAGTTGAGGTAGGCGGTGCGGTCCTCTTCGGTTTCGCCTTTATCATAGCGAGACTGGAACCATGCCTTTTCCATGTCTACGCTTTCGGCGTAAACAATCGGGGCGATAGCATCAAAAAACGCGAGGCCATCTTCACCGCCTGCCGCCATAATGGCTTTGGCAAGGGCGGTGGTGGTCAGCGGCCCCGTGGCTATGATGGTGTTACTCCAGTCGGGCAGGGCGGTGATTTCGCCCGTTTCAAAGCTGATATTCGGATGGCTGCGCAGACGCTCTGTCACAGCTGCTGAAAAAGCGTTGCGATCCACGGCAAGCGCCGAGCCAGCGGGCAGGGCGTGGGCATCAGCCATTTCCATGATTAGCCCGCCCGCTTGGCGCATTTCCCAGTGTAGCAAGCCCACGGCATTGGCCTCGTCATCATCCGAGCGAAAGGAATTGGAGCACACCAGCTCGGCAAAATCGCCGGTTTGGTGGGCGAATGTGCCAACGGTGGGCCGCATCTCGTGCAGCACTACATTCAGGCCCGCCTGCGCGATTTGCCAAGCGGCCTCGGAACCGGCCATGCCGCCGCCGATAATATGGATAGGATCAGTCATAAAGCGGGGTTTAGGCCAAGCCGCGCTAAAAGAAAAGCCGCGAAGGGGGTTTTCCTTTGGCCTTCGCACCCTTACCTTAGCGAAAACGCCAGATAGGAGAGCAAAATGGCCGAGATTAAAGACCCCGAGAATACGATCATCATCGAACTGGAGGGTGGCAATGTTGTCATCGAGCTTTTGCCCGATGTGGCCCCGGGCCATGTTGAGCGTATGAAGGAGCTGGCCCGTGCGGGCGAGTATGACAACGTGACCTTCCACCGTGTGATTGACGGCTTCATGGCCCAAACCGGCGATGTGGCCAACGGCGACATGGAAGACAATTTCAACCTGCGCATGGCGGGCACGGGTGGCTCTGACAAGCCGAACCTGAAGG
>Ga0256839_1006196_pt1 | contig 10633 bp, 7 predicted proteins | sample 354166metaG_FD_185968 | JGI IMG/M metagenome (GOLD analysis project Ga0256839, IMG submission 185968) | Hydrothermal vent microbial communities from Mid Atlantic Ridge, Atlantic Ocean - 354-166 | ecosystem: Environmental > Aquatic > Marine > Hydrothermal vents | place: Atlantic Ocean: Mid... | reverse complement strand
GCGGGTGTGGCCTATTGGCAGGGAAAACTCGAAGGGCTGCGGGGCTGGCGGGCCATGCGCCGCACGATGCAGCCCGCCCCGGCGGGGCTTTTCGAAGACGGCGAGCGGCTGATCCGGGAGCTGCAGGAGGCCGCCGGCTTCGATTGGTACTGGAAATGCTACTTCGCTCTGACGTGAAGCGGCCCGGGATCATCGTCGTGAGCCACAACTCCGGCGATGTGATCGGCGAGTGCCTCGACGCGGCGCTCGAGACGGGCGCCGACGTGGTCGTGGTGGACAACGGCTCGACGGATGCGACGGTGGCGGAGGTGGAACGGCGTCCGCGGGTCCGGCTGATCCCGAATCCGGGCAACGCCGGCTTCGCCGCGGCGGTCAACCAGGGTGTCCGAGCGCTGGCGAACCAGGCCCTGCTGCTGTTGAACCCGGACGCGGTCCTGCAGACGGGCCTCGATCCGCTGGTGGAGGCGCTTTCGGCGCCGGGCGTCGGAGCGGCGGCGGGGAAGCTCGCCGGGCCGGATGGAAAGGCCCAGCGGGGTTTCGCCGTGCGGCGCTTGCCCACCCCGGCAGCCCTCGTCTTCGAGACCCTGGGCCTCAACCGCCTGTGGCCCGGCAATCCGGTGAACCGCCGCTACCGGTGCCTGGATCTCGACCTGGAGAAGCCGGCCGACGTCGAGCAGCCGGCCGGGGCGCTGCTGATGTTCCGCCGGGAGGCCTGGCTGCGCGTGGGCGGCTTCGACGAGCGGTTCCACCCGCTCTGGTTCGAGGATGTCGATTTCTTGCAGCGGCTCCGCCTGGCGGGCTACCGCGTCCGCTACGTGCCGCAGACGTGGGCCGTGCACCGGGGCGCCCACTCGGTCGAGAAACTGGCCCCGGAGCGCCGCCGGGTCTACTGGTATGGTAGCCTGCTAGAGTACGCGGCGAAGCATTACGCGCCCGGCCGGCGGGCGGCGGTGGCCCTCGCCGTGCTGCTGGGCGCTGCGCTGAGGATGCCTGCCTGCCTGATCCCCGGTCGCGGCAGAGGTTGGGCGGCGGCTCACGGGCGGGTGATGCGGCAGGCGGTTTCCTGCCTGGTGAGGGGCCCCCGGAATCACGGGGCGCCGGCCGCTTCGAGGACGACGAGCTGTCCGATGGTGTAAACGGGCGAAGGCGCGACAGAGTTCATGTGCTACGACGATCTGGTTTCGGTCACCATCGTGACCTATAACAGCGGGCGGTTCATCAAGCGGTGCCTGGAGTCGGTCCTCGAACAGAAGCACCCGCACATCGAGGTGATCGTCGTCGATAACGCCTCCACCGACGGCACGGTGGACATCCTGGAGCAGTTCGAAGACCGGTGCCACATCATCTACAACGATAGGAACGTCGGCTTCGCCGCGGCGCAGAATCAGGCGATCCGCCTGGCGCGGGGCGACTGGGTGCTGACGCTCAACCCCGACGTCCTGCTGCTGCCGACCTTCGTTCCGGCGCTGCTTGAGGCCGCCTACATCGACCGCCGGGTGGGGACGGTATGCGGGAAGCTGTTGACGCTGACGCCCGACTTCCACATCCCCGACAAGCCGCGGGTGGACTCGACGGGCATCTACTTCAACCCCATGCTGCGGCACCTGGACCGCGGCAGCCAGGAAGTGGACAACGGCCACTACTTGAACTTCGAGTACGTGTTCGGGGCCACGGCCGCCGCCGCCCTCTACCGGCGGAAGATGATCGAAGACATATCGATCGACGGGGAGTTCTTCGATCCGGACTTCTTCGTCTATCGCGAAGACGCCGACGTGGCCTGGCGGGCCCAACTGCTGGGATGGCGCTGCATCTACACGCCCCGGGCGCGCGGCTACCACGTGCGGAAGGTCCTGCCGGGGAACCGCCGGGCGCTGCCGCCGGAAATCAACATGCACTCGGTGAAGAACCGGTTCTTGATGCGCATCAAGAACATGACCGGGGATCTGTACCGGCGCAACTGGCTCTCGATCACGGCCCGGGACCTGATGGTGATCGGCTGGTGCCTGGTGCGCGAGCACAGCTCGCTGCGGGCCTTCTGGTACCTGGCGAAGAACTGGCGCCGCTTCTGCGCCAAGCGCCGCCAGATCATGCGGCGGCGCCGGGCGAGCGACGCCTATCTGGCCACCTGGTTCTCCTACCAGCCGGCGAGCCGGCCGGCTCCGAAACCCTCGGCGCGCCTCTACGCCCGGGTGCGCGCCGCCCGCGGCTGATGCGAGTGGCGATCGTCGGAACCCGGGGCGTTCCCGCCCGCTACGGGGGATTCGAGACTTTCGCCGAGGAGCTCTCGGCCCGGCTGGTCCGGCGGGGGCACGAGGTGTTCGTCTACTGCCGGCAGCCCTACCCGGAAGGGAGCTATCGCGGCGTCCGCCGGATCGAACTGCCGACGATCCGCCACAAGTACTTCGACACCATCGCCCATACGTTCCTCTGCACCCTGGATCTGCTCGTTCGCCGGGCCGACGTGGCGCTCTACTGCAATGCGGCCAACGCCGTCTTCACGCTGCTGCCGCGGCTGACGGGCATCCCGGTGGCGCTGAACGTGGACGGGCTGGAGCGCAAGCGCAAGAAGTGGAACCGCCTCGGCCGGGCCTGGTACTGGATCTCGGAACGCCTTTCGACCTTGCTGCCCACCGAAGTCGTCTCCGACGCCGAGCAGATCCAGCGCTACTACCGCCGCCGCTACGGCAGGGAAACCACCTTCATTCCCTACGGGGCCGAGACCGGCAAGCTGGCCACGACAGAGACGCTCCGCCGCCTCGGCCTCGAGCCGGGGCGCTACTTCCTCTACGTCAGCCGCCTGGAGCCGGAGAACAACGCCCTGCTGGTGCGCCAGGCCTTCGAGCAGGTGGAGACGGAGATGAAACTGGCGCTGGTGGGCGACGCTCCCTACGCGGCATCCTACATCCGGCAGGTCCGGGCCACGCGGGATCCGCGCATCCTGTTCCCCGGCGCCATCTACGGGGCCGGCTACCACGAGCTGCTCTCGCACTGCTTCGCCTACGTGCACGCCACCGAAGTCGGCGGCACGCATCCGGCGCTGATCGAGGCGATGGGCCGGGGAGCGCTGGTGCTCTATCTGGAGACGCCGGAGAACGCGGAAGTGGCCTCCGGCGCCGGACTGGCGTTCCGCCGTGACAACCTCGCCGAACGGATGCGCGAGGCGCTGGCCATGGAGGAGTCCGAGCGCGAACGCTGGAGGCGGCGGGCCGTCGAGCGGGTGGAGCGGCGCTACAGTTGGGACGCGGTGGCGGAGGCCTACGAGCGGCTGCTCGGCCGGCTGGCGCGGGGAAGAAAGGGGCGCCGAGACGATGGTTGAGTCGGGCCTGCGCTCGTGGGTGGAGGTTTCGCGGAGCCGGCTGGCGGCCAACTTCCGGGCGGTGCGCGAGTTGGTGGGCCCGGGCGTGGAAGTGATGCCGGTGGTGAAGGCCGACGCCTATCGCCACGGTGCGGTGGAGGTCTCCCGGGTTCTGGAAAAGGAGGGCGCCCGGTGGCTGGCCGTCAGCAGCGTGGAAGAGGGGGCGGCGCTGCGCCAGGCGGGCGTACAGGCGCGCATCCTGGTGATGGCGGGAATCCTACCTTGTGAGCGCGACGCCTTGCTGGAGTATCGATTGACGCCGGCGGTCCACTCGCTCGGCGAGATCGCGGCGCTGGAGAAGCTGGGCGCGAGGAGGGGCGCCCGCATTCCCTACCACCTCAAGGTCGATACCGGGCTGGGACGCCTCGGCGCCCGGGAGCAGATCTCCCGGATCGTGGAGGCGGTGCGGGCGGCACGCTGCGTGGATCTGGAAGGGCTGATGACCCACTTCGCTTCAGCGGCCTTCTACGACAGCGGCCAGACCGACGAGCAGATCGCCGCGTTCGAAAAGATTCACGAGGGCTTGCGGCAAGCCGGGCTGCCGCCCCGGTACCGGCATCTGGCGGCGACCATCCCGATCGCCTACGGCCGGCGCGAGGCGTGGGGCAACATGGTGCGGCCGGGGCACGCGATCTACGGCTACGTGTCGCCGGTGCGCGGTCCGGCGCCGCCGCGGCAGCTCGAGGTGAGGCCGGTGCTGAGCTGGAAGGCGACGGTCCTCGAGATCAAGCGCCTGCCCGCCGGGACTCCGGTCGGCTACGGGGCCATCTTCCGGACCAGGCGGCCGACCCGGGCGGCGGTGCTGGCGGTAGGCTACGCCGACGGGGTGCCGCACCGGCTCTCGAACCGGGGCTCGGTGATCGCCGCCGGCCGGAGAGTTCCCATCCTCGGGGCCATATCGATGGACCTGACGACGATCGACGCAACGGACTGCCCGGAGCTGCGCCCGGGCGACGCGGTGACGCTGATCGGCGAGGAGGGAGGCGTAAAACTCGACGCCCAGCAGATCGCCCGGACTGCGGGAACCATCTCCTACGCAGTACTGTGCAACATCAGCGTACGGGTGCGGCGGGTGTACGTCTAAGGGGCCCGGAGGGCGAGGAAAACAGAAATCCGGGCGCATGTTTCACCGGGCGCGCGGCTTGATTACTACTTTCGTAGTAATTCAATGTTGCTCTGTAAGAGATTGAAAATACAGGCATAACAATTTTGAGAATTCCTTGTACCGACGGCGACCAACTATGGTAGACTGTCTTCCGCAGCCGATAGGTGCGGTGGCGCACATGCCGGTGCAGGCTGCATCTCGCCGTCGGTTCCAGCCGAAACGGAGACAGAGTTGAATCGAGCTTATCCACAGTCTGTGGAGAAGGTGTGGATATTCTGTGCCTACCGGCACGAAAGTCTGGCGATATGGATGTTTGGGAACGGATCAAGCAACACCTGGCCGCACAGCTCAGCGTCCAGAGTTACCGCAACTGGCTGGAAAAGACCACCCTCGAGCATGCCGCCGACGATGTGCTCTACGTCAGCGTCCCGGACACGGCCAGCCGTGAGTGGATCGAGCAGGAGTATGGGGCTCGGGTCCTGTCGGCGATCCAGGCGCTCGGGCTCCCCTACCAGGACGTGGTCTACCGGGTCCACTCCAATGGCGATGCCGCCGCGGGGACCGATGCAGGGCCCGAGAGGCTGGTTGGGTTGCCCCTCGGGGCCCCTCGCCTGAACCCGCGCTTTACGTTCGGCAACTTCGTGGTCGGCCCGTGCAATCAGTTCGCCCACGCTGCGGCGCGGGCGGTGGCGGAGATGCCCGCCGGGAGGTACAACCCGCTGTTCATCTACGGGGGCACGGGCATGGGCAAGACCCACCTGATGCACGCCATCGGCCACTCGCTGCTGGGAGTAGGCGCGCGGGTGCGTGTGGTGTACACGACAGGGGAGCGGTTCATGAACGAGCTGATCCGCTGCATCCGGACGGATCAGATGAGCCTCTTCCACCAGCACTACCGCCAGGCCGACGTTCTGCTCGTGGACGACATTCACGTGCTGGCGAACAAGGAGCGGACACAGGAGGAGTTCTTCCACACGTTCAACGAGCTCTATGACCACCAGAAGCAGATCGTCCTCTCGAGTGACTCGCCTCCAAGCGATGTACCGGGTCTGGTAGACCGCCTGCGGTCCCGATTCGAGTGGGGCTTGCTCGTCGATGTCCAGCCGCCGGATCTGGAGACCAAGATGGCCATCCTGGACCGCAAGGCGGAGATGGAAGGCGTGGAGCTTCCCGAGGACGTACGCATCTTCATCGCCACGAAAGCGAAGTCGAACGTTCGCGAGCTCGAGGGCGCTCTGATCAAGCTCGTTGCTTACTCCTCGGTGACCGGGGAGAGCATCACCCTCACCATGGCCCGCCAGGTGCTCAAGCAGTTCGAGGCCGGCCAGAGGCAACGCATCACGATCGACTCGATCATCCGGGAAGTCGCGGAGCGGTTTCAACTCCAGCCTTCCCAGATCAAGCAGCGGACCAATGCACGCAAGATCGCCTATCCCCGGCAGATCGCCATGTACCTGGCCAAGGAACTCACGCCGGCCTCGCTGCCCGAGATCGGCCGCGCCTTCGGCGGCAAGCACCACACCACGGTGCTGCACTCGGTTCAGAAGATCGACCGCCTGCGGCAGAAGGATCCAGATTTGAACAGATTGCTCAACAGCCTAATCGATTCCCTGAGCTAGCCTTGCACAACCGCCCACAGCCTCATCCGCAACCACCCGCAGGAAAGCTGTGGAGAGCGCTCGGCACGGCCAGAAGCTCACTGGTAGCGGACAGTTTTCCAAACCTTCGAGAAACAGGCAAGCCCTTGATTTGGTATAATTTAGAAGGAAATCAACATTTCAACAGGCCCGGTGACTCCGGTATATCTCTAACATCTGATTCAGCAGGACAGGGAGAGGAAAGAGCAGGAGACCGAAGATCATGGAATTCACGGTGAACAGGTCGGATCTGGTTCGGGAACTGAGTCTCTCGCAGGGGGTGGTCGAGAAGAAGACGACCATCCCGGTCCTCTCCAATGTCCTGATCGAGGCCTCCGGAGATCAGCTCCAGTTGACGGCCACGGATCTGGAGCTGAGCATTCAGTGCTCGTGCCCAGCCGAGGTGAAGACGGCCGGGGCGGGGACACTGCCGGCGAGACGGCTGTTGGACTACGCCCGGCTGTTGCCCGATGGGCCGATTCACTTCAAGTTTACGGAGTCGCATTGGGCGAACCTGACGTGTGGGCGGGCCCGGACGAAGATCGCCGGGATGTCCCGGGAAAGTTTTCCCGAGATTGCGGCCCGGCCTCAGGTGGCGGCGGAGATGCCGGCGGCTGTGTTGACGAGGCTGATCAGCCGGACGGCTTTTGCGGTTTCCGTCGAGGAGTCGAGGTTCGCTCTGAACGGAGCGCAGCTCGTATTGACGCCCGAGCGGGTGACGATGGTGGCTACCGATGGCCACCGGCTGGCGCTCTGTGAGGAAGGGGGAGAGTTCGGGGCGGCGGCGAACCAGAAGGCGCTGGTGCCGAAGAAGGCGATGCTGGAGCTGCTGAAGCTACTCCACGACGGGGATCCGGAAGCGAAGGTCGAATTTTCCGCCGATGAGAACCACCTCTTCTTCGGCGCCGGATCACGGCTGCTGGTGAGCCGGAAGCTCACTGGGAACTTCCCGGACTACGAGCGGGTGCTGCCGGCGGAGCATCCCCACTGCGTGGCGTTGAACCGCGATGAGTTCCGGGCGGCGGTGGAGCGTGTAGCGCAGTTCGCCGATGAGCGCTCCCACGCAATCCGGATTGCCTTCTCGCCCGGCGAGGTGAAGTTGCACGCGTCCCTCTCAGACACAGGCTCGACCGAGGAGACGCTGCCGGCGGTCTACGAAGGGCCTGAAGTGCAGGTGGGGTTCAACGCCCACTACATCATGGACTTCCTCCGCGCGGTGGGTGAAGGCGAGGAGGTGCTGTTCCTGTTCCGCGACAGCAGCAGCGCTGGCGAGTTGAGGCCGGCGGACGGGACCAATGACGGCCCCTCGTACCGCTACATCGTGATGCCGATGCGCATCTGAGGAGCCGGCGGACGCCAAAGTAGAACCGGAAGTGGACGGAGGCCGGGAGACAGGAGTGCTATGACCAGAGACGTGCAGCAAAGCCAAGCGAAATACGACGGCGACAGCATTCAAGTGCTCGAGGGTCTGGAGGCGGTGCGTCTGCGCCCGGCGATGTACATCGGATCGACGGGCGAGTACGGCCTCCACCACCTCGTCTACGAAGTCGTGGACAACGCCGTGGACGAGGCGCTGGCGGGCTACTGCACCGAGATCCGGGTGACCATCCACATCGACAACTCGGTCACCGTCCAGGACAACGGCCGGGGTATTCCGGTGGACATCATGCCCGAGGAAGGCGTTTCGGCGGCGCAAGTGGTGATGACGAAGCTGCACGCAGGGGGCAAGTTCCACTCGGACGCCTACAAGGTGGCCGGCGGGCTCCACGGCGTCGGGGTGAGTTGCGTGAACGCGCTGTCGGAGTGGCTGAAGCTCGAGATCTGGCGCGACGGCTACGCCTGGGAGCAGGAGTACGAGCGCGGGGCGCCGAAGGGGCCGCTGCGCAAGATCGGGAAGGCCGCCCGCAAGACGGGGACCCGGATCACCTTCCGGCCGGATCCGACGATCATGCAGACCACGGAGTTCAACTACGACACCCTGGCGCAGCGGCTCCGGGAGCTGGCCTTCCTGAACAAAGGACTGAGAATTACTCTTACTGACGAGCGCCAGGATCCCGTCAAACAGCACGAGTTCTACTACAAGGGCGGCCTGGCCGAGTTCATCCGGCATCTGAACCGCGGCAAGACGGTGCTGCACGACAAGCCGATCTACTTCGAGGGCGAGCGCAAGCTGCCGGACGGCAAAGCGCTCCAGATGGAGATCGCCCTGCAGTACAACGACAAGTACAACGAGACGGTCTTCAGCTTCGCCAACAACATCAACACCATCGACGGCGGCAGCCATTTGAGCGGGTTTCGGAGGGCCCTGACGCGGACGATCAACTACTACGGCCAGAAGGAGGGCCTGTTCCGGGACTTCAAGGGCAACCTGACCGGCGACGACGTCCGGGAGGGCCTGACGGCGGTGGTGAGCGTCAAGCTGCCCCAGCCGCAGTTCGAGGGGCAGACCAAGAGCAAGCTGAACAACGACATTCAGGGCGACGTCGAGAAGTTCGTCAACGAGAAGCTCGGCGAGTACTTCGAAAAGCACCCCCCGGTGATGAGGAAGATCGTCAACAAGGCGATCGAGGCGGCCCGGGCGCGGGAGGCGGCGCGGAAGGCGAAGGACATCGCGCGGCGTAAAGGGGCCCTCGACTCGGGAGGGCTTCCCGGGAAGCTGGCCGACTGCCAGGAGAGGGATCCGGACCGCTGCGAGCTGTTCCTGGTGGAGGGCGAATCGGCCGGGGGCACGGCCAAGAGCGGGCGGGACCGCCGCTACCAAGCGATCCTGCCGCTGCGGGGCAAGATCCTCAACGTGGAGAAGGCCCGCTACGACAAGATGCTCAGCCACGAAGAGATCCGGGCGATGATCGCCGCCATCGGCACCGGCATCGGCCACAAGAACGGCGACAAGGACAACGACAAGGGCTTCGACATCACGAAGCTTCGCTACGGCAAGATCATCATCATGACCGACGCCGACGTGGACGGCTCGCACATCCGGACGCTGCTGCTGACCTTCTTCTTCCGGCACATGCAGGAGCTGATCACCCGGGGCCACGTCTACGTGGCGCAGCCGCCGCTGTACCGCATCAAGAAGGGCCGAAGCGAGAAGTACATCAAGGACGACCGCGAGTTCACCCAGGAGATCATCCGGCGGGCGACCGAGAAGCTGAAGGTGAAGGTGTCGCAGAACGGCAGCGAGGCCGAGGAGGTGCTCGAAGGCGCGGCTTTGCGGAGGTTTCTCAACCGGCTGGACGAGTACGAACAGATCTTCCGGCGCGTCGAGCGCCGGCTGCGCGATCCGCGGGTGGTGGAAATCGTGGCCCGCCCGGATCTGGCCCTGGACGCCAAGGAGCACTTTTCGACGAAGCAGAATCTCCGTCCGCTCCTCGACGCGCTGAAGGAGGCGGGAGTGAAGCCGGAGCTGGCTCCGGACGAGGAACACTCGGCCTGGCGCGTGGTCTTCCGCGATGCCACCAACGCGCCGCGGAGCATCGACGTGGAGCTGAGCGAACTGCCCGAGTACCGCCGCTTGCGCGAGTTGGCCGCCGAGGTGGCCCGCTACAACCGTCCGCCGTTCTTCGTGAGCCGGAACGGCGAGACCTCGGTGCAACAGAACTGGCGCGAGCTGCTCGCCTACGCCAAAGCCGAGGGGACGCGGGATTGCACCGTGCAGCGTTACAAGGGGCTGGGCGAGATGAACGCCGAGCAGCTCTGGGAGACGACGATGAACGCCGAGACCCGCACGCTGCTGAGGGTGGAGCTCCGGGACGTGGTGGAGAGCGAGGAGATCTTCACCACGCTGATGGGCGAGAACGTGGAGAACCGCCGCCGGTTCATCGAGGACAACGCACTGGACGTCCGGAATCTGGACATCTGAGGATCTCCCTGCCGCACCGCCCGGATTTCCATCCTGCCCGCCCGGGGGTGCGAAGAGCTCGCTGACGCGCCGGGGGCGAGCGGCCAGCCCCGTCCTCTCCGCTCAGCGAGGCGGCGACAGCGCAGGCAAGTAGAGAAGTTCACGCGGCCAACCCCAGCTTTGTTCCATACTGGGCATACGACCGACAGGGAGGGCTTGTGGAAAGCCGGAACCCCGGAAACGGGGAGAACGAATTCCGCCATGACCGCAACGGCGCCGCCGACAAGGTTCGGGTGGAACGACAGCCACCACAGCGCCGGGAGGGCGGCGCGCCGGGCATGCGCCAGACGCCGGGCTTTGTGAGGCGCCCATGAACGCCGGCCTCTTAGTTCGGGCCGCTCCCGGGGCGGCGTTTCTGGTGGATGCGGAGACCCTCGAAATCCTGGATGCCAACGACCGCGCGGAACTGCTTTTCGGCAGACGGCGCGAGGAGCTTTCACGCGCCGGCGTAGCGGCATTGCTGGCCGAGAAGCAAACGGAGGGGAGGAGCCGCGCGGAACTCCTCGCCGAACTCAGGGCGGCGCTTGCCGGCGAGGAGATCCGGCACGGGGAGTGCATCGGCTTCAGTCCCAGCCGGGGCCGTTTCTTCGCCGAGCTGTGCCTGATGCCGCTGCCGGGAACCGGCGAGGACCGGC
>Ga0256839_1006195_pt1 | contig 10636 bp, 11 predicted proteins | sample 354166metaG_FD_185968 | JGI IMG/M metagenome (GOLD analysis project Ga0256839, IMG submission 185968) | Hydrothermal vent microbial communities from Mid Atlantic Ridge, Atlantic Ocean - 354-166 | ecosystem: Environmental > Aquatic > Marine > Hydrothermal vents | place: Atlantic Ocean: Mid... | reverse complement strand
CGAGTGCGCTGAGGGAGTGCTTGTCGAGTGGTGGTTGCATGACGGTGGAGGGTATATCAAACTCGGTGGATGCTTCAATCTATTGAGCGAAATTTAGGCTGAGTAGTTACGATTTTTTATACATTTTATTTCTCTCATATTTCTGAAAGTCTATTTCATTCAAAGGGATAGTGGTATTTCCGAAAAACGTCACCCAACGGAATATCGGGGTGTAGCCGGGATATTGAATGCGGAAATAGTTAAATCAGGAAAATATTCTGTTTGAATTTGTAGGCTTAACAATAGAACTGTACAAAAAATCAGCACAATTATAAAAAAGCGACAACCTGCCTTGAAAAACACCACAACCGAGGATGCGCAAATCAAACTAAAGCAAAGTAAATGCCACCGGCAAACGTAATAACACGGCAACGGGTTTGTTTTCCACTTCAGCAGGGTGAAAGCGGGAAGCCATAATGGCTTGTCTGGCGGCGTCGTCAAAATATTTTCCGGCAGAGGTCAGTATGTTCACTTTTCTTACGCGCCCTTCTTTATCAATTAATGCCTCCAGTTTGACGGTGCCACTGATGCCTTGTGTGCGCATGGTTTCGGGGTAAACCGGGGTTTCCCGGTGTAAGAAACGCGGTGCCTGTGTGAGCTGGAATATTGGTACCGGATTGGGCAGTGCGTCTTCCGTGGGTTCTATGAGCATGGGGGATGTTGGTTCGGTGGGAAGCGGTTTATCGATGTCCGCAATTTCTTCTACGATGTTTTTTACAGGTTCATGCACCACGGGTTCCGGGGGGATTTCTTTTATCAGTTTTTTTGCCTGCGGAGAAATGTCCGGTGTGGGAGGAGGGGGTATTTTTTTCGATGTTGGTTTTTTGGGAGTGGGTTGTTTTTCGGGTTTCGGGGCGGGTGGTTGTTCTTTTTGTTTGATGGGCGTTGGCCATGCCGTTAAGTCTACTACCAGTAGCGGGCGAGGTTCTGTGGCTTGTGTGCGGTAGTTCGCTAATACGTTGATAAAAAACAGCAGGCTCAGGGTTAGCAGAATACCGCTTATGACGGCAAGCCCTGCCGAAGGGAAGGCTCTTCGGTTAGTCATGTTTTTCATCGGTGGCAATGCCCAGTTGTTGGGCTCCGCCGGCTTTTGCTGCATCAATGACATCGATCAGTGATTCAGTGGTGGCGCGACGGTCTGCATGAATGATGATGGCCAGTTGTGGTTTGATTGATAATTCAGTTTTCAGTAATCGTTTGATGTCGTCAGTGGTGACGGGCTGTTCTTCCATGTAGGCAATGCCTTGCCGGTCAATTTTGATAACAAGATGTTCATTGTCGAGGGTTGCGGCATTTTCCGAGTCGGGTTTTTCAATGAGCAGGCCGTCATTTTCTGGGAATACGGTGGTGACCATAAAAAAAATCAGTAGCAAAAAAACGATATCAACCAGTGGCGCCATGCTGATTTCAGGTTTTCCGGTATTGATGACCGGCATCGGGCATAGATCATCCGTTTGCATGGTGTTGTGCCTTTTTTAATGCCGTGATATCACGGTGGAGCATCAGTTGAATGGCCTGGTGCGTTGTGGCCATCAAAAGATTAATGCGGCGTGATAACAGGTGGTGTAAAAAAATCACCGGAATGGCAATGATCAATCCACTGGCGGTGGTGAGCAGTGCCTGTGAAATACCATCAGCCATTTCATCGGGCTTGCCGCTGCCATGAAGTGCAATGACTTCAAATACGTTGATCATACCGGTGACGGTGCCGAGCAGGCCCAGCATGGGAAGCAGGGTGGCAAGAATGGCGATGGTGGCCAGGGTGCCTTCTATTCGTGGTGTGATTTCCGCCAGATGAATATTGAATTCTCTGGCCATGTCTTCTTTTGATTGCACCTCGGGCCAGTGGGTTGCGGCAAGCAATTGGGCGACCGGGCTTACACTGCCATTGGCGCCGGGCAGGTAGTCGTTGTTTGAGCGCAGTTGATGATAATCATGCCGGGCATTTTTTATCAGTGTCTGCCCGCGTAAGGCTTCCCATACGACCAGTGCCATGGCGATACAGGCGACGAAAAAAATCACCCACATAATGGGGCCGCCGCTGTCCATGAGTGATAAGAATTCGGATTGAATATTCATAGGTCTAAAACTCCATTTCTACGCCGAAAAAAGGAAAAAATGACATGCCGGTGATTTCGGTAGGGTTGTCGATTTTTTCATATTCATTACCATAGTCGTATTCAATAATATTGTTGGCAAACGTGACGTTTTGCAGATCAAGATAAACTTTTAATTTGGATTCTCTCAGCAGCACTTCACGTCCGATGCGTAAATCCACTTTGTAATAAGTAGGCAGGCGTTCGGCGTTGTGTTTGCCATATTCGGCTATCCAGCGATTATTCACCGCATCCCAGTTGCGACCGGTAACGGCGGTATAAGGTCGGCCGGAATTTGCCTGGGCCTTGATGCTCCAGTCCCAGCGTTTCCAGCTGCCGCCAAAAGGCTGACCCCACACCGCAGTGAAGGTGAGTGGTTGGTCGCCTGAAAAAGCGCGTGTGATGCCAGTGATTTCATTGGTGCGTTGCGACCTGGCCCAGGACAGTGATATCCAGCCGATTTTGCCCTGGCTGGGAGTGCGCTTGATAAACAGATCGAAGCCATAGGCTTCACCGGTACCACGGTTGGCGTAGTTATCGGGTGATTCATTTTCATCAAGGGGGATCACCAAATTTTTCATCGGCTTGTGATAGATTTCGGCTTTGATGCTGTAAAGCGGGTTGATTTGATGTTCGATACCGAGAATGCGATGTTCTGCTTCGGTCATCAGCAGGGCTGGATTGCCAAATGATTCAACCAGTTCTTCACCGCGAGGCATCTGGATATATTGCCCCCATGTTGCGTTTAACAAGGTATCAGCGGTCAGTTTATATTCCAGTGTTGCGCGCGGTGAGAGCTGGTGGGCATGAAACCCTCCGGTGATTTCAAGATTGGTATGACGCAGGCCAAGTTGTGTGGTTAACCGGTCTGTCCATTGTTGGCGATATTTGATGTAAGGCGATATTTCACTGCTGTTGATGGTTTTGTCCAGGCGATATTTTCTCTGTGATGTGATATCGCAATTAATATCATTTTCTGTACAGCCCCGGGGCGCATAAACATCCACCGGAATGGCAGCATAACTGCTGGACAGGCCAAAGCTGAGGCGCGAGTTTTTTCGAACCTGCCAGCGTAATTCCGGTTGCAGATAAACCTGATTGTTTTCTGTGCGGGCGAAAAAGGGTTCGCCCAGCTCATCACGACCGAGGCGAACGGTTTCTTTTTCACGTATATAAGCCAGTGTTGCAAGGCTGTCCCACTGGCTATTCCAGCGTTGCTGCCAGGTAAGCCCAGTGGTTTGATAGGCTATTTTTTGTTGCAATTTACCGGCAAGTTGCGGGTCGGATTTTGCCGAGCCACGGAGTTCCATTTGTATTTCATCACCCGCTGAAAACACGTAGCTGTCAACATAACCATTATTAAGCTGGTGGCGATAGAGCGCTTGAAAATCATAAAATCGTGGCACTAACAGTATTTGATCCGGGTCATCTTCGTTTTTATCAGAAAACAAATCAGTGGCGGCGCTGGGCGATAAAATCAGATCAAGATAGCTGCGACGGCCTGCGATAAAAAAACTGTCATCACCGTTTTTTCCCGCCGGGCCTTCTACCAAAAATGAACTGGCGATGGTGGAAATATCAAATTTATAATGCATACGGTCATTTTTTGGCGCACGCAGTTTGGCATCCACCACGCCACCCAGCGCGTCACCATACTGGACGGGAAAGCCGCCCAGAAAGACATTGATATCTTCGATTAGCGCCGGGTTAATGGTCGATTGGAAACCGCCGAAGTGATAAAGATAACCCACCGGTACATTATTGACCCAGGTGATATTTTCATTGCCATTGCTGCCACGCATGTAAACTTCAGCAGAACCTTCACTGACGGCAATGATACCCGGTAACGCGGTGATGGCTTTGAGAGGATCACCACCACTGCCTGCCGCCTTGATTAATTCAGTGCTGGAAAGCGTCAGCTTTGATGTTTTTTCTACCAACCGTTCTGCGGTGACTTTCAAGCCTTCACTTTCAATGACAAAGGGCTCCAGATAGAAAGTGATCTTTGTGCGGTTTTGTGGAATGGGTTTCACCAGCGTTTCAAACCCTGTGGCCAGCACTTTGATATTGTGAGGTGTTTCAATGTTGGAAAAATGGATTTCTCCGGTTTTTCCGGTTTCGTCATAAACAGCGCCTTCATTAATAACCACCGTTGCGCCTTCAACAGGCACACCGCTACCTTTTTCTTTGATGATAACGGTGATGTTGGCGGCAAGGGCACAATTCACACTCAGCATTATCATCATCAAGAAAACAGTCATGTAGCGTGAAGTATTGTTCACTTTCCTCTCCTCATATGTATCTATTCTGGTTTTTTATGGTACCGAGTTTATGGAAGTGAATGGAAAGTATCTGTTAGAACTGTGTGTTGAAATGTATCTTTATGTAACAGCAGGTATTGCAAGAAGTATGGGAACTTATATATTTACAGCAATGGAAGCAGTTGACGGCTATGCACTTTTATCACTGTGAGGGAGTTTGTGTTAATTTTGGCAGCGTAATCCATTTCTCATTTTCATTAACCATAATCATTAAAACTTCCCATACATTTGTTTTTCTGGATTTTCCCATTAAGGCGCTGGCATTTTTGCCCTTATATTTTCCTTCCTCTATCGTGAAATTTAACTGATCAACGGATGCATAGGGTCCTGAGTGTGAGGCAGGGAGCGAAATAGAAAATTGAGAATTCTTGTCAAGACCTTCAAATTCTCTCTGGTCAACAGCAGCATTAACAGCATCTATCTTGAGGGGTATTGCACAGCCGGATTGAAATAAAATAACGGTAAAAATAAAGATAAATTTTTTCATTTTTTCTCCTTATTGGTATTCCAGTATGTCACCAGGCTGGCAATTGAGTTCTTTGCAAATAGCATCTAATGTTGTTAACCGAATTGCTTTTGCCTTTCCGGTTTTTAATATAGAAATATTTTGTTCGGAAATGCCAATAAGCTGAGACAGCTCATTCGATTTCATTTTTCGTTTTGCCAGCATTACATCCAGATTCACTATAATTGTCATTATGCTTTATACCGTATGCGCTTGTTCATCTTCCAGCTTTGCTGCTTCAGCCATGACCCAGGAGACGAGGATAATAACAGCGCCGATGATTAATGTGCCAATATCCGGGATTCCAAACTGGGCAACTATCATCCGCTCACCTGGCGAATTATTGACTGTCAGGATGATACTGATCAGCAGGGTAAAAACCAGATTGGCGAATACCCAATAAATCAAGGCATATCCGAGATGACGAAAGCATTTAACATTTTGTTCAGAAAAGACAATGGCTTTCTCGTAGAGTTTGAATAATTTTTGCAGGTTTATCATTCCGTATATAGCAACAGATACAGGAATCAGGCTGGCTGAAAATGCCAACAAGAGCGTTTTAAGGGGAAGTGTCTGATTGACGACAACAGGCAATCCGGTTGTGAACCCAACCGGCAGGAAGTTAAAAAACAACCAGTACATCAAAGTGATAACCGGAATGCAGAATATCAAAACAGTAAACAGCAGCCGGAATGTACCGCTGACATGTTGTATGCGATGTATGTTTTCGCCGTCGGTTTCCATTGAATAAGGCCTCTGCTTGAAATTAGATCAGAGTGTAGGGATTATTATTATCGTTTGTCAATAATTATTTATTGTTTTTCAATATTTTTGGTCTGTCTCCAGTTGCATAAAAGCGCCACTAATGCAGGTGCAAGTATCACGTTTGTAGAGGAAATACGTCGCGACAACAGTGGGGCATACGTTATCGTGGCACTGGAAAATGACGTGTTATAAACGCAAAGATCGCAAAGGCGCAGAGGGCGCAAAGTGTACTCATTGCCTGTGAAACACAGCCATGATGACGCCCACACCATAAATAATGGACTGAGTGAATAACAAAATAATACTGCCCGGCGATGGCTGATATTCAGACATAATCAAGCAGCTTTATATTTTTCTTTGCGTTCTCTGCGCCTTTGCGATCTTTGCGTTAATTACTCACAACTCTCAACCATTGTATAGTCCCAAAAACAGGCTGTAGGCTGAGTAAACATGTTATGCCACCCTGAGTGATAGGGTTTGTTGCAGTGGATTTCCGCTTAAATAGTCATGTGTGAAAATGTTACTGCCTATTGTTGCTTATAATCCATTGAATGCCTTTTCATTAATTTTTATCAGAATGGCTGAGAGTTGTGGGTAATCAGGTATTATCATGCTTTGGCCAGCGAATAATAAACCGGGAGCCTCCCAAAGGTGAGCTTTCAACAGTTACCGTGCCTTTATGCCACTGGCAGATACGTTGAACAATGGCCAGCCCCAGGCCGTAGCCACCGGTATCCCGGTCGCGGCTGGCATCGAGACGTTTGAATGCTTCAAAGATATGTTCACGTTGTTCCTCAGGAATACCGGGCCCATCATCATCAACACTAATTTGATAGTTTTTATTGTCTTGTGTAAACACAAGACAGATTCTGGCTTGTGCATAACGTTTTGCATTTTGCAGCAAATTCCCTACGGCTCTGGCCATCAGGCGGGGTTCAAATTGGGCATGCTTGAAATTGTTGCCAGTAATCTCAACCTCAATGGATAAATTATCTTCGCCTGTTTTTATGTGTTGGATAATATCCGTCAGCCAGGGTGTAATAGACTGGCGTTGAAATTTCAGCTCCGGTTTATCCCGGTCAAACCGGGCATAGGTCAATAGTTCGGTGACCAGTTGATCCAGCTCATCAATGTCGGCATTCATGCTTGCTATATAGCGTTTTTTATTCTCTTCATCAGATGATGATTGCAGCATTTCCATGCCAAAGCGCAGTCTGGCAAGAGGGGTTCGCAATTCATGTGAAACAGCATTGGTGAGTTCTTTGTGTGAAGAAATCAAACGTTGAATACGATTTGCCATACTGTTGAATGTGTCAGCCAGACCCCGTAAAACGGAATGTTTTGACAGTGTGGCACGCCTGCTGAAATCACCCTGGCCAAAAGCACTGGTGCTGATGGTCAGGCGTTTAAGGTCTCGCCATAAAGGGAAGACCCAAAACAATACTGCCAATGCGATGAGAATGGCGAGGAGTGCCATGAGAATAGATTGCAGGTAGTTGAGCGTTAATGGCTCATAAAACGGGCCCAGTTTAATCACATAAGGGCTGTTGGTTATGTGACGATAGATAAACTCATTATCGTTATCGTCAAAGGTTTGTACGACAATTTCACCGTTGTCCAACAGGGTGAGTTGCGAGGGCGGCAGGTCAATACGGGTTTTGTCCAATAAAACAACCGGGAAATTGAAGTGTTGACTTAAGTCGCTTATTACGGTGAGCCAGGTGTCTTGGGGGTGTTCTGTCAAGCTCATTTCAATCAGGCGGAATGTGCTGCTGGACAGGCGCTGACTATCATCAGTGGTTGTTTGTTCAAATGGAATTTCCAGTACCCATTCACTCCCAGGCACACGCTTATAACAATGAATGGCATCATCAATATCGGTGAATACCATTTCGCCCTGATTCAGGCGCTCCATCATGGATGAGGTAAAGGTGAGTGATGTAAGCGATGCCAGACGTATGGTATAGCCACCTCCCTGGTTCAATGCATGAATCAACGTTGGCCATTGTTCTTCCGGCATCGTCTGCAAGCGCCGCTCAAGCAAGGTATATGTACCCTGAGTCAGGTCACCCAGGTAACGACTCAGCGTGCCTTGCAGCAGACTGTTGAGGTTGGCAATACCAAGAAAATAGATAATGACCACAAGCGCAAAAACCGAATACAGTTTTAAGAATAGATGTCCCATTTTGTTTACTTCCAGGCTTCTTTGACAAACAGGTAACCTTTGCCGCGAATGGTTTTAATGCGAAAAGGGCGGCTGGTATTGTCATCCAGTTTTTTGCGTAAACGGGAAATGCGAATGTCCACGGAACGATCCAGCCCGTCATACCCAATGCCACGCAGCTGATCCAGAATGGTATCCCGGGTCAATACTTCGCCCGCATGACTGGCCAATAACCACAGCAACTCGAATTCATTGGTGGTGAGGTCCAGTGTAGTGTCATTCAGCCAGACTTCACGGGCTGTGGTGCTTATGCGGAAATTATCATAATGAATATCCGGTGTGTTGTGCTTCTGTGGAACAGTCTGTTGGGCATGTGAAGGGAAACGACGTAATAATGCACGAATGCGGGCCAGCAATACCCGGGGTTGTACCGGCTTGGTCACGTAGTCATCGGCACCGATTTCCAGGCCAACGACCTGATCGATATCCTCATCCCGTGCGGTGAGCATGAGAATTGGCCCGGGGTACTCCGGGCGTACCGCCTTGCAGATTTCCAGCCCATCCATGCCCGGCAGCATCAGATCCAATATGACTAAATCAGGCATTTCAGAGACGATGCGCTGACAGGCGCTGTCTCCCCTGTGCTCAATGGAGACGGCCATTGCCTGTTGCTGCAAATATTCCTGGACAAGCGTGGAGAGCCGGGTATCGTCCTCAACCAGCAATATCCGGGTCTTTGTTTCAGGTATTGCAGAATTGGAAGACACGTCGTTTCATCTCACATCAGGAATCGTGTGTCCATTATAGCCACACGGGTTTATTTGTACTGTGGTGGCTGTGTACGATGTTTGTATCAACATGTAACGGTGGCCATAGACGCCAAGGTGATGTTGGATGAAATATAAAGAGGATTGTCGGATCTCTTAAGGCGATTTAAGCATAGGGCGTCAGGTGCTCAGCGTGCATTTCTCTGCTCATTCACAAAAATATATAAATATACCTAATAGGTAAAGTTTGATAGGATCAGGTCGATTTGGAAATCAGGTTCAAGGACAAAAAACTCCGCCGATTGTGCGAGGAGCGGGCTGTTGCTGAGAAGAAGCTTGGAGCGGCTTGTGCCCGTAAATTATGTGCTCGCTTGAGCGACTTAGAGGCTGCTTCAGTGGTTACGGAACTGCCAGCAGGTCATCCTCACCCTCTGAAAGGAGAGCGGGCTGGCCAGCTCGCACTAAACCTGGCGGGTGGTTGGCGTCTGGTATTTGCCCCGGCCAACGATCCTTGTCCTCGATATGCTGATGGTGGCATTGACTGGTCCCAGGTTACTATTGTGAGTATTGAACATATAGGGGATTACCATGGCTGAGTTGAATGCTCCGTTCGCGCCAGACTGGGCCTCCCCCCCTGGCGACACCATTCTCGACCTCATCGAAGAGCGCGGCTGGACTCAGGCTGAGCTGGCTGTGCGGCTGGGTTATAGCCCCAAACACGTCAATCAGCTTGTTAATGGCAAGGTGCCGCTCACTGAGGATGCTGCCCTGAAACTGGAGCGAGTTCTCGGTAGCCCGGTGGGTTTTTGGTTGAGCCGCGAAGCCAAGTATCGTGAACATAGCGCCCGTTTGGCGGCGGCCCAAACCCATGCTAATTGGATCGGCTGGCTTGATGAGCTACCACTCAGAGAACTGATGGCTGTGGGAGCGATCACAAAATGCCGTATTGATGCGAAAGCCAAGCCCGCTTTAGTGGGCGCTTGTCTACGCTTCTTTGGTGTCGCATCGCCGGATGAATGGCGCAATCATTACGGTGGTATGCAGTATAGTTTTCGCCGCAGCCGTGAAGAACAGAGTGATATCGGAGCCATCTCCGCCTGGTTGCGCATGGGAGAGCGCCAGGCCGGAGCACCAGACGGGCCAAAATATAACCGCGCCAAATTCGAGCTGGCGCTTAAAGCCATTCGCCAATTGACCCGAGAGACACCACAGCAATTTGAACCCAGGCTTCGCCAGCTTTTAAATGAGTCAGGCGTCGCCTTTGTTATTGTGCCAGCCATCCCTCGTGCGCATGTGAGTGGTGTCGCTCGCTGGCTCAGCCCAACCCGGCCACTTATTCAGCTCTCGCTTTATGGAAAGACCAATGATAAATTTTGGTTCACCTTTTTTCACGAAGCGGCCCATATTCTCCTGCATGCGAATAACAAGGATGAAAAAAAATCCGTTTATCTCGATGACCCCGACTCAGGTCAAACGACAGATAAAAATGAGCATGAAGCCAACACCTGGGCGGGCGATTGGTTAATACAGCCGCAGTATCAATATGAGCTGACTACCCTGCGTAGCAAGGCTGAGGTTAGGGCGTTAGCAAATGAACTGGGTATTCATCCCGGTATCGTTGTCGGGCGTTTGCAGCACGACGGATTGATTAAGCCCTCGTGGATGAATGATTTGAAGGTGAGCTTTTGTGTGAAGAGTGCAAAGGGTACTTAAAAGTGAATGCGATACAGGGCAGCTGTTCGGTGGATGAAGTGGAGGTGGGTCGTGGAGTATGGCGGTAGCAATGTGCCCAAAGCGGACGTTGGCATCAGATAGCATGACCCAATGATTGAGTTACTACAAATATCTAGGAATTTGATTGGGGTGAAGTTTTGAGTAAAAGAAAAAAGTCAGCTAACTCAGGCGTAGATGCTTTATTAGGATTCGAGTTTCAGCGCAATTGCGCGTTGTACTTACTCCTGAACGACTACAATCGATTC
>Ga0256839_1006194_pt1 | contig 10638 bp, 12 predicted proteins | sample 354166metaG_FD_185968 | JGI IMG/M metagenome (GOLD analysis project Ga0256839, IMG submission 185968) | Hydrothermal vent microbial communities from Mid Atlantic Ridge, Atlantic Ocean - 354-166 | ecosystem: Environmental > Aquatic > Marine > Hydrothermal vents | place: Atlantic Ocean: Mid... | reverse complement strand
CGATCGATGATATATTCCCCATCGATAAAGGCAATCGACTCGTTGGTGCCCCATTCGAGTGATTTGATAAAATCCTGAAAGGTTGTGCGTATCTGATCAAAGCTGTCGATCAGGTCAAGCAATTGCCGGTTGGCCCAATGAAACAGCGACACGCAGCGATCAAAAGGATTGCGGATGGTGGTGATTTTGGTATAGGCCGCAAAGCGTGCCTCGCCAAGATCGCGACGAATATCGGCGGCGGGTTTATGGTGGCACCATGTGCCACGCTCGATCGCGGGCTGGGGTGGCAGGGTGCAAGGCCGCATCCGGCTGCCGATGATGCCGATATCGGACAGGACAGTCTCGACTGCCTCCTGCACCTTGTGGCCCTTGGGTGCGCAAACCGGTTCCAGCGCCATTTCTACCGAAGTGCCGGCAGTTTTGCTGGTTTTCAGAAAAATGAATTTATAGGGGTTGCTCACCAATACCATCATTTTTCACCGGATATGGGCGGACCATAGGCATTGGCTGCCGGAGCTGACGGGCGCGACATGATAAAGCCAAACCCAACGACAAAAACCAGAAGCGAAATGGCAGGGGTGAAGCCATATCCCCAGCCGATTTCAGCGATACATTTCCGGCCGCCGGCTTCGATACACAGGTTGATATCTACAAATACCAACATCAAAATACGTAAAAAATATGTTACGATCGCAACCCATAGCAGCACCCACCAGCCTCCCCAGCCAAAATCATGCAGCCGCCGCCACGAGACGGAGAGGAAGGGGATGGCGAGGGCGGCGCAGGTGGCGGCGAACAGGAGCGATATCTGAAAGCCCGCTACTTCCATCACGGCAACCTGAAACAGACCACTGCGCTCGAATACCGTGAAAATCACGGCCTCAATGGCCACGAGCGCAATAACAAGCCACCAGAATTCGGGTGCTGTGGCGCGGCCCTTGAAGCGGGCATATTTTTGAAGGCCGGTTGTCAGTGCGGTTATTGCGTTCATTTGTTCCATCGGTCGGGTTTCAGCCCGCCTTTCCTTTCACCTGCGGCGGGAGCAAGCCCACCCGAGAATCATCCGATCGCCTTCAGCACAGCCTCGCCAAGGCCAGCGGGGCTTTCGGCCACGACAATACCGGCGCTTTTCATGGCTTCGATCTTGTCTTCCGCGCCGCCCTTGCCGCCGGCCACAATCGCGCCCGCATGGCCCATGCGACGGCCCGGAGGCGCCGTGCGACCGGCAATAAAGCCTGCTACCGGCTTTTTGCGCCCGCGCCTGGCTTCGTCTTTCAGGAATTGCGCCGCTTCTTCCTCGGCCGAGCCGCCGATTTCGCCAATCATGATAATGCTCTGGGTTTCATCATCGGCCAAGAACCATTCCAGCACATCGATATGCTCGGTGCCTTTGATCGGATCGCCGCCAATGCCCACGCAGGTGCTTTGGCCAAGGCCCACATCGGTGGTTTGCTTTACCGCCTCATAGGTCAGCGTGCCGGAGCGCGAAACCACCCCGACCGAGCCGCGCTGGTGGATATGCCCGGGCATAATGCCGATTTTGCAGGCGTCCGGCGTGATAACCCCCGGGCAATTTGGTCCGATAAGCGTTGATCTGGAGCCTTGCAATGCGCGCTTCACCTTCATCATATCCAGAACGGGAATGCCCTCGGTGATGCAAACGATCAGCTCCATCTCGGCATCAATCGCTTCCAGAATCGCATCGGCGGCAAAGGGAGGCGGCACGTAGATCGCGGTGGCATTGGCCTCGGTGGCGTGGCGCGCTTCCGCGACAGTATTAAAGATCGGCAGGCCGATATGGCTGCGCCCGCCCTTGCCCGGCGTTACGCCGCCCACCATTCTGGTGCCGTAAGCGATGGCTTGTTCGGAGTGGAAGGTGCCCTGCGAGCCGGTAAGGCCCTGACAGATTACACGAGTATTTTCATTTACGAGAACGGCCATTTTAGGTCCTTTTTAGTTCGATGGCGCTTCTGCTGGCGCTTCGGGATGGGCTTCGGTTTGCGGGGCTGCATTCGGGTCAGCCTGCACAGAGATAGAGAAAATATTCAGGCCACGACGGCGCGGTGGTGGCGAAAAGCTCGAAATAATGCCGGGTATATTCAGAACCTCATTCAGCTCGGCCTCCACCAGCTCGGGGCTATCATCGGAATTGAAGGTCATGGTGCAGCGCTTGTTGCCCACACCGCCCTCAAGCGAAAAACTGACATTCAGATTGATATGCTGATAACCCGATTCGGCGTTGATCTCGATCTCCGGCATTTGGTTCAGCACCTGCGAGGAGCGCTCAAAATCCGGCGCCTGATCCAGACAAACCGCGCGAAACAATACCGCAGCCTCGGCAGCGGTGGCAGGGGGGCGCTCTCCCATCGGGTCGGTCTGCACTTCTTTGGTAATTGCCAGATTTTCTTCCGGCATCTCGGATTCAAGCACAGGAATACAGGCGGAAAGCACAAAAAGCCCGCCACCAAGAAATGTGTTTCGCTGGAGGGACAATATCGTCATCCGCTTACCGCCTTTACAATTTTCTCGGCAGCATCACCCAGATCATCGGCGGCAATCACATCCACATCGGAATTGTTGAGAATTTCTTTGCCTTTTTCCACATTGGTGCCCTCCAGGCGCACCACCAGCGGCACCTTCAGACCCACTTCTTTCACCGCAGCAATCACCCCCTCGGCAATCACATCGCAGCGCATGATGCCACCAAAAATATTCACCAGAATGCCCTTAACATTTGGATCCGAGGTGATGATCTTGAAGGCTTCCGTGACTTTTTCGGTGGTTGCCCCACCCCCGACATCCAGGAAATTGGCCGGCGAAGAGCCATAAAGCTTGATGATATCCATCGTTGCCATGGCAAGACCGGCCCCATTTACCATACAGCCGATTTCGCCATCCAGCGAGATATAGTTCAGATCAAACTTCGAGGCGGCCAGCTCCTTGGGGTCTTCCTCGGTCTCGTCGCGCAGCGCCAGAATTTCCGGCTGACGATACATGGCATTTGAATCAAATCCCATTTTTGCATCCAGACAAACCAGATCACCTTCGGTGGTGACGATCAGGGGATTGATCTCCAGCATCTCGCAATCGCGCTCCATGAACAGCTTGTAAAGCTGGTTGATGAGCTGCACACATTGCTTGACCTGCTTGCCTTCCAGCCCGAGCGCAAAGGCGACGCGGCGGCCATGAAAGCCCGAAATACCCGACGCCGGATCCACGCTGAAGCTGAGAATCTTTTCAGGGGTTTCGGCGGCTACGGTTTCAATATCCATGCCGCCCTCGGTCGAGCAAACAAAGGAAACCCGTGACGACACGCGATCCACCAGCAGCGCCAGATAAAGCTCGGTGGCGATGCTGGCGCCATCCTCGATATAGACCCGGTTCACAACCTTGCCCGCTTCGCCGGATTGATGGGTTACCAGTGTGCGACCCAGCATTTTTTGCGCCTCTTCAGCCGCTTCGGACACAGATTTGGTGATGCGCACCCCGCCAGCTTCGCCAGCTTCCGGCTCGATGAAATGGCCCTTGCCGCGGCCGCCCGCATGGATTTGCGCTTTTACCACCCAGATCGGACCGTCCAGCTCTCCGGCTGCGGTTTTCGCATCTTCTGCTTTCAGCACAGCGCGACCTTCGGAAACCGGCGCGCCATATTCGCCCAAAAGCTTTTTGGCCTGATATTCGTGGATATTCATTCGCGTTTCCCTTTTTACAGCAATTTCCGGTTTGTGCGCCCTAAAGGGTAAACAAACCGTATGGTTAATGCGCATTAGACACGAAAAACCGAGTCTGGAAAGCCATTTTGCCGCAGGAGAAGTAAATTCGGAGTGATAATGCGCTTTTGTGATCACGGCAAAAAACCCTGTGATCACAAAAATGACGGCGATCTGTTTATTAGTTAAACAACAGGGCGAAAAGCAAGGTGTCGCCCGCTAGCATCCGCTCGAACTGCTGAAAGTTTCGCGCCGAAACCGTGGGGCCGCGCTCCAGATAAGGCAGAAGGCCTGCGCCCTGAATCCAGTCAACAATATCCACCACCGGCGGGTTTTCAAACAGCTTTTGGACATTGACCCCGCCCGCAGGGGCGATGCGCCAATATGAAACCAGCAATTCACCCTTCAGCATCTGTTCGGCATCCCCAAGGATGGCTTGCCATGTTTCCGCCACCCCTTCGGGCAGGGTGAAGCCCAGCGCTGCTGTTTGTCTTTCATTGGGAATCCATTCGAGACTATTATCTGTTTCTGCCGCCACAGCAGCCCAAAACACCTTGTTTTGCTCGATCATGGCCAGAAAATGCGCAAGTGCGGCGCGGGTGTTTTCGGCATTTGGCTGCTGGTTGAGCGCGCCATAAACCATGGCAAACTGGTCTACCCAGCCGCCAAACTGCGCATCAAACAAATTGCCGGGAGGCGCGTTGCCGCGCAAGTCCATCATCTGCTGGTTGCTCGCCAGAACCCGGGCAATGGCTTCTGCCGGATCAAAGGCAACCACCAGTTCAGACAGGCCCGATAGCAGGTGGGTATAGGCATTCAGCCATGCCACATCCGCGGTGTCGAAATGAACCGTAAGGCCTGAGCCGGCCCGGGCCTGTATTTCACGGGTCTGGAGCATCAGGGTATTGGCAGCAAATTCCATCAACCCTTCGCCGTTATCCCGCGTGCCGTTCATGTTAATGTCAAACCATAGCGACATCAGGTCTATTTTCACCAAAACCTCACCATCTACCGCAGCCAAAGCGGCTTGGCTTGCCGCCATATCATCGCGCAGGTTTTTGAATAATGCAGTTATCAGCTCCGGCGAAAAGGGCCGCGCTGCAGGGTTGGGCGGCACGGGCAGGCGCAGCACCGGCAGGTCAAAATCCTTGATTGCCAAATTGTGCTGCCAACGAAACTGTAGTGATTTCTCGATACCGCGCAAAAACAGAACAGCACCATAGGAGAACTGGTCATTTGCGGATTTATCGGGAAGGGCCGCCAGTGTTTCTTCGGCACCTGCCAGGCCGGAATTTGCAACAAGGCGGTCAATTTGAGCTGTTGCGGCATTCGCGAAAAAGATCAGAACAAAAATCGAGAATATACGCATTAGGCCTCCTGATGCATTGGTTGCCATCTAGAGGTAGTTTTTATCAGGCGGGTTTTCAAGTCATGGGTATGTAATGCTCGAAGCGGTCTCCTGATCCAATCAGAAAAAAGGGCCAGAGCGGCATGCTCTGGCCCGATCAAGGCTACGGCGCTGCAGGGCCGGGCTAGGCCAGGGTGGCGTCAATCGAGATACAGGCGTCCACAAGACCCTTCACCGCAGCCGCAGATTTGTCAAACATTGCCTGCTCTTCGGCATTCAGCTTGATTTCAACGATTTTTTCAACACCGCCAGCGCCGATAATAGTAGGCACACCGACATAGGTATCCTTCAGCCCGTAAGCATCGGCCACATGTGCTGCACAGGGCAGCAGGCGTTTTTGGTCGCCCAGATAGGCCTCGGCCATCTGGATGGCGCTGGCTGCAGGGGCATAAAACGCCGAGCCGGTTTTCAGCAGGCCAACGATCTCTGCCCCGCCATCGCGGGTGCGCTGGATGATGGCATCGAGCTTGTCTTGTGTGGTCCAGCCCATTTCAACCAGGTCCGGCAGGGGAATACCGGCCACGGTGGAATAGCGCGCCAAGGGCACCATGGTATCGCCATGGCCGCCAAGCACAAAGGCCGTCACGTCTTTTACCGAGACATCGAATTCATCGGCCAGAAAATGCCGGAAACGGGCGCTATCCAGAATGCCCGCCATGCCGCACACCTTGTTATGGGGCAGGCCGGAAAACTCGCGCAAGGCCCAGACCATGGCATCCAGCGGGTTGGTGATGCAGATCACAAACGCGTTGGGCGCATGGGCGGCAATGCCTTCACCGACCGATTTCATAACCTTGAGATTGATGCCCAGCAGGTCATCGCGGCTCATGCCGGGCTTGCGCGCCACGCCGGCGGTCACGATACATACATCGGCATCGGCGATGGCGGAATAATCATTGGCCCCGCTCATGGCGGCGTCATAGCGGTCCACCGGCGCGCTCTCGGCAATATCGAGCGCTTTGCCCTGCGGAATGCCCTCGGCGATGTCGAAAAGAACCACATCTCCCAATTCCTTCATGGCTGCCAAATGTGCCAAAGTCCCGCCAATTTGTCCGGCCCCGATCAGGGCGATTTTTGCGCGTGCCATTGTATACTCTCCTGGAGTTTCATTGATTTCGCCCTCTGCATTATCCCCAATACCGATTCTCTGCAAGCCAATCATGCCCGACAAAAACACTTGTTTTTGCCTGTTCAATCGCTAACATGCTGCACTGCAACAACAGATAAGAGGCCCCTCATGTCCCATCCCTACCGTTCTGTGCTATATCTCCCCGGCTCGCGCGAGCGCGTGCTGGAAAAGGCCAAGGGGCTAGCCGCCGATGCGCTGATCTTTGATCTGGAGGATGCGGTGGCCCCCGAAGACAAGCTGGCGGCGCGGGATCTGGCCTGCGAAATGGTGCAGCGCGGCTACGGCGCGCGGAAATGCCTGATCCGGATAAACGCGCTGGACACCCAATGGGGCGAGGCGGATCTGGAAGCTGCCATTGCTGCCGAGCCGGACGGAATTTTGATCCCCAAAGTCAACGGGCCAGACGAGCTTCAGGCCATCGCCAAGCGCCTAAAGGGTGAAACGCGGCTCTGGGCGATGATGGAAACCCCGCTCGGCATTTTGAATGCCAGGGAAATTGCCGCCAGCACCCCCAAGCTGGAGGGGTTTGTGATGGGCACCAATGACCTCGTGAAGGAGCTTTTTGCCAGCCACACCCTAAATCGCGCGCCGGTGATGACAGCACTTTCGCTTTGCCTTTTGGCGGCGCGGGCGCATGGGCTGGTGTGCATTGACGGGGTATATAACGCCTTCAAGGACGAGGACGGGCTGCGCGCGGAATGCCGACAGGGGCTTGAAATGGGCTTTGACGGCAAAACCCTGATTCATCCCGCACAAATTTCCGTGACCAACGAGGTGTTTGCCCCTGATGCGGCGGCGCTGGAACTGGCGCAACGCTATATAGATGCCTTCAAAAACGCCTCCGGCGTGGCGGTGGTGGATGGCAGGATCGTGGAAAACCTGCATGTGGAAAATGCCGTGCGTTTGCTGACCAAGGCCGATATGATCGCCAAAATGAAACCATAGGGGAAGATCATGAATTTACTAATTGCAGGGCTGGCGCTCTGGACCATCGGCCATTTTTTCAAGCGCCTGGTGCCGGGGCTGCGCGCGGGCATGGATTCCTCGCTCGGGGTGATGGGCGGCAAGGCCGTGATGGGTGTCGTGCTGCTGGCGGCGACAGTGATGATGGTAAAGGGCTTTCGCGCCGCGCCGGTCGAGATCGTGTTTGATCCGCCCTTCTGGGGCAGACATCTGAATTCGCTGCTCATGATCATAGCCGTAGCGCTGTTGGGGCTGGGTAAATCCAAGGGCCGCGCCCGGACATGGGTGCGCCACCCGATGCTATGGGGCGTTGTGGTTTGGGCAATCGCGCATCTTTTGGTGAATGGAGATCTGGCTTCGGTGATCCTGTTTGGCGGGCTGGGGGCATGGGCGCTGGTCGCCATGCCGCTAATCAATATGCAAGAAGGCGCATGGAACAAGCCCGAGGCCGGCCCGCTTTCCAGAGATATCCGCTGGCTGGTGATTTCGGCTGTGGTATTTATCGTAATCGTGGCCGTTCACACATGGATCGGCCCGGCACCTTTTGGAGGCTGATATGCTGGTATATCGACTATTAACCGAAGACGACACCTCGGCTTTTTGCCATAAGGTGACCGAAGCGCTTTCCAAGGGCTGGTCGCTGCAAGGCGATCCGGTAATGACCTTTGATTCGGCGCGCGGCGTGGTGCGCTGTGCGCAGGCGGTGGTGAAGGAGGCCGAGGGCGAATATTCTCCCGATATGAAGCTGGGGCAGGCATGAGCAAAACCCGCGCCGGATATTTTTTCGAGGATTATTACCTCGGGCAGGTATTTGACCATGCCACCCCGCGCACGCTTTCGGGCGGGGAGCGCGCGCTTTATACCGCGCTCTATCCCGCCCGATATGCGCTTTATTCCTCGGATGAATTTGCCCGAAATTGCGGATTGCCGCAAAGCCCGATCGAGGATCTGGCGGCGTTTCATATCGTATTTGGCAAAACCGTGCCGGATATTTCGCTGAATGCCGTGGCCAATCTGGGCTATGCGGAATGCCGGTTTTTAAGGCCGGTTTATGTGGGCGATACCCTCAATACCCGCTCCGAGGTGATCGGGCTGAAGCAGAATTCCAGCGGCAAAACAGGCGTGGTCTGGGTGCGCTCCACCGGGGTAAACCAGCGCGGCGAGCCGGTCTTGGAATATGTGCGCTGGGTGATGGTGCGCAAGCGCGATCTCAATGCCCCCGCCCCCGAAACGGTGATCCCCGCGCTAAAGCCAGCTTTGAGCGCGCAAGACCTCGCCCTGCCGGAGGGGTTTCATTTTGACGGGTATAATTTCGCGCAAGCCGGCGAAAAGCACCGGCTGGCGGATTATGATATCGGCGAGGTGATTGACCATATTGACGGCGTCACCATCGAGGAAGCCGAGCATATGATCGCGACGCGCCTATGGCAAAACACCGCCAAAGTGCATTTTGACGCCAGCCAGCGCCCCGATGGCAAGCGGCTGATCTATGGCGGGCATGTGATCTCCATGGCGCGGGCGCTGGCCTTTAACGGCCTTGCCAATGCCCAGATGATGGTGGCGATCAACGCGGGCAGCCATATCAACCCCTGCTTTGCGGGCGATACGCTGCGGGCACGCTCCACCGTGCTGGACAAGGCCGAGATCGGCGGTATCGGGGCGATCCGGCTGCAAATGCTGGCCTATCGCGGCGATGCCGGGCAGGATCTGTCCAGGCAGGATGGAAAATACCCGCCGCATGTGCTGCTGGAGCTGGATTTCTGGGCTTTGATGCCCGCATGAGCCAGAAGATTTTCTGCATCGGCTTTCAAAAAACCGGCACCTCCTCGCTGGCCCGCGCGCTCTCGCTGCTGGGCTATAGCGTGGGCGACGGGGTGAAGGAGCTGAATGCCGGCATGGATTGGCAAGCGCCGGATCTGGAGGCGCGGCTTGCCGGTTTTATGGTTGATTTCGCCCAAAATTTTGACGCGCTTCAGGATTCGCCCTGCGCTTTTATGTATCGCGCCTTTGATCAGGCCTATCCGGATTCCAAATTCATCCTGACCAAACGCGCGCCGGAAGCATGGCTGGAAAGCTATCGCCGCTATTTTCCCGATGGCAATAACCCGTTGCGCCGCTGGATGTATGGCGTGGATCGGCTAACGGGAAACGAGGCGCATTATCTGGCGCTCTATCAGCGGCAAAATGCGGAGATCATTGAATATTTCAAAGACCGGCCAGAGGATTTGCTGGTGATGGATCTGTCCAAAGGCGATGGCTGGCAGGAGCTGGTGGGCTTTTTGGGTAAAGATTTCCTCAAGCCCTTTCCGCATGTAAACAAGGGCAAACGCTAAAGCAAATGCCCGCTTTTGCTGGCCTTGATCGCCAGATACCCCGCGTTTTGCGGCGTCTCCCCGACCTTTAGCGCCACCCGCTCCACCACCTTGATGCCCGAGCTTTCCATCTTGGCGATTTTGGCCGGATTATTGGTCATCAGGCGCAGGCTGGAAAACCCCAGCGCCTTGAGCATTTGCGCCCCCAGCTCGAAATTGCGCTCGTCATCCTCAAAGCCGAGGCGGTGATTGGCCTCGACCGTATCAAACCCCTGATCCTGAAGGGAATAGGCCCGCATTTTATTGGCCAGCCCGATGCCGCGCCCCTCTTGGTTCATATAGAGCAGCACGCCTGCGCCCTCCGCCCCGATCTGGGCCAGTGCTGCGCGCAATTGCGGGCCGCAATCGCATTTCAGCGAGCCGACCAGATCACCGGTAAAACAGGCGGAATGCAGGCGGGCCAACAGCGGCTGATCGCGCTTGGGCGCGCCGATTTCCAGCGCGTAATGCTCTTCGGAGCCGTCATCGGCGCGAAAAACATGCACATGCCCGAGCTTGGAAACCTCCAGCGGCACCCGCGCCGAGGAAACTCTGGAAAGCTTGAGCTGGCTGGCGGCCTCCAGATCGGAGGGGCGCAAAACCGTAAGGCCCTCAAGGGAGGTATCGGTTTCAAGCACCAGCGCGGCGGGCAGCAGATGCGCCTTTTTGCAGAGCTTCAGCGCAAGGCGGTGGGGCAAAGCCTCGCCGCCGCGCTGCGGGCGAAACGGGCCTTTCATCGGGTTTTCCAGATCAAAAGACGGGTCCGCCACCGCTTTTAGCCAATCCAGAGCCGGTGCTTCGGGCAATTCCAGCCGCACCAGATCGCCATCATAAACCGGAATATTCAGGGTTTGCCCGCGGCGCGCAGATAGCGCCAATAGCGGCGCGCCCAGCGCATGCAGGCTGTTATAGCGCGCAGGCTTGAGGGTTTCGACGGCGCTAAATAGCCAGCTCTGCCCATCCATGCGCAGCGCCACAGGCAAGCCAAGGCGCAAATCATGCGCAGCGCGCGCCAGCCTTTCGGATGCGGTCAGGGCCAACATGTGCGATTCCTTGTTTCAATTCTTTTCGATTTAT
>Ga0256839_1006193_pt1 | contig 10639 bp, 10 predicted proteins | sample 354166metaG_FD_185968 | JGI IMG/M metagenome (GOLD analysis project Ga0256839, IMG submission 185968) | Hydrothermal vent microbial communities from Mid Atlantic Ridge, Atlantic Ocean - 354-166 | ecosystem: Environmental > Aquatic > Marine > Hydrothermal vents | place: Atlantic Ocean: Mid... | reverse complement strand
TTTGGCGCTTCCATTTTACGCCATTGTCCAAATCACGGCGGCGGCCCTAAATGCCAAGGGAAACCCGAAAGCTGTTATGAAAAACTCGGGTTTGGCGCTGTTAATAGCCGTCAGCTTTTATTTTATAGGGCAAAACACAATCGGTGGCGTATATACCTCGCCTGCCGGATTTGCTGTGTTTTATGTTGCCTCCGCCGGGCTTAACCTTGCATCCCTTTGGACAGCGGCCAGCTTGGGCAAGGCGTTTTTCAAAAATACCTTGGTGACTATATTTAAATTGTCGGTGGGGATCAGCCCGTTTATACTTCTTCAAATCTACACCGCGCCGCACCCTGTGTGGATAGAGCTTCTGGCCATGATTATGGCAACACTGGTGCTGCTCGGGTTAATTTATAGCGCGCTAAAACCTTTGGCCGCTATGCGTATTGACCGCCAGTGAGCCGAGGGCATCTGCCGCTAATCCACCATCTTCTGCTGATGATACCCTTCAACCCGCGCCGCAACGAGCCGCCTGAGCGCCGCGCGGTCGCAGGCTTGCACCGAGGCTTCCAGCTCGGAGAGCATAAGCGCAACGTCAGCCTGCGATAGCTGCCCCTCTTTTGCCCGCATGATTTTGCTATGTGGCGTTGTTTGCAGGCTCTTTTCGTCAATCAACAGCTCTTCATACAGCTTTTCCCCCGGTCGCAATCCGGTAATAGTTATCTCTACGTCCCCCTCGGGGTTTTCTGCATCTTTAACGGTTCTGCCGGAAAGCGCTATCATACGGCGGGCAACGTCAATAATTTTCATCGACTTCCCCATATCCAGCACAAACAAATTCCCGCCGCTTGAATATGCGCCGGCCAGCAACACCAAGCGCGCCGCCTCCGAGATTGTCATGAAAAAGCGGGTCACCTCGGGGTGCGTTACCGTGACAGGCCCGCCCATATTGATCTGCTTCTGGAAAAGCGGAAGCACAGAGCCGGAGGAGCCCAAAACATTGCCGAACCGCACCATAGACAGTATCGTCTGCGGGTTACGGGTTTGCAGGTCTTGCACAACCAGTTCGGCCATGCGCTTGGTCGCCCCCATAATATTGCACGGCCGCACCGCTTTATCCGTTGATATAAGAATAAACCTTTCCAACCCCAGCTCTACCGCTGATTCAGCCACGATCTGTGTGCCGATCACGTTATTTCTGGCCCCTTCAAGCTCGTTCTCCTCCACAATCGGAACATGCTTATAAGCCGCCGCATGCAGCACCACATTCACGCCCTCACCCGCCATCACATCGCGCAGCCGCACCCTATTGGTAACCGAGCCTAACCGGGCCACAATCTCTATACCGGCGCGCTCGGCAATCGGGCGCAAATCCTGGTCAATGGCATAAAGCCCGAATTCGCTTTGCTCGAACAGCACAATTTTTTCTGGGCCACAATTGACCAGCTGCCGGCACAGCTCCGAGCCGATAGACCCCCCCGCACCCGTCACCATCACAACCCGCCCCGCATAGGATTTCGCAATTTCGGGGGTCTCCAGATCCACCTTCTCGCGGCCCAAAAGCTCGTCTGACGATACCGTTCTCAAGCCGTGGTCTATGCCTTTTCCGGCAAGCAGGTCCACATAGGAGGGCACCACTTGCACCTCGATCGGCAAAGCCGATAATTTTTTGAGCAAGGCCTCGCGGCGATGGGCCGATACGGAAGGTATGGCCAGAATAATACGTTCAATCCGCCCCTTTTCAGCCAGCGCGCCAAGGGCCTTCATAGGCTTTACATGCAAGCCGGCAACCATCACGCCGTGCAAAGCTGTATTATCATCAATAAACACAATCGGCCTCACCTCGCGTGATCGCCGAAGGGCGGATACAAGTTGCACGCCCGCAGCCCCCGCCCCGTAAATCGCCACAGGAATGGCCCGCGCCCCGCCCCAATCCAACCTTTGAAGCAATAATTGCGCGACCAAACGCACACCGGTTGTGCCAGCAAATACCGTAGCCCCGAAAATCAAAGGCACTGATCTCGGGGTTGCAAGTTTAAACCCGTAGCTCAGCACAATGGCCGCCAAAGACGCCAGAAGCGCATAAAATCCGATCCGGATAATGTCATTGTTTTCAAAGGCATCCAGTTTGATGCTGGGTAAACGGAGGGTCAATGAAAGCGGGATGTAAACAAGGGCAAGGAGGGGGAAGAGCACCCAGCCATTCCCTAAATACTCAGTCGGGTTTGCGGCACCAAACCGCAAGGCTAAAGCGGCATAAAGGCTTGCCTGCAACAATAGCAAATCTACGACAAAAAATATTGCGCGCTTGATAGGTCGAGAAAGTCCTACAAGAAAGCCATGCATTCCTAAGTCCGCCTTCACATTTGGACACAAACCTAAAGCAAAAACCAGATGAACAGCCTATGGATGCTGCCACCATAACACCCTGCCTATCCAGAGACAAAGACGATCTGAGCATCCACGATGATGCTTGTTTGTAAATAGCTAGCAAAGGCTAAACTCATTTACAAGTGGATATCCAAAGCCGGGTTTATTAAAGCATGGAGCTCTGCCTACTCCAGTTCTCCATGCACCGCCAATATATCCAACGCCGCCTCCGGGGCCTCGATAACACGGTAAGCCTCGGCCACACCGGACTCCGCCAGCTCCCGGGCAACCGTCAACAGAGTGTTGGCGTCATGCCCGTCGCAAAGCTCGACCATATGGGTAAGCTCGTCGAGCGCCACAGGGCGGGCGGCCTCAACCGAAGGCGCACCATAGATATTCACAAAATGTTGCGCGAGGCTGTCTACCAAGCCTTCAAATTCAGCGGGTTCTATTTTGGTCACGGCCACAAAGGTTACGCGGCCAAATGTTTCCAGCCCGAGCCAGCCATTGGCAAAGGCCTGCCGCGCCTTGCCAGCCAAATCCCCCTCGCCCCAGTTGGAAAACTCGAACCCCCCCGAAATGGCCCATTCGCCGGTGCGGGCGGGGCTGTGAAAAACCAGGGTGTCACTTTCATCAAAGTGAATGGCGCGGGCGAGGTTCATGGGGTATCTCCGGTTTCTAGAACGCTGGAAAGCGGGATCATCCGCGTTTCGCCATTGGCCTTCAGCAGCAGGCCAAATTGCGCGTCAATGCCAACAAAAGTGCCGGTGGTGCCCGCTATCGAAACCTCTTCCCCCATGCCTTTGGCAAGCCCGCGCCACTGCTCGTGCAAGGCGCGTGGCCCGTCTGTCTCAAGGTCATTCAGCCATACCAATGTATGGCGCGCCCATCCTTCCAACAAACGAATCGGAGAAATATCGCCGCAGCCTTCCATCATCAGGCAGGTATCATTGGGGCGCTCGCCGGTTTCCCCGCCCCCTTGCGGCAGCAGGTCCAATTCCAGCCCGACCACCAACCAAAGCGGCTCTCTCAACGGGTCATTCTCCGAAGCGGCCACCCGCAAGCGGCCCGCGCGGCCCCCGTTTACATAAATCTCGCCCTGCCAGCCAAAGTGCACGCCAACTTCTGGCGGGGCCAGCGCCCCCATCGCATTCTGAAAGCCCACGGCGCAGGCGATCATGGCTTGCATGGCGTCTTCCAGCGGGGTTTCGGGGGCAAATACAATCGCGGCCTTTATATGGTCGGGCGTGATGCTATGCACCAAAAGCCCCGCATCGCACCCGATCATGGCTTTTGTGCAGGCCTTGGCAAAAGGGTCTGTGCTGCCGCTTACCGCTTCGCCCGTAAACAGCGGCGGAAAGGTGGCGGGCATCGGGGCTTCAAAAATATCATCTATCATACAGTTCCATCCTTGATCAGCTGCCGGGCAAGGCTGCGAAAAGCCTGGGCCTGCGGGGTGTCTGGCTTACTCACCACGATAGGCGCTCCGCTGTCAGATGCAATGCGAATATCAAGGTGCAGCGGCAGCTCGGCCAGCAGCGGCACGCCCATTTTGGCAGCTTCATCGGCCACGCCCCCGTGGCCAAACGGGTGGCCCTTATGGCCGCATTCCTCACAAATCTGGTAAGACATATTTTCAACCATACCAATGATCGGCGTGCCGAGTTTATTAAACATATCAATGCCTTTTCGGGCATCAATCAAGGCCACATCTTGCGGCGTGGACACAATAATCGCCCCATCCACCTGCGCTTTTTGCGCCAGTGTCATCTGCACATCGCCCGTGCCCGGCGGCAGGTCCACAATCAGCACATCCAGCGCGCCCCATTGCACTTGGTTCAGCATTTGCTGCAACGCACCAATCAACATTGGCCCGCGCCACACCACCGCCTCGTCATCGTTTGTCATCAAGCCGATCGACATCATGGTCACGCCGTGGTTGCGCAGTGGCAAAATGGTTTTACCATCAGGCGAAGCGGGGCGGCCAGACACGCCCAGCATGCGCGGCTGCGAGGGGCCAAACACATCGGCATCGAGCAGGCCCACTTTTTTGCCCTCTGCCGCCAACGCTACCGCAAGGTTGACCGAAAGAGTGGATTTACCAACCCCGCCCTTGCCCGAAGCAATGGCAATAATCTTCTCCACGCCGGGGATTTTTTGCGGCCCCTTTGGCTCGGCTTTCTTTTTCGTGCCAAGGTCCGGTGGAGCTTGCGGCGCGCTATGGGCCGTCATCACCGCCGCAACGCTCTTGATGCCCTCAACCGCTTCAGCCGCCGATTGCGCCGCCGCCAATACCGGTTCCAGCGCCTTGGCCTGCCCGCCCGATACTTCGAACACAAAGCGCACTTTGCCCTCGTCTACCGTCAGGGCTTTCACCATGCCGGCGCTCACAATATCGGCCCCCGAGGGCAGCATTACCGATTTTAGCGCGGCCAAGACCGCATCTCTCTGGCTCATGTTAAACTCCTAAAAAGTGGATTGACAGCGCGGGTTTCTTTGCCCACCATTTGCGCATGATGCATAAAATTCGAAAATCCGCGCTGGTATTTCTGGCCTGCCTGCTGCCCGTGTCCGCTATGCCGCAAGAGGCCGGCTTTGGCCTTTCCAGCCCCGCGCTTCTGCAAGATAACGGCTTCCTGCGCTTCCTGTTGCCACGGTTTTCCCTGAAAACCGGCATCCGGATCGCACTGGCGGAAAGCAACCCCGAGGCGATTATCTCGACGCAAGAGGGCACCCCGATGATGGAAGGGATGGGGCAGATGTTTTATCTGCGAATCCCCGATACGGAGTCGCCGAAAGGCCAAAAAGCCCAACGCTTTGCCGCATGGATAGACTCCGACATCGGCCGCGGCGCGATTTCGCAATTCAAGATAGACGGCGCGCAGGTATTTACCCCGATTGAATCCCTGCAAGCGGCCATACCTGCAACGGTTTTTAGCGGCAACGCGCAACGCGGCGAGGCCTTTTCCTTTGCCAATTGTGGCCGCTGCCATGTGGTGGGAGACCGCAACAAAATGAAGGGCATCGGCTCTACACCGTCGTTTCCGGTGCTGCGCAGCCTGCCCGATTGGGAAGAGCGCTTCAGCACCTTCTATGTCCGCATTCCCCACCCCGCGCTTGTGCAACTTGAAGGTGTTTCCGAGCCATTCAACCCCGCCTTTCCGCCGGCCAACCAGCCTTTGCGGCTGACACTGGAGCAGCTGGAAGATATCCTGACCTTTATCAGTGGCCTTGCGCCCGCCGACCTTGGTGCGCCGCTGGAGGTGCATTAGCTGTCCCGCTCTTTCAGGTAATCGTCGGTGGTGCGAGTCGGACGGCGCGCGCCGCCCTGAAACGGGTTTGAGTCAACGCTGAACTGCGCCTTGACCCGACAGGTATCACACATCTGGATCAGCTTGGCATTATCAGAGCCGGTAAACATCGGGTGCTTGTCGGCCAATATGCCAATGATCCGCTCAACGCTGGATTTCACCCCGAAAAGCCCGCCGCAAGAAATGCAGGCAAATGGCTCCTCCTCGTGGAGCACCCGCTGGGAAAGCGCTGCGTCCGAAAGGTCGAGCTGCGGCAGCAGGCTGATGGCGCTTTCGGGGCAGGCACGGGTGCAAACCCCGCATTGCAGGCAGGCATCTTCCTGAAAGCGCAGTTGCGGCATATCCTCGTTATCCAGCAGCGCCCCCGAGGGGCAAAGCGACACGCAAGACAGGCAAAGCGTGCATTTGTCGGTATCCACCACAACCGCCCCATAAGGCGCGCCTTCCGGCAGGGCAATCGGGGCCTCGGGCACGCCGCGCAGAGCTTTGGCTGCCAGCCGTGTAACCTGCCTGCGATTGCCGATCGGCAAAATCGGCGCTGCGGGCTTGGTAACAGGCTCGCCATAAAGCGCCTCTGAAAGCGCGTCGGGGTCGGATAAATCCAGCAACCGGAGCGCGGCGTTATCACTGATCGCCAGGGCCAGCGTAAGCGCGCTGTCCAGCGGCGGGCGCTCGGTTTTGGGTGTCAGCAGCACATCGACGGCGGCAAAGCCACAGCCAAGGGCCGCCAGCATTTCGGCATGGCCAAAGGTGGTGAGCGCCTCGACCTCGAGCGGAATCACATCAGCCGGCAGGCCACGGCCAAAGCGCGCCGAAAGCGCAATCATCTCGCCGCCGAATTCGGCGTCATGCACCAGCAGGCGCGGGGCTGTGCCGCCCGCATCACGGTAGGATTTCGCCATGGTTTCAAGACGTTGCGTCAGGTGTTCAAAGCCCTGCGCCTCATAGGTGATGGCCCCCGAAGGGCATACAGATGCACAGCCACCACAGCCAGCGCAGACCATCGGGTCTATCTTTACATGCTCGCCATCGGGGCTGATCGCGCCGGTTTCGCAGGTGTTAATGCAATTCGAGCAGCCGGAAATGCCCGAGCGGGTATGGGCGCAGATATGCGGGTCCAGCGCCACATAAAACGGCTTTTCAAAGCTGCCCACCAGCTGGCTGGCCTCGAAAACAGCTTTGCTTACGGCCTCGGCATGGCGCGGGTCTGCGCGCAGGTAGCCGTCTCGCTTATGGTGAAAAAGCGGCGACTCGCCCCGCAGATCAAGGATAAGATCGCAAGCGGCGTGGCCACCATCGCGCGGCGGAGAAAGCTGCGGCGTGCCCCGCCCGAATGGCTCGGGGATTTGCAGCGCATCGATCTGCACTTCGAATTGCCCCAGCCCGCCACTAGCGCTGCGCAGCTTGCCGATAACCACGTCAAAATCGCGGCGAGTGGGAATGTCTTCGGCGCTTTCCAGCAGCACGGTCACGGTGAGCACGTCGCTGAGCTGGGCCGCCGCCGCCAGCGCCACCGGCTCGGGTCCAAGGATCAGGCATTGCCCCTCGGAGTGCAGATCCAGCATTTTGGCGGTTGGTGCCTGCACCGCAAAATCAGCTAGAAGTGCGGCCATTTTCGCGGTGGTGTTTGCGCCCTCTTCCGACCAGCCGGCACGGTCGCGGATATCTACAAATTCGGGGGGGGTGGTGCCAAGCTCGTCGGCCAGCTCTTCAAAAACCTGCCGCTCTTGCTGGCAGGCTATCACCGCGCCGCCTGCCTTGATCAGCGCCGCTGCGCTGGCCAGCTCGCCCGTGCAAAGGGCAGTATGGACCTTTGAGCAAGCCAGGCCGGTGGCTTTGCCAAGCGCTTTGGCATCCAGCTTTTGCGAGCCAGAACAATCACATAATATCAATGTGTTAGGCATGTATTCCCCCGGAGTTTACCCTTGATCCCACAAATTTCTTTCACAGTTAGGCTGTAATCAGGCATAGAGTAAAGCCCTTTTGCTGGTTTAATGAGTGAGGGACTCAGCATCGAACGATTCGTTTTTTCCGGATTTCAAAAACCTGATTAATCAGGTCGGGAATAGCCCGGCTGGACAGATTGTCTCAGGGTGGTATCTGCGCGGGTATGCAGGGTCTAATTGTCCAGAAATTGCAGATTTTTTGGCGAGACGCGAATTATAGCTATGCGCGCACCGCCGGGCGCATCATATTTGCAATGAACGCATGGAGAACGGTGCGGCGGGAGGTTTGGTGTGTCTGACGTGTCAGAAAAAAAACTTGTTTTGCCCCTCGGGGTCGTGGTTCGGAAGTCTCCGGGCGTGACCCGCTGGGCCAAATGGGTGTGGCGCGCAGTGGCGGTGCTGCCCGGGGCTGGCCCGGCCAACTGGCGTGAACTGCGCCGCGAGGGCGACACGGTTGAATACCACGCCGCCACCGTGCCGCTGGAGCTTTACCGGACCGACACCGAGGCCTATCTCACCGAGCTTTCCACCAAGGTGCCGTCTATTTATGTGGTGATGCGGGAAACCGCTGAAACCGAAAGCGGGCTAGAGGTGGTGCTGGCCACGGCCTCGCCTTTTGACGGGCAGGATTATGCCGATAATGGCGAGGATATTGTAGAGCTGGTGCCCATGCCGCCCGCCTTGCAGGCGCTTGTGCGGGAGTGGGTGGACAAGCATTACAAAGAAGAGAAGTTTGTTAAGCGGCGGCGCGACAAGCGGCGCACGGGTTTGGTGGAAGAGGGTGTGGGGGACGTGCGCGTTTCCCAGCTTTCCGATGTTTACCGTGCGCCGAGTGCCAAGCGGGAGACGATACATTGAGCGCTTGGGCAAGCCGAAAAGCTGCTGTGCAAGCCGAGGCAGAGGCGCTTAAGGCCGCCAAGGCCGAAGCGGTGATTGCCGAGCAGCACGCGGCGCTGGCGGAAAAGCCTGAAAAAGAAGTGCTGTCTGAACTGGACCTGCCCAACCCAGACGAAATGCAAGCGGGCGATGATTTTAGCGCCTTCATGAAAGAAACCGTGCCAGCGGCCCTGCGCAACCGCGCGCTCAAACGGCTCTGGACCAGTAATCCGGTATTGGCCAATGTGGATATGCTGGTGGATTACGGTGAAGATTTTACCGCGGCGGCGGACCCGGTAGGGATTGTGAAAACCATCTACCGTGTCGGCAAAGGCATGTTGCCGGATGAGGAAGAGATCACCGAGGAGGTGGTGCCGGTTGTGGTGGCGGTTGAGGAAGACCCCGATGATATGGTTGAGGTGATAGAGCCAACGCCCGAAGAAATAAAAATTTCAGAGCCGGAAGCCCCCATTGCCCTTGCACCGCGCCGCCGGATGCGCTTTGATTTCGGGGAGGGCGATACGCCTGCACCCACAGAACTGGAAACCCGATGAACGCGACTGCAACAGATATAGATATTTCCGAGGAAGACCGGCTGCGCGCCGATATGTATAACTTTATTGGCCTGCTATTGGCCAACCCGCCAAGCAAAGAGGTTTTGGGAAAAACCGCCGCGCTTACGGGTGATGAAAGCCCGATGGGCGAGGCGATTAACGCCATGGCCCGCGTGGCCAAGGCCAGCCGTGTGAGCGCGGTTGAAAGCGAGTTTATGGCGCTGTTCATCGGCCTCGGGCGCGGGGAGCTTTTGCCTTATACCAGTTTCTACCTTACGGGGTTTTTAAACGAAAAACCTCTTGCCATGTTACGCAAGGATATGACAGGCTTGCACATAAGCCGTGCACCGAACGTGTTTGAGCCGGAAGATAACATCGCGAGTCTGTTGGAAATGATGGGCGGGATGATCACCGGACGGTTTGGCGCTGTTGTGCCTCTGGAGCAGCAGGCTGCGTTTTTTAACAAGCACATCGGCTCTTGGGCCGAGCATTTTTTCACAGATTTGGAAGCCGCGAAGAGTTCGGTATTTTATGCCCCTGTGGGCAGTGCCGGCAAGGCTTTTATGGAGATCGAGCGCGAAGCGTTTCGAATGGATGCGGGCTAACCGCTAAACCGGCCTTTGGGCCAAACAGGAGGGAAGACATGAGCGATAAAGACGACAGCGTGAAGGCTGATCGCCGCAGCTTTTTGAAGCTTGCGGTCGCCACAGCGCCAGCGGCGGTTGCCGCCACAGCGCTTAGCGGCACGGCAGCGAAAGCGGTTGAGCTTGAGGAAGCAGGCAGCGGATTGCGCGATACAGCGCACACAAAGGCCTATTTCGATAGCGTAACATTTTAAGCGGAAATATGCGTGAAGGCCAATGGTTGCGAGACGCCCGACGGCCCGAGACATATTTCTATCATTCAGGGAGAATAAAATGCTGAGGAAAAAGACCAACGGGGTAGCGAGACGCCCCCAGCGGACAAGCCTCTTGTCAAACATAGCCGAGAAATCGGTAGATCGGCGCAGCTTTCTGCGCGGGTCCGGCCTGGCCATTGGTGGCTTGGCCTCGATCGGTGCCTTGGGCGGCACGGTTGCACAGGCGCAAACAGCGAATGCTGTAAACAGCGCTGTGGATACGGTGAAATCGGTTTGCTGTAACTGCTCGGTGGGCTGCACGGTGGTGGCCGAAGTGGATAACGGTGTGTGGGTCGGTCAAGAACCCGGCTTTGACAGCCCGTTCAACCTTGGTGGCCATTGTGCCAAAGGGGCCTCGGCACGCGATGCTGCACACGGCGAGCGCCGCCTGAAATACCCGATGAAAAAAGAAAACGGCGAATGGAAGCGCATTAGCTGGGAGCAGGCGATCAACGAGATCGGCGACCAGATGGGCACCATTCGTGAGGAAAGCGGGCCGGATTCGGTTTACTGGCTCGGCTCTGCCAAGTTCAACAACGAGCAAAGCTACCTGTTCCGCAAATTTGCCGCCTATTGGGGCAGCAATAACGTGGACCACCAGGCGCGGATTTGTCACTCGACCACCGTTGCCGGTGTGGCCAACACATGGGGCTACGGCGCCATGACCAACAGCTATAACGACATTCATAATTCCAAGTCGATGCT
>Ga0256839_1006192_pt1 | contig 10640 bp, 8 predicted proteins | sample 354166metaG_FD_185968 | JGI IMG/M metagenome (GOLD analysis project Ga0256839, IMG submission 185968) | Hydrothermal vent microbial communities from Mid Atlantic Ridge, Atlantic Ocean - 354-166 | ecosystem: Environmental > Aquatic > Marine > Hydrothermal vents | place: Atlantic Ocean: Mid... | reverse complement strand
TCCAAATAAGCTATTCCTGTTAAATATATTTTATACGGCCTGCCAAAACCATTTACCGCCAATCCTGCCATCGTTGCAATGTCACGTTTTAAGTTGCTCCACCCTCCTTTAGGATCAAAATTATATGTGTCACCAAAACTAATGACAGCATTTTTGCTTACCATTACCAGCCTTACTGTTCCAAAAACCAAGGCTTGGTCAATGTTAGTATAATGTTTTTCATCAAATTTTACCCATATATAAGGATACTCTGCTCCTCCCTGCTTAATTCTACCATCTGGATTATTGAAGTCAGACATTCGTATTGCACTCAAATCCAATTCAGATAATCTTACGTGAACGGGCATTCCCTGTCCATAAGCCCACCAACCTTTTGCTTCAGCAAAACTTAGTTTCCCATCATTATTAACATCCCACGCACCACCCCCATTCTGGGCAACTTCGTCAATATTTCAAATAATTAATTCAATCAACATCGCATTTGACACATACCTGCAATTCTAACGTCATACAATTCCTCTTTTTAGTTTCAAAGCTACTGTAGCTTAAACTCTAAACCGCCATATTAACAAATTTTATTCCAATCAACAAAGGGATGATATAAGATGCTATGAGTATAAGTATGTTCTTTGGACTATAAAGTTTTCGTTTCTTACCATATATCTCATCATACCTAGCACATATTTTTTCTGAGCGTTTCTCATAATAGTTACTTATCATCCAATAAACCACAAAGAAAAAAGGTAATAGCAAAAGCTTGTTGGGCAAATAATCTTCATGCAAGTTGGGTAATGACCAACTGAGATAAAACTTTATCACACCAAAAATCATAGCCAGGTGAAATATTATCATTAGCAATACCGCCCCAGCAGAATAAGATTCAGGTGCGGGATTTTTCTTTTTGGCAAAACTATAAATGAAATAATAAACGAAATTGTACATAGCTTAAATCAATCAAAAATGTTTTCGGTAATACTTTTTCCTGTATAATATTGGGTTGTTAAGTCCGCTGCTAAGTAAACACCTCCAGCAATCCAACCAGCAACCGGAATTGATACAGCTAGAGCATAGAAACCACCAGTTACAAGCAAATCAGCTGTGTGGTGATTTTCCCAACCATTTGAAATTCCATCATAAACTGTAACTCCAGCTCCAACCAGAACCAAAGCATTTGAGATTTTACCTACAAATCTGGCTGTACTTGCGGTATTAATTTTTGAGGCCTGAACAGTGTATTTAGATAGATGTTGGTTGCCTCTAAACCCAATTTTGTAAGTTGCTCCATTTACATGAACATATTTACCTGTTGAAGTTGCTCGGAATTCATCACTAAGTAACAATGCACTACTGGCTACTCCTAGATAAGTTGATGCATCGCCTAATAAATTACCATCATTCCCCCCATTCTGGGCAACTATTACCCCTTTGTGCTGTTTGAAGGTGTTTTTGCTCATCCATACTTGCCAGTTTACAACATCATTTTCCAACTCCCTGCTTACCCGAAGGGGACTTGTTTCATTTCGGTATGTCAGTTTCAGGCAACCCATTTTTTTGCTTCTTGCCTGACTAAAATAGGACTTATTTTTTTCAACTGAAAAGAAAAAAGCAGACGTTTTTTGGAAGGAAGTGAGCTTTGGTTTGTGGGCTGGCCTGTGGGGCTTACTTGCTTTCAAAAAATGATCCGGGGTTGAAGGGGGGGAAGACCCCTTGGCTTGTGTGTTGGGTTTTCACTGACCTTTCGGATCACACCGAGGTTTGCTACCGGCACTGCCCTTTGCGGGCCCCTGCGGGTGCCACCGACAGCCTGCCAGGGAAAGAGACCAGAGGGAACGACTGGCAGTGAGCCCCGATAAACCATACCTTTAAAACCTGTCTGCCGAAGGCATGATCAATCAACTAATGGTTTTATCGGGACGGTCTGGCGGTGGCCGCAGGCCCGCACTAAAATGGGCTGTGGTTTTGTTTTTTTCTCCCATCTGCCGAAGGCTTGTTTCTTTCAATTGAAAAAACAAAAATAGAACAGCCGTGGCGAGGAGCGGATGGCAAGCAAAGGGAAGAAAATGCAAATAGGCTTTTTGCGGGTTGGCTAAATAGTGGAGCAAGGAAAATGACAGTGTGATACCGATTTATGCTCTCCTTTTCGGAGTGCAATTTAACCGATAAACATCACTCTGTCATTTTCCTTGCGGAGCGGTTTAAGGCGTGAAGATTTGCATTTTTCTGGACAGCAGACTTGCCAACGCACCACAGGCACACCGCTAAACCTGTGAACGTTCCGGTTACATCTGCACTTTCCCCAGCGACCATAGGGAGACTGGCTGCTGCTGCTTCGGACTTTAGACTTACCGCAAGGGATGGAACTGATCCAATACCTTTCTCAGGTCTTTCATGTTCACATATTTGTACACTTCGGTGCTGGTAATGCTGTTGTGGCCGGCCAGGTATTGCACTTCCACAATATTCTTTTCTGCTATCCATAAACTGATCACTGAGCTTCTGATATGCAGTAGGTTTTTGAACCTTGGATATTTCTTTCTTAGCCATTTGTTCAGGTCGCAGACCATCTCTTTTATTCCCGGACTCTTGCCCAGGCTCATGATCAGTTTGTCATTCTTGTGCTCTGCTTTTGCTTTGATCTGCGGTAAAATTTCGTTGATGTATTCCTGTAATGGCAGGATTTGATGCGCTTCTAATTTCAGTATCCTTCTGGCCCCCCTTCCTGCTTTTCTTACGTAAATCGTTCCTTTGTGCAGGTCAATATCTTCTGCTCTCAGCGCTGCCAGTTCGTCTAATCTCAACGCCTGGTAAATCGCTAATCCCAACAACACTTTGTTCCGCTTCTGGACAATGGTCTCTTTGGGGTATTCTACATAAATGGTGTTTAACTCTCGCTTATTCAATAGATCACCGGGTAGCTGCTGGATTTGTCCTTTGATGTAAAGTCGTCTCGCTGGATTGTGATTGATCTTATTTTCAGCTTGTAAGTATTCGTAGTAGTATTTGATTCCCCGAACGTAATTATTCAGCGTGTAAACGCTTCTTTCCTTTTGCTTCAGTTGCTTTACATAGCTCAGTAAATCTACATACTGGCAACTTTCTACGGTCAGGTTCTCACTCTCCAGCCACTTGATAAACTGCTCCTGGTAATATAAATAACCTTCTACTACTTTGGGGTTCTTTGCTTTTCGCTCTAAGTAGGTTTTAAAGCTCATTCTTTTGATGCATCAAATGCAAATAGGTCTGTGTGCTCTTAATTCCGCTATGGCCTAAAAACTGGCTAATGGATTCGATATCCATTCCACTGTGCAAAAGATGTGTTGCTATGCTGTGGCGCAGTGTGTGTAAACCAATCTTCTTTTCTTGTAGCTCCTGATTCTCCGTTCTTTCAATAAGGGTTCTAAGCGTTTTGGTTAAAATGCTGCTGCTCATTCTTTTGCCCTGGCTGTTGAGTAAAAAAGCCTGCCTGCCCTCTGGCATGGCCGTCTCGTTGGTGTCCCGGGTCAGTGAGTATCTGCAGTGCCTCAGATAAAACTCAAAGTCCTTTTTCTGGCCCTCTACAAAAGGTACATACCGGGCTTTTCTGTTCTTGGCTTTGCGGATGTGGACCAGTTGCTTGTCCAGCAAAATATCATTCACATTCAGGTTAATTCCCTCTGTGCTTCTTAGTCCACAGCCATAGTAAAGGCTCAGTATTGCCCGTTCTCGCAAGCCTGTGAGCTGCTCACTGCAAGCGTTGTAGAGTTGGTCTATTTCATACAGGCTCAGCACTTCCCTTTCCGGTGTTTCTTTAGGCTCATATTGGATGTCGATCTGCAAACTTCCTTGCCGGGTTTCTTCCAGGTAGTCGTTGAACAAGCGTAGATTTCTTAAATGTCCGTTAAGTGTCGAGTTCTTTAAAAATGCTCCGGTGAGTTGGCTTCTCTTTTGTTTTAAAGTCTCGTAGTAGCTGTGGATGATTTCTTTGGGTACTACTTCCAGGTTAGTGATGTTTTCTTTTTTCAGATGAATTAAAAATGGTTTGAGTTGTTGGGGTAAGCTGCTGATGGTGCTTTTGGCATAACCTATGATGTCCAACCACTCTTTATAGCCTTCAAGCACTCTTTTGTACAAGTACCCCTGCGCTGAAGCTTCGGAGTACAAGTATGACGTTTTTGGCCCTTGGGGGGTCTTGCTCTTGGCTTGTGAAAGGTGTGAAGCTGTGATACGAGCCATAACTATCTGATTTTCAATACTCCCAGTTTCACACTGCCTTTTGTGAAGCAGATGTGAAGCCAGGTCCGAGCCGGACAGGCTTTCTTTCTTCTCTCTCCCTGATTTTATCTAATATCTGGTCTAAAACATCTATTCCCTGCTTCAACATTTTGTATTCATCCCAACTCACAATCTCATATTCATAGCCTGTATTCCGATGGCCTCCTGTTCGTTTGATATATCCTCGATGCTCCAATTGTGTCAGGTGCCTGGCTACTTTCATGGGGTGTAGCCTTAAATCCTTTCGTATATCTTTAGCAAAAAACACTTTCTCTTTCTCATACTTTGATTTCAGTATCTCAAAGAACTTTCTCAGGTCTCCGTTCAGTTCATCACTCTTTCGTAGTAAACTCTCTTTCACCAACCTGTTCGCCCAGCTGATGTCCTCTAAACTTGTCTCGATGTAGGGTTGTCTTTTGCCGTCCTGTTTCTGCTCTCGTTGGTATTGGTGGTAAAAGGTAATGATCTCGATCAGCCTCAGATAGTGCATATTGGTTCTGAGCTTCTTAAACACACTGTCAGGGATTTTTAACTGTGTAGCGTAAGGGTTGATTACTTTGATTGGCTTTAACAGTCTTTGGGTATTTTTGAGCAGTTGCCTGGCTATGTTCTGGCTTTCTTCGTTCACTAATCCGGCTTGTAGTTTTCTCTGGTAGTCCATCACTTCTTCGGTGTGGGTAGCGCCTTCATTGATGTGCAGTAAATAGCTTCTATTCGCATTATCTTCATAGATGCCTTCTTTGGTGGTGGCCCCGCTCACACAAATGGGCCCTTCTACGGTCAGCACTTTTTGCACGTTGTTGCCTTTGGCATCTTTGTCGGTGGTGAGCTTGGTTATGCTTTGTTTACTCATGAACTCTCTGAGTGGTAAGAACGCATTGTACACTCCGTCCAGATCTTCTATTAACAGCACTTTGTTTTTCCAAAAGTCTCTGCTCGAGTAGTAAAGTGTGTTTTCTGTTAAGCTGGTAATGGTTCGTACTGATTCCTCCGGAAGGCACTCGCTGATCTTGGTCTGCAGGTAGGTCTTTCCGCTTCCGGATTTACCAAAGATAATAGCGTGTAGTGGCTCATCAAAGAACCTCGATAAATACAGGAAGAACAGCAATAAACCGTTTTTCTGCTCTCCGATCAATCCGCTTTGGCTGATGAGTGCTAATGTACTTTTGACCAGCTCCGGGGACTGTAAGAACTTCATAGCCTGTTGCTCTTCCTGGGGAGTCATTTCATAGAGTTTCGGTTTCAGGGCTTTCACCTGGGCTTCTCTTTCTTCCATTCGGTAGGCTTCTAACTTTTCGGTCAGGTCGGTGATGGTGCTAGTGGTTTGGGTGGTGCTGATCTCTAAAGTTTCACTCACATTCTGGATCAGCTTCTTTACGGCTGCATGGCTGTATAAATTCACATCGTCTCTAAACGAGCGTTGCTCGCTTTTTAAGTGTAAACTTATTTTGAGTCTACTTAAATTCTCTTTCTCGATACCACCCCACACCGTAGCAGTGAGCAAATTATTTTGGTAGGTGATTCTTTCAGAGTTACTTGTATCGAGCTTTGATTCAGTGTCGGTTGATTGCCTGGGTTCTTCTTTTTCAACTGAAAGAGATAAACCAGGTAGTTGCTTTCTGCTGTCGATCAAATGAGTGAAGATTTCAGGTTCGTGGCTTTGAGCAAGGCTGTTTACGTCTTCATTTTCCGGTACTTCAACACTTGTGATCTTTATATTTGGTTTTAGTGCCTGTAACCCTTTGCTGTATTTATCAGTGGCTTTCTTTCCTGCTTCATCTCCATTTAAAAAGAAGATGATTTCCCGCCCACTATCGTGTTCGGGCAAGCTTCCATTCCATTCTTTTATTGCCTCGGTGTGTTCGGATGTTAAGCCGTTTGTTCCAAACAAAGCAAGTATTGTGTAGCCTTTCAAGTCCAACTGTAGCAATGTAGCTGCATCAATAATGCTTTCGGTTAGGATGAGCTTTTTGGTTTTGGGATTAGGATAGCCTGGGTAAAGTCCTTGCCGATCCTTTAAGTAGAAGTGCCTTGATTTACTATTGTTGATTATCGACCTAAAGTATAGTGATATGATTTGGTTTTGTTTGTTTCGGAGGGGGAACACCAGGCAGCTTTTACCAAAAGGTTTGTAAGCCTTTTCCCTGGTCTTACTTACTAACCCAAGATCGAGCAGCAACCCGACTTTTACACAGGATTCTATCAGGTGTTTATCTTTTCTTGCTCCATGGTGGAACTGGCCACTGTTATATCCTACCTCTATTTTTTCTTTGTTTAGGATTCTGCTTTGTAGGTAGTCTTTTGCTGGTTTGGAGTTATGCAACCCGTTTTTAAAGTAGGTAAACATTTTTGTTAGGACTGCTGTCCGGGAGAGCTGCACGGCTTGACTTACTTCTCCGGTTATTAAGGATTCTGCTTTTTTGATGGCCTCATGCTTACTCACCTTTTCCATATGAAGGATAAAATCTATCACGTCTAAGCTCTTGCCATTGGTCGGGCAGTTGGAGCTAAAGCAGTAGCAAGTCTGGGTTTTGTAATACACCTGCAGGCTGGGGGTTTTGTCATCATGGAAGGGACAGTTTAGCCGCAGGTGTTTGTCGGGTTTTAGTCCGTAGTGGTCTAAGACTTGGGCTAAGGTGAGCTGGGATTTGATATCGGATATCTCCATGAAGAAAATTTTTTTAATAATTTCTATTTGTTGAACATGTGCAACAAATGTAGAACTTCATTCTTATCAAACCAAATAACACTTTCTTTTTTTGTAGAATACATTTAACTAAATTTGCATTAATACGTGCATCACACTAATCATTAGTAGCATATGTTAAACATAGGAAGTAAAATCACGGAACTCAGGAAGGCTAATAAGATGTCTCAGGCTGATCTGGCTACTGCGGTAGGAGCATCCAGAGATATCATAGGCAAGTACGAACGTAATGATAATTTGCCCTCTATCGAGATGGCGCTAAAGCTGGCCAATGTGTTTGACGTATCCGTAGATTATCTCTTAGGTGAAGGACAACACGCCTCTTACGATAAAGAGACGATTAAACGATTAGAGGATATTGAAAACCTGGACAGTGAGACTAAAAAAACTATCTTCCAGGTAATTGATACTTTCCTTAGAGACTCTAAAGCCAGAGTGGCGTATTCTTGATGAAGACAATTATTTCATTTGCAATATCCCTATTATTTTTTATTGATGGCTCTAAAGGTCAAGATATACAAGTCTCCTTAATGCCTTCATTTGTGGAAAATCAGGTAAAGAATTACAGCATTACATACTCTGTTCGATCAAGTGGGAATGGAACAGAACAGATCATGAGTACAACCAAAAAGCAGGTCAAAATAAAAGTTGTTGCCATTCATGATGATTTTATCGATATGCAGTGGCAATATGGTAAAGTAGAATTTACTGAGGCCAACTCTCAAATCAACCCTTTTGCGGTCTTAATGAATACTTTGAGTGCTGGAATCACAGTAAAGTACTCAATCGATAAAAAAGGGGTAATTAATTCCATTACAAACCGTGATGAAATCACCGCCACAATTCAAAAAAACGTTGATGAAAAATTAACATCAATGGCTAATGATGGCAGTATCAGTTCTTCTATGATAACAACTACAAAGTTCCAGATCCAAATGATGCTCTCAACCCTAGATCAAGTTGATAAGATTGTATTAGGAGACTTGTTCAAATTTCATCAACTGTACGGCAAAGAATATTCCTCTCAACCTACCGAGATTACCGTAAATCAAGAACTGTTGCCTGAAAAGTATGAAGTTAGCCTGTATTCAATTGATCAGGCTAATCATTCATGTCTTATCAAATCCCGACTAATAGATGATTCCAATAAAGAAATTATTAAGGAATACCGATATAACCTAACAGATTATTGGCTTATAAATCACGCCTCCCAAAGAGCTTCTTCCGACCCCTTAGATGTAATTCAGTTATATCAAATCCAGCTACTGCCTTAGTCATTCAATAACCACTTTCCAGTTCTTTTCATCTAGTTCCTTTTCGGAGAATATGTACTTATCATAAATTCCTAAAGAGATCAAGGAATCAATACCGTACATTTTCAATGAATCAATCTGAAACACAAATAGATTCAATCGATTGTTATTACTTTTTTCAATTCGAAAAGACCAGCCTTTTGTACTACCCATTTCAATCAGCCTCTCAGTTTCATTAGGATTTATGCTATTCTGTAAATAGTACTCAGTTTTGTTTAGTTCAGATAATGTTGGAATACTATCTAAAAAAGTTTCTACTGCTATTACATGAGAAGTGTTATTTTGTACCTCTAGTCTCCCATCATAATAATCACAACCTAATAAAATGAAACTAAAAATTAAATAATACAATAACTTCAGTGTCATGGTCAAAACAGGGGTATTCATAACATACTTCTTACTAAATCTTATTTCACTAATCTTCTAATCTTTTAAATTAATAGACTTAGGTGGATAAGCTAACATACTTGAATGTTGAACAGGATATATTGGATAACTATTCATATCCCAATTAGCTGGCTTACCAAAATATCTCCATGAAAGCAAATTAGCTGTCCATTCAGTCCATGTACTTTGATGATCAAAAGACCCATTATTGGCTGCATCAGCACTCATTAAACTAACAGGAACGATTGTTCCGTAGAAGAAGTCATTACCCCATTTACGAGCTTGTAGAATATGACCAAATTCATGTCTAAGGAGGTTAACATTATATTTATCTTTAGAGTTTACAAAAATGCCTACTCCCGGAAGAGTACCCGCTGCTCCCCGCCCAATTGCACCAACTTCAGTGGTATAGACTCTAACTCCTTCAAAATATGTCGATCTATCTGCCATTGATCCGGTGAAAGGACCAGTGGATATTAAGTCTTGCCCGGTGCCAAAAGGACTCCCCCCATTCTGGGCTTTGACCAACTGAAAACTATAAGGTGTTAACTGACCTGGGCCACCATTTTCAACTATGGCAACCGTTGTAATATCCAACCTGCCATCTACCCCTAAAACTACTTTACCATAGGTAAGCGCATTAGCCAGTAGCTGCATTTCATCTGCACTTAAGTTCGAGGTGGAATAAGTTGACCCTACACTTCTTGCAAAAGCAGCTTTTTGCCCATCGGTCATTTTGTCCAGACCATAATAACCGGCAAAGGCGCTGCTGCTCATTACGGCCATATTGGCACGAACTCCCCTTACCTCATTGCCCCAATCCCCCTCCGAACCACGGTAGATGTGGCCTATGCCCCACAAATCCGCCCGGTCAACGGCCCAAAAACTGTTGGCGAGGTACTCCGGGTCGGCTATGGGGCCCTGGTCCATAATGGTGCCGGAGCCCCAATCTTCCTGGTAACGCGGTAAATACGGGTCGGCCCCGCTGGGGTCATTGAGGCCTATGGGGTCGTTAAAAGCGTAGTTATACGGGCTCACCGAGCTGTATTTGCCGGCCATAAGGTCAATGCCGGTCATGCGGCCGAGCGCAGGGTCGTAGTCCCTGAAGAAAGTCTGGTAATTGCCGGTGGTGCTGTTTTTCTCAGAGCCGGCATTAAAAAGATAGGTATTCGGGGTGGTATTGTCGGCCACCCAACTGTCGCCTGTTTGCAGGCCGAAGGGATAGTAATCGTCCAACTGGATAGGTTCGGCCAGGTGGTATTTACGGTGGATTACCTGCAGGTCGTCAAAATATACGGCTTTGCCCATCGAGGTATTGTTTACGTAAATATACAAATATCCGGCATTATCAAATACGCGCGCCAGCGACAAAAGTTCAAAGCCCCCGGCCGCTGCGTTGCTTACGGCCACAAAGCCCGAGGTTTGGTACACCATGTCCTGGTCAAAGAAAAAGTATTCCAGCGAGGCGTTGGGCACGCTGTTGCTGCCGCTGCCGGGCGCCCCCAGCAGCCCTTTTACCTCGGCCGCGCCAAACATCTGGTTAAGCAGGCTTGCCTCCCCCGCCCCAATGGCGCTGTAGCCGGCCGTAAGGCCGGCCAGCAGGTTGTCCAGCAACTGGTCGGCCCCTTTGTCGCCCGTGGCCACGTAGCGCGCATATACCTGCATACGCACCGTGTCGCCTGCCGCTATCGGCAGCATCAGCCCCGGGCCCACCTGCCCCTGCAACCGCGCGCTGTAGTTAAATACGCTGCCCGCATCGGTGTGGTCGTACAGGTTGTCTAAGTAGCGGGTGCTGTCAAGGTGCATAAAGTACTGCCCTTCCAGGGCATCTATGCCCCAGGCGGTCTCCATCGTGGCCAGCAGGGTGTCGGCCTGGCTGCGGGCGGCAAAGGTTACCCGGGTGTTGCCCTGGTGGTCGGTAAGGGCGTACTGCCAGGTAAAAGGCCGGCCCGCCTGCCCCGGGGCCACCAGGCGGCCCTCGC
>Ga0256839_1006191_pt1 | contig 10642 bp, 5 predicted proteins | sample 354166metaG_FD_185968 | JGI IMG/M metagenome (GOLD analysis project Ga0256839, IMG submission 185968) | Hydrothermal vent microbial communities from Mid Atlantic Ridge, Atlantic Ocean - 354-166 | ecosystem: Environmental > Aquatic > Marine > Hydrothermal vents | place: Atlantic Ocean: Mid... | reverse complement strand
GCGCGCGTGGTCAGACGGCGTACCAGGGCCTCGGTGGGCGATACGCCTTCGAGCGTTTCCACCCACCAGGTGTCCGGCCGGCCCACGAAGCCGAGGCGCACGGCAGGCGGACGGTTTGCGGCCGTCACGGTAGTCTCGGGGAGTGGGGAGGAGGTGGCATGTGCTCCGGGCCGTGTCCCTTCGGCACGTGGCCCTGAAGGTGGTGTGGGAGTGGGGGAGGCTCCGGGCGAGAGGGGCCGACAGGCCACTCCCATGAGCGTCCACAGGAGGAGGGCCAACACGGCGGGCGTTGTGAAAGCCGGTCGAGTTGTCCGGGTCGTCGGCGAATGCTCCACGTTCTCGGCGTTCAGCGTTGTTCTGGACTTGTTTTCGGAAGGGCACAGGTGTGGGCTCGGCCCCGCCCTTCCCAGCCCGCCGCCGCCCCGCCGGGTGCCTGCCCTGAGTGCTTGGGAGGGGCCGTGGGGGCTCTCTTCCCCCTGGCCTCTTGGAATGGGCCATGTGAGTCCAGGAGGGCTCGAACTCGGTGGGTGCCGTCTGCTTCACTCCTCGCGGTTCAACTGGAGCACGGCCATGAACGCCTCCTGGGGAATTTGGACGCGCCCCAGTTGCTTCAGCCGCTTCTTGCCGGCCTTTTGTTTCTCCAGCAGCTTGCGCTTCCGGGTGACGTCACCGCCGTAACACTTGGCGAGCACGTCTTTGCGCAGGGCCGGTATCGTCTGGCGGGCGATCACCCGCCGGCCGATGGCCGCTTGAATGGGCACCTTGAACTGTTGGCGGGGAATGACCTCCTTGAGCCGTCGAACCAAGGCCGATCCCTTCTCATACGCTTGGTCGCGGTGAACGATGATGCTCAGGGCGTCCACCGGTTGCTCGTTGACCAAAATGTCGAGCTTGACCAAGTCGCCCGGCCGGTAGCCGGCAAACTGGTAGTCAAGAGAAGCGTAGCCCCGCGTGCGGCTCTTGAGCTGGCTGTAGAAGTCCACGATGAGCTCGGACAGGGGGAGCTCGTAGGTGAGGAGCACGCGCTTTTGGTCCAAGTACTCCATCTTCTCGAAGACCCCCCGCCGCTTGGTCACCAGGTCCATGATCGGGCCGATGTAGTCGGCCGGGGTCCAGATCTGGATTTTCATCCAAGGCTCCAGAATGGCCTCGATTTGGGAAGGGTCGGGCAGCTCGGCGGGGCTGTCCACTTCGAGCTCCTCGCCCCTGGTGGTGATGACCTTGTAGGCCACGCTGGGGGCGGTGGCAATGAGGTGGAGGCCATATTCGCGCTCGAGCCGTTCTTGGACGATCTCCATGTGGAAGAGCCCCAGGAAACCCACGCGAAAGCCAAAGCCGAGGGCAGCGCTCGTCTCGGGCTCGTAGACGAGGGCGGCGTCGTTGAGTTTGAGTTTGTCGAGGGCGTCGCGCAGGTGGGTGTAGTCGTCGTTGTCCACGGGGTAGAGGCCGGCGAAGACCATGGGCTTGGCCGGCTCGTATCCCGGCAGGGGCTCGGGCGCGGGCGCATCTTGCCACGTGAGCGTATCTCCCACGCGCACGAGTTTCACTTCTTTGAGGCCCGTGGCCACGTAGCCCACTTCGCCGGTGCGGAGCGCGTTCACGGGCTCCATGCGCGGGTTGAAGGTGCCAATTTCCAGGGGCTCGACTTCGATGTGATTGGCCATGAGCATGAGCGGGCGGTCGGGGCGGATCTCGCCGTCCACCACGCGCACGTAGGCCACGACGCCCTTGTAGGGGTCGTAGTGGGAGTCGAAGATGAGGGCCCGCAGGGGAGCGCGGGGGTCGCCGGACGGGGGAGGCACGCGCTGCACGATGGCCTCCAGCACGGCTTCGACGTTGATGCCCTCCTTGGCGGAGATGGGAATCACCTCCTCAGCCGGGAAGCCGAGGAGGCTCTCCAGCTCCTCGGCCACTTCGTCCGGCCGGGCCGAGGGGAGGTCGATCTTGTTGACCACGGGGATGATTTCCAAGTCGGCATCCAAGGCCATGTAGAGGTTGGCCAGGGTTTGGGCTTGAATGCCCTGGGAGGCGTCCACGACGAGGACGGCGCCCTCGGCCGCCTGGAGGGCACGCCGCACCTCGTAGGTGAAGTCCACGTGGCCGGGGGTGTCGATCAGGTTGAGCTCATAGGTGTGGCCGTCTTGGGCCGCGTAGTACATGCGCACGGCGCTGGCCTTGATGGTCACGCCGCGCTCGCGCTCCAAGTCCATGTCGTCGAGCACCTGTTCGCGCATCTCGCGCTCGGTGATGGTGCCGGTGGCCAGGAGCAGGCGGTCGGCCAGGGTGCTCTTGCCGTGGTCGATGTGGGCGATGATACAGAAGTTGCGAATGTGCTCTTGTGGAACCTCAGGCGTTGACTTCATAGTGAGCCCTTTCCCCTTTCCAGCGCTCGCGGCGGGTGAAGTTGCGGTAAGTATATTCACTTCTGCCCAAATGAGCGAATGGGCATTGTCGCGCGGGCACAAACGGCGGGCCCCCCACTTCGTCCTGTCGGGGAGGTTGTGGTATAATTCTCCAATGGGATGCACACCACGACGCAGATTTTACCCACTTTCCGACCGGCACATTGTCCACTATGAGTGACACGCGCGCGGAATCACAACACCGGAAGCCACCGGGCTTGATCGACACCCTGTCGCTGGCGTTTTCGGCCGTGGCCCGGAGAATGTGGCTGTTGCTCCTCCCCTTGGGGTTGGACGTGCTGCTCTGGCGAGGCCCCATGATTTCGCCGGAGCCCCTGTTCCGGGATGCAGCGGCACTCTTCGTTGTGCCGCCAGAGGTGGCCGAGCAGCAGGCCGAACTGGCCGCCCAGATGGGCATCTTTCAGGATGCCCTGCTGGAGATGGGGCGGCAGTTCAACGTGCTGAGCCTCTTGGTTGTGCGCACATTGGGCATGCCGAGCCTGTTGGCCGACGCCCCTTCGTTGGCCGGCCCCCATGTAGTCCGGGTGGTCGTTGAAGGGCGGTGGTCAGCCTTGGGAATAATGGCCGTGGTCGGGCTCGCAGGGCTTTTTCTCACATGCTTGTGGCTGGCACAGCTCGGGCAGGCGGCGTGGCAGACGACCTATCCCGGCTATCAAGGGGAAAAGCGCTCCTTGGCAGCATGTGCCGTGCGCACGGCAGTGCGGCTGTTGCTCCTTCTCCTGGTGCTGGTGGGCGGGCTGGTGGCGCTCATGGTGCCCACGAGCGCCGTGTTGGGCCTCGTGGCGATCGTGAGCCCCGGCGTGGGCGTAGTGCTCTCGAGCTTGCTCTCTCTGGTCTTCCTGTGGGCCGGCCTTTGGGTGGGGCTGCACCTCTACTTCGTGGTGGAGGCGATGGTGTTGTACGACGACGGTGTTGTCCGAGCTGTGGTCAACAGCTTTCGGGTGGTCAGGAAGCACTTTTGGAGTTCCTTGGGGCTCATCCTGTTGATCGTGCTCATCGGCCAAGGGTTTCACTTCATCTGGCTGCGCCTGGCCAGCACCCTCCCCGGCCTGCTGGTGGCCATGGCGGGCAACGCCTTCTTGGGCACCGGCCTCACCTTGGCCGCCTTCCTCTTCTACCAGGAGCGATTCCGACGTTTGGCCGTTTCCCCGCCGATTCACGCAATAATCGAGGGGAAGTGGAAGTAAGCCAATAATATTCATTTCACAGGCAGACGGGTTCCCATCCCTTTGAAGGAACAGGGGAGATGCACATGACGACCCACAAGACACACGACTACGATGCGTCCCAGATCACGGTGTTGGAGGGGCTGGAGGCCGTCCGCCGGCGACCCGGCATGTACATCGGCAACACCGAGCTGCTGGGCCTCCACCACTGCGTCTACGAGGTGGTGGACAACGCTGTGGACGAGGCCCTGGCAGGCTACTGTGATCGCATCGTGGTGCGCATTCACAAGGACAGCGTGGTCAGTGTGGAGGACAACGGGCGGGGCATTCCCGTGGACATTCACCCGCAGACGGGCCGTCCCGCCCTCGAGGTGGTGATGACCACGCTCCACGCCGGCGGCAAGTTCGGGGGCAAGGGGTACAAGGTCTCCGGCGGGCTGCACGGCATTGGCGTCTCGGCCGTGAACGCCGTGAGCGCGTGGCTGGAGGCCGTGGTCAAGCGGGGCGGAAAGGTCTACCGCCAGCGCTACGAGCGGGGCCGGCCCGTGACGCCCGTGGAAGTCATCGGCGAGACCGACCCCGAGGACACGGGCACCACGATCACGTGGCTGCGGGACCCCGAAATCTTCAAGGCGGGAGTGGACTACAAGTACCAGACCCTGGTCCAGCGCCTGCGCGAGATGGCCTTCCTGACGCCGGGGCTCAAGATCACCATCATTGACGAGCGCGCCGACCAGGAGGCCACCTTCTACTTCGAGGGGGGCATCGTCTCCTTCGTGCGCTACATGAACCGCGACCGCAAGGTCCTCCACGCCCCCATCTACGCCCAAAAACAGGTGGACGACATGCTCGTCGAGATCGCCCTCCAGTACACCGACGGCTACACCGAGTCGGTCTTCACCTTCGCCAACAACATCAACACCGTCGAGGGGGGCACCCACTTGACGGGCTTCCGCGCCGCGCTCACCCGCACCATCAACGAGTACGCCCGCCGGCAGGGCTTCCTCAAGGAGAAGGAGGCCAACTTCACGGGCGAGGACGTGCGGGAGGGCCTGACCGCCGTCGTCAGCGTCAAGCTGCGCGATCCCCAGTTCGAGGCCCAGACGAAGATCAAGCTCAACAACCCCGAGGTGAAGGGTGCCGTCGAGAGCGTGCTCAACGAGGCCCTCTCCCGCTGGCTCGAGGAGCACCCCCGCGAGGCCAAGGCCATCTTGGGCAAGATCCTCACCTCGGCCCGCGCGCGGGAGGCGGCCCGCAAAGCGCGCGAGATGGTCGTCCGCAAGAGTGCCCTCGAGAGCCTGACGCTGCCGGGCAAGCTGGCCGACTGCTCCGAACGGGACCCCGAGCGCACCGAGCTCTACATCGTCGAGGGCGACTCTGCCGGCGGATCGGCCAAGCAGGGACGGGACCGGCGCTTTCAGGCCATCTTGCCCCTGCGGGGCAAAATCCTCAACGTCGAGAAGGCCCGCCTCAACAAGGTGTTGGACAACAAGGAAGTCCAGGCCATCATCTCGGCCCTGGGGTGCGGCATCGGTGAGGATTTCGACATCAACCGGCTGCGCTACGGGCGCATCATCCTCATGTGCGACGCCGACGTGGACGGCGCCCACATCCGCACGCTTCTGCTCACCCTCTTCTACCGGTACATGCCCCAGCTCATCGAGGCCGGCAAGCTCTACATTGCCCAGCCTCCCCTCTACTTGATCCAAAGCGGCCGGCAGAAATTCTACGCCTACACCGACGAGGAGAAGGAGGCCATCCTGAAACGGTTGGACGGGCGTAACGTGGTCATCCAGCGCTACAAGGGCTTGGGCGAGATGAACCCCGAACAACTGTGGGAGACGACCATGAACCCCGAGAACCGCACGCTCCTCCAGGTGACCGTCGAGGACACGGCCCAAGCCGACAAGACGTTCACCATGCTCATGGGGGCCGCTGTGCCGCCCCGCAAGCGCTTCATCCAAGCTCACGCCAAACAGGTGCGCAATTTGGACGTGTAGCTCCGTGAATGCCCGTCTCCCGTCTCCTGGCATGCCCGGCGTGAGCGTCTCCGCAGGGCCCCAGGAGCCCTCAAGGAAAGTGACAACCGGCGTTGTCGGCACCAGGAGGACTTGACGCCGACCGTTTCCCTCTTCTATAATAAAACCACCACCCACATCGTCCACATTCGTCAACCTCCGGGCGATCACCAAGAATCCGCCGGCCAAGCAAGACGCCGGTCATAACTGGATTCAAGAGGGTCTATGCTCTTCGCCTCTGAACTCCGCAAGCGATGGCTTTGCGAGGATTCTCCCCCCTTCTGCCTCGCCGTGGACGCCTTCAGCGTTCAGGCCGGGGAGATCCACGTTGTCCTCGGGCCCAAGGGGGCCGGCAAGAGCACGCTCGCCCTCCTCTTGGCCGGCGTCGAACCTCCTGACGGAGGCGAGGTGCGTGTCTTCGGGACGCCGATCACGTCGCCCGAGGCCAAACATGCCCTGAGCTTCCTGCCGGAGCCATGTAGCCTCTGCGTCAACAGAAGGGCCACAACGGACGACCCCGACGTGCTCATCCCCCTGATGGCGTCGGCCTTTGGCCAACCGACATCTGAGCTGCGGGCGCGCCTGTGTGCCCTGTTGGAGCTCCTGGGGTTGGGCGCGGAGGCGCTTTCCACGCCACCACGTGCTCGGTCGTCGGCGGCCCGTCGCACGTTCGACGTGGCCTTGGCCCTGGCTCCCCGCGCGCCCCTCTACATCCTCGACGAGCCCTTCATGGGCATCCACCCAAGCGCCCGCCGCCCACTGACAGCCCTCTTCCGCCTCCTGCGCTCGGAGGGGCACGGCCTCGTCATCACGACCGAAGTGCCCGAGGAGGCGACCATCGCCGATCAAGTCCACTTCCTGCACGATGGTCGCATCATCGGCAGCCTCCACCCCGAGGAGCTGGTAGTGTGCAGCGCCATGTGGCCGTCATCGACGTAGGCGAAACGCCCTTCTTCATCCCCAAGCGCGCCCCTTTCGTTGTGCCGGCCATTTTGCTCTGCGCGCTCCTCCTGCTGTCCGCGTGCGTGACATCGGCGAGGAGGCCCAGCCCGGTGCCCGCGACGGGACACCCCGCGCCCACGTCATGGTGGCATCCCACCCCCGGCCTCACGTGGCAGTGGCAGCTCACGGGGGAGATCGACGTGGACGTGCGCACCGATGTGATCGACGTGGACCTGTACGTGGACCAGTCGGTACTTGACGACTTCCACAGCCGGGGGACTCGCGTCATCTGCTACGTGAGCGTGGGCTCCTTCGAGGATTGGCGGCCTGATAAGGACGCATTTCCCCAGGAGGTGCTCGGCAAGGAGTACGAAGGGTGGAGCGGCGAGCGTTGGTTGGACATCCGGCGCATTGAGCGCCTGGCCCCCATCATGCGAGCTCGCTTGGACGTGTGCGCTGCCAAGGGGTTCGACGCCGTAGAGCCGGACAACATCGCGGTGTACGAGGAGGACACCGGGTTTCCCATCTCCTTCGAGGAGAACGTCCGCTACGCCCGGTGGTTGGCCGAAGAGGCCCACGCACGTGGCCTGGCCATCGGGCTGAAGAACGGCCCCGGCATGGTCCCGGAATTGGCCGACACCTTCGACTTCGCCATCACCGAAGAGGCTTTCGCCCATGGTTTCGCCCGGGCCTTCCTCCCCTTTCTCAGGGCCGGCAAGGCCGTCTTCGACGCGGAGTACACGGACACAGAGGTAGACTGGGAGCGCGCGTGTACAATGTCAGAGGCGTGGGGGTTCAGCACCATCCTGAAGCGGCGGAGCTTGGACACTTGGGTGCGATTCTGTGAGGCGTAGCCCTCCGCCCCCAGCCTCCAAGGTCAATCGCCACCGGTCTCGGGCAACAGGAGGAGAGCACCGCCCGTGAGGTGTTCCGGCAGGGCCGGCCAGACTTGCCACTTCCCCTGCCAGGGCCCCACGACACCCACGACCGTCTGGAGCTCACCCAGCTCGAGCCACGGCCGGCGCAGGCCGGTCGTGCGCCGGAGGAAAATCTCCACCTCAACGCCCGCGCCGGTTCTCAGGGTCCAACGAGACCGCTCCCAGCCGACCACGGTGCCCGTCACGCTCACCAGGCGCCCGGCCAGGGAGGAATCGAGCCGCTCTACGGGCAACGGCGTGGGCGCAGGCCCTTGTCCCACCACGCGCACGCCCTGGCGCCCGTCCACCCGCAGCTCCAACTCCCCGCGATACTGTCCCACGACGCCGGTCAGCTCAACCAGGTCGCCCGGGGCCAACACGGGAATATCGTTGCCGCGCACGTAGACCTTGAGCCCCCCTTGTTCGCCTTGGACGTAGAACACCCGTCTGCCCAGGGGACCGGGCGGCACGCTGACCACACCCCACGTGGTCACCCGCGTGCCGGCCGGCTGACGGCGCACGTCGGCCGGCGGGAGGCGCTGGGGTTGTGCGTCCGTCCGGCCGGCGGGAACGTCCGCCTTTCCGCCGCTCCCGCCCGGGGCAGGCGGGCTTTGGCGGGGGGCGTTGGCCGCGCCTGGCGTGATCTCCCAGTCCGGGTGGAGGCCGCCGGCCCCGTCGCGCGAGATGCTCTGATCCGGGGGCAGGCGGCCGAAGGCCACGCGGTCAACCAACACCCCGTTGGGAGCCACCAGGCGCACCTCATCGCCGGCGTCGTTGAGGGCCACGCCCGTCTGCGCCTTGGTGAGCACCAGGTAGCCGCGCGGCGGAATGAGCGTGCCCAAGGGCAGCCGGTAGGGCCGGCTGCCGCCTTCGCCGTCGTCCAGGAGCCAGCCGGCCAAGCTGACGGGCTCGTCGAGCGGGTTGTAGAGCTCAACCCACTCGTCTTGGGAGGAGGGGGTGCCGTCGCCGTCCCAATCCACCTGGCGGGGCACGGGAAGCACTTCGTTGATCCGCACCGGGGGCGGCGTCCACGTGCCGCGCACCCAAACAGGGCTGGACCACGCCTCCTGGCCGTCGGCCTGGAGAGCGCGGGCTACGAAGACATCGCCGGGCTGGGCGCTCACCACCACCTCGCGGGCGGTGATCTCGGGGCCGGGCACGAGGTCGGCCCGGAACACGGGTGCCCCGTTGCGCCAGAGGCTCACCTCCAGCGGCTCCCCTTCCCTGTCAGCGACCATGATGGTGAACGGGGTGAGGCCGGGAGCGATCTCCCCGCCCATCCAGGTGTCGCCCGCGCGCAGGGCCAAGGCCAGCGTGGCGTCCTCGGTGCTGAAGGCCCGGCGGGCGGCGATGGCTTCCAGCAGAGCGTCGGGTGTCAGCTCGCGGGCCAGCAGGCCGGTGCGCAGCTCGCCGTCGCGTCCCCAGTTGGGCGTCTGGGTGTCCAAGTTGCCGGCCGCCCCCACTCGCCACCCTTGCCAGAGGGCCTGCCAGTAGGCGTCGGCGAAGCGAAGGGGCGTGCCGCCGCCGTTGGCCACCTCCAGCAGGGCCACCTGTTGGCGCACGGCCGGCGAAGTCGGCTCGAAACCGGCAAAGTGGCCCTCGAAGGGATGGTTGAATTGGGCTAGCGCCCACGGTCGGGCGGCCAGCCAGGCGTAGAACTCGGCCAGCGTATCCCCCTCCGGCTCCTCGCGGCTCAACACGTCGTCTGCCAGGAAGACGTTGATATGGCCCTCTTCCCGCCCCGTCCACTCGAAGGCGCGCAGCGCCACGAAGCTCCCCGGCACCGTGGCCGAGCGGGCGGCGTCGGCGGTGCGCTGCCACTCCTCCGGCGTGAACCAGTGGCTGTGGTCGCTGAGGGCCAGGAAGTGAAGCCCATTGGCCCGCGCCGCGGCGTAGGCCAGCGGGGGTGGCCCGCTGCCGTCGCTGTAGGTGGAGTGGGCGTGGAGCGTGCCCCAGTAGGCGCGGAACGGCCCGAAGGCGGGCGCCGGGGGCGGTGGGGGAAACTCGCCGGGAACGCGCGGAACACCTCCCGGTGACGGGGCGTCGTAGACGAGCAGGTCGTTCAAGTGAGTGCCCGTGGCCGACGGCAGGCGGTGGAGGGAGCGGGGTGCCGGCGCCGCCACGTCGTGGCCGGAGCGCCCAACGGCCCCAAAGTCGCCGTTGCGGTAGGCCACGGCGTCCACGATGCGGTTGAAGGGGTCCACCAGCACCACCTCGTCCCCGCCGTTGTTGAGCGCCCAGCGGCCACGCCCCCACGACGTGTCACGGGGCAGGTTGGGCACAGCAGGGGAGTCCTGCTCGGGCTCCAGCTCGGCGTCGGGCCACATGCCGAAACGGGCCCGAAATGCGGCCGCATCCCGGGCCACCACGAGGGTTTGGCCCGGCTGTAGGGTCCACCCAGCGGGAAAACGGTAGAGCCCTTCGGCCACACCGGCCGCTTGAGCGTCGCCCACGCCCCAGCCGGTCAACCGCACCGGCGTTGTGCCGGGATTGTAGAGCTCCACGAACTCGTCGCCGTCGCCCTGCTGCGTGCCATCGTAGAGCACCTCGCTGATGACGAGGCGCGGGGGTGGCGCCGGCGTGGGCGTCACCCTGGGCGTGGGCGTGACCGTGGGAGAGGGCGTTGCCGTGGGCGTGGGCGGAGGGCGGTTTGGCGCGCCCGGACTCGGGGGCCAGTCGGCGTGCCATGCGCCGGCTTGGTCACGGCTGAAGCTGGCGTCGGGGGGCAAGGCGGGCAGGGAGACGGCGTCCACAAGCTGCCCTTGGGGGCCGAGGAGGCGCACCTCGTCCCCGTCGTTGTTGAGGCGCAGCCCCGTTTCGGCCTGGAAGAGCACCAGGAACCCGCCGGGAGCCACGACCGTGTTGGCGGGCAACGTGTAGGGTCGGCTTCCCCCTGGCGCGTCGTCCAGTTGCCAGCCGCCGAGATCGACGGCCACGCGGCCGGCGTTGTAGAGCTCCACCCACTCGTCGGCCGCGGAGGCGGATCCGTCGCCATCCCAGTCCACGTTCCTGGGCACGCTGAGCACTTCGTTGATGATCACGCCTGTCGGCAGGGGCGTGGTCGTCGGGGTGTGGGTGGCCGTGGGTGATGGGGGAGGAGGAGCGGTGGGCGGCTGCCGCGTCGGCGTGGCGGACGCTGTGGCCGTGGGCGAAGGCGTCGGCGTCGGGTAGGAGGT
>Ga0256839_1006190_pt1 | contig 10643 bp, 13 predicted proteins | sample 354166metaG_FD_185968 | JGI IMG/M metagenome (GOLD analysis project Ga0256839, IMG submission 185968) | Hydrothermal vent microbial communities from Mid Atlantic Ridge, Atlantic Ocean - 354-166 | ecosystem: Environmental > Aquatic > Marine > Hydrothermal vents | place: Atlantic Ocean: Mid... | reverse complement strand
ACGTAGAAAGACGTATTTCCATCGCTGCCTTTGAAACTTGGAAACGTGCAGCAAGCCCATCGATTGTTGCCTCAGTCACCACGCCATCGAAATCTTCCTGCAAGACTTGTTTGACCAAGTCCAACGGCATAACAATATCGGCAGCAAGACGGTTGGCTTCAAATTCGACATGTTCAGGTTCCCCGGAACGATACAAGACGTTATCCCTGATGCCATCTGGTGCGCTGTCAATGATTTTTTTATGCAGTAAGAAATGGGCAAGTTCGTGTGCGATAGTGAATCGCTGTCGATTGCGCGCTTCATGCCGATTCACGCGGACTACATAATGGCCATCCTCATTCTTGATTTGCCCTGATACCCCTGTGCCGAGGCTAGAAACTTTGATTGACACTCCAAGCTCTCTCGCAATTTGACCGAGCTTAACAGGATATTCCGTCAGGTACTTGTCAAGGATTTCCTTTTCGTCGGTTTGTATTCGATTAAATTCTCTTGAAGTCATGGCAGTTCTCCCTTTCAGCGCTCGCCCGCATCGTCCGGGTCGAAGTCTTCATCTAACTCGCCTTTGCTGTTTTGTGCAAAAGCAATTTCATCAATTCGCGCTTTGATTGCCTCGTCAGAAAGTTTTTCAGAAATTAGCGCATCAACGGTGGCACTAGCTGTTTTTTGGGCCTCGTCTTTAATTTCTCTGAATGTGTATGCTGCGACGATACCAATCCCGATTGCGACTGCCGCCAAAACTGTTGTAACGGCTGTCATCATCGCTGAGACGAAACCCAGATAAGTTGGCAGAGCTATTGCAGGCTCTTTCTGGGTGCCAGGAATACCATCGACAGCATCTACAACGCCTATCGAAATTAACAGATAACTAACTATCAACCCACCAATAAAAATTGCAATGTAGCCAACAAGCTTCATATCGCCAACCGTTTTCTATCTCGCCAGCTAAACATATACGTTCTATTTATGTTCTGATCAAGTCGCATCATAAAACCATGCCAGGCCTCAAGGCGATTTGGCTAGGGCAAAAATTGCCACGTAGCTGTAGTTTGTTTCCCTCAGAATTTGGATTGATGATGGTTGACCTGAAATGGTTTGGTGTGGGTTTAGGTGTTTCAAAATGGAAAATCCGTGATGACCATGTGATGACCAGCGCAAATCTTGCTGGTTGCCTTGAAACGGCCAAGACTTCAACGTATTATAAAAGAAGTGGAATTTGGTGCACCCGGCGCGATTCGAACGCGCGACCTCTGCCTTCGGAGGGGGTTTTTAGCCCGTTTTCTGCTTACTCCCCAACATAGCCATAATTGGAAATTACTGTTATAATACATAGTGTTATAATAGAGTTGTGTTTGCTACCGTTGGATAAGCATGGCCTCGAATTCGTTTATTCTGCTTCCGTATTGCTTCCGTGGAGACCGCTGCCTTGCCAAAACTTACCAAGCGACTGATCGACCAGAACACTCCGCGAGACAAGGACTATTTTGTTTGGTGCGATGAACTGAAAGGCTTTGGTGTTCGGGTCTTTGCCTCCGGTCAGAAATCATTTCTGATCCAGTATCGTGATGAACATGAGCGGACAAGGCGGTTCACACTTGGCCGGTATGGACACCTGACTCCAGACCAGGCGCGAACAGAAGCCATGAAACAATTGGGTTCTGTTCGAATGGGTAACAATCCATCAGAAGAAAGACGCCACAAACGCTCAGACATGACCATTCGGGAACTTTGTGATCAATATATCGACGATGTTTCAAGTGGCCGGTATAAAACGCGTTTCAACCGACCCAAGAAACAGTCGACAATTTTAACCGACATTGGTCGTATTGAAACGCACATCAAGCCTTTGCTTGGTAAGCGGCTAGTGGGTTCAATTGATCGGCGAACGGTTGAGAAATTCATGAACGATGTACGCGATGGCAAAACAACCCGCAATGTGAAATCGAAAAAGAAACGAGGCCGGTCTATTGTCTCAGGTGGTGATGGAACCGCTCGTAGAACAGTTGGATTGCTCAGTGGGATCATGTCCTATGCACGCGATCTAGGATTTCGCGACGACAATCCTGTCCACGGCATCAAACGAGGTATTGATCAAAAGAGGACACGATTTTTGCGGAGTGAAGAATACACAGCATTGGGTAAGGCTCTTGAAGAGGCAGAATATAATGGCACAAACCCTATTGCCACAAATGCCATTCGTCTGATTGCGTTAACAGGATGCCGAGTTGGTGAGATCACATCACTTAGTCGAGGGGATATTGATGTGCAACATGGCTGTTTCAGATTTGATGATACAAAAACCGGAGCCCAGACGCGGCCTATAGGAGAGGCAGCATTCAATCTCTTGCGTTCCATTCCAACCGATATTTCTTCGCCTTATGTCTTTCCTGCAACTCGGGGAAACCGAAGCTATCAGGGTTTGCGTAAAGTATGGATTGCTGTCTGCAAACGGGCAGAGATCGAAGATGCAACAATGCACACACTGCGTCACAGTTATGCGTCCGTTGCTGCAGAACTCAATTACTCAGATGTGACGATTGCCGCACTACTAGGCCACAGCCTTGGTACTGTCACCAGCCGATATACCCACTTTGTTGATGAGGCCCTGAGGGCCACGGCGGATCGAGTGTGTGAAGAAATTCTGCGTCGGATTGAGGGCAAACAAGATGTCGCCCTGTAACTGGCGAATTTGAGAAATTATCGGTATTCATAAGTCCACAGCACACCTGTTTAATTGAAGGGTGAAGCAGCGATGTGTGAGATGCTATCTGACTTCGCGAGCGGGTCAAGACGGGTCCATCACTTTGTATGCTACATCCTCAGAGCATCAGGATCGAGCAAATGGATTGAAATCAATTCGCACTATGCCGATGGGGCCTCCGAAATAACTATAATACCAGAAGGAGAGGTTTTAGTTGGGGTACGCGCTTGTCGTTAGCCGGATCGAGCATGTTCGGGCGCGAAACACGACGTTTAGAACATAATCAATCTGACAGCAGCAATCAGAACAGCCAGCCTGATCAGCAAACCGAACAGGCGAATATTTATATAGTTGAGCACTTTGTAACCCACATATGCGCCTACCAGAATAATCGGCAAAGAGAAGGCATTGATTGTCAGCGTTTCAGTGTTGATGAGCCCAAGACTTACCGAAAATGGAACTTTCGCCACATTCAGTAAGAGAAAGAACCAACTTCGTGTGCCAACGAATTCACTTTTTTTCAAACCTAGTTGCAGTAAATATACACCAAACACGGGTCCGGCTGCGTTAGCGATCATGGATGCTGATCCCGCGAGCACGCCAGTAATCCTTGTGATTGCTTTGCCACGAAAATGCTTCTTAGCCCGCTCGGTTAACGTAAAGTCGAGTGCAAGCATCGCCAGAATGATCCCCCCGATGATTTTTTCAAAATTGTAATCGGGAAGAACCCAAAGGATTGCAAATCCAATTGCAATACCCACGAGCGTTAATGGCAACAATTTTAACAGCAAACCCCACTGACAGGATCGCCTGTAGTACATAACGGCCATGATATCAGCGACGATCAACATGGGTAGTAGGACACCCGGGGATCCCTTTCCCGGAATCGCAAGTGCCATTAGCAGCACTGCAAGTATTCCTACTCCACCCGCCGATGTTTTTGTGAAACCAACGAGTAGAGCGGCTGCGCCCACATAAATAAGTTGAAGAGTTGTTAAATCCATTCCACATCCAACTTTGTTACTACTGCCTTCCCGTTAGACCGCATAATTCAGCCAAGCAGATGAACCAGACATTCTCATCGTATGTCTCCCCAACCATACAACAAGAGTATGATTGCAGACGTGATCAGGAGCAGGCCCATCACCACATCGAACATACGTCGCCGAACAGAAGACGCGAGCCAAGCAGACAAAACTGATCCAGCCATCGCCCAGATGGTTAAACACACAGCAGCTGTGATAACTATCACGCCCAGCACAATGGGAAGTATTTCAATACTGTCTGACGTCGCAACAGCAACGGTGGTGATCAGGATCACTGATTTAGGGTTCATTCCCTGAAAAAGTGCTATTCCGAATGGTGATGGATCAGGTGTGACTTTCTGGATCGGAAAAGAGTTCGTTTGCAGTGTGATCATCCGCAAACCAAGAACGGCGAGATAGGCGACACCAGCGACAAGTAAAAAATCTCCGATCATGCGGTAGTCGCCCAATAGTTGTGCTAATCCAGCCAAAGCCAACAGATAAAGAGTAACAGTACCCAGAATGATCCCGATCATGATCGGAACGGCTTGATTAAAGCCCCCGCGGGCGGCGGCACCCATCACAATAATATTGTTCGGGCCGGGCGTGATAAAAGCCACCATCAAAAGACCAGCGATTGGGAGCAGCGTATCGTTCATTGGTCAGTACCGTGTTGCACAGGGATCTCCTGGCCTTTCTCGCTCCAAATATAAGCTTGACCCAGGTTGTTGCGGCCTGAGGGGACAGTCCAATCAGTCGCTGGTAATTCTGCTACGATACCATAGGGATTATGAGTGCCATCATTGAGATAATAACCTTCGAGAATTGTCGCAAAATCAACGGTCTCGGAAACACCTGGCCACAAATAGAGATCACGCGCATAAGCCCAGAGATTGGGGAAATCTACCAGACGAAATCGCGTGCAGCGGAAATGTGTCGCATAAACCGCATCAAAGCGAATAAGAGTTGCAAAAAGGCGCAAATCGGATTCCGTCAGGCCAGAGCCAAGAAGGAAACGCTGCTGTGAAAGCCGTACCTCCAGCGCCTCAAGCATATCGAAAACATCGGTGACAGCGGCATTATAGCTCGATTGTGATTGCGCAAAGCCTGCGCGATATACCGCATTGGACAGATCGGCATGAATGCATTCGTTTAAAGTGTCGATCTTTTCGACAAGATGGGCCGGCGCAAGCGTAAACCCTGTTCCCTTTATCCGATCCAGACCCCGCATGATCTTGGCAGAGTCGTTGCTGACGATTGCGCCGTCTCCCTCGTGCCAGATCAATGGCACGGTCACACGACCCGTGTAATTGAGATCTGTATGCGTGTAGAGTTGGTGTACATGACACGGTGTTGCACCATGAAGTTGAAGGGGGCCATCGGAAAGCAAACCATACCCTTCTGTCCTTACCCCGCCGGCAATGTGCAGGGGTATGAGATTTTCCAGAGATTTGACTGCGCGGACCAGAAGAGCACGATGCGACCAAGGGCAACTCAATGATGCTATCAAAATATTGCACTGCGAAGCTTGCTCAATCTCGCTGACAATGTCGTCAGAAAGAGCCAGATCGAATGTGCTGTTCGCTCTTTGATAAGAGCCATTCGCGATAGCGTCGCCTGTTTTGGCTTCCCAGATGCCGTTCACAACCATGCCCATTCGCAATATCCTTTCTTAGTGCAGTTCTCACACTATCGAAAAAATTCATCTGTGACTGGTTCCAATAACAGGTCATTTGGTCTAATTAAGTAACCATGTTTGATGTGCCACTCAATATGATCCGTGCATTTGCAGCCGTCTATGATGCGGGCGGCATACGCCCTGCTGCACGAAAACTTGGAGTGACACACACATCAGTGCTCCGTTTTGTCCGCGAGCTAGAGGCTTTCCTTAATGTCGACCTGACTGAAAAACACAAAGGTACACGCGGCCTCATGTTCACGCCAGCAGGCGAGACGCTCGGCAAGGCTGCCCTGTCTTCACTGGCTGCATTGGAAGTAGCGTTGATGTCGATCCGCGAGGCACAGCACCGAAAATCGGTGGTCATTGAAACCACACCATCTATTGCGAGTCGCTGGCTTTTGCCGCGTTTGGCAGCATTGGAGGCTTCGTTGAATGGTGTCGAAATATCCCTTGTGGTTGATCAAAAGTTACGTGAGCCGGGTGAAACAGGAGCAGACATAGCGATACGATCAGGGCTAGGTCCGTGGCCGAACGCTGACTGTATTCCACTCATGGACGACACACTTTTTCCTGTCATGAGCCCAGCCTACTGGCGGCAAGTTGGAGAATTTACTGAACCAATTGGGCTGAAAGAATGCCGCCTTCTCCATGATCGAGACCCCAGCGCCTCTTGGAGCGCATGGAAAGCCAACTTCGGACCAAGAGACCTCGATGTTCGTTCGGGGTCTCGTCTCTCGTCAGCTGATCTGGTTCTAGGGGCGGCAGAGCAAAGCCTCGGCGTGGCTCTCGCTCGTCGCAGTCTGGCCGAAGAATCCATAAAATGCGGACACCTTATCGCGCCCCTCAAAAATTACCTTTTAGAATTGCCTCAATCGGTCTGGGTCGTGCTTCCTAATTCGCAAACGAGACGGAAAGTAGTTGATGCGGTCATCGAACGGCTGCACAGAGAGGCGGCTCCCCAGAATGCCTAATGATTGGAATTCTTAAGAGAACTGATCGCCAAAGTAACTGAGTCATACTAATTTCCGTTTCCCTTTGAATTATTGCGCGGAACCAATGGATGGTTTCGGAGCAATTCGGCAGACCGTGCGCGATACAGCAATTTGCATTATCGGATATTTTCTAACACCTGATAATTTGAGCCGGATGACTGATTTTGGGTAATTTGGCACCAGGGCAAAGTTATTTGTCCATACGCATCGTCTAAAGTTCATTGTCTGCAAAATCGAAAGATGACGCCATGAAAATCAACGTATTTCGAGAAACATCAACGCCTTTTTGGCTCCATCATTTCATCTTTCTCAGTAACAAGTTTATTGACTGGATTGGCTTCGGTTTTGATCGAGAACAAAACGGCTATAAGTACCACCGAACCGCCAAGAAAGGTGGCCATATTCGGAACTTCTGTGAACACGATGAAAGCGAGGATTGGTGCAAGCGGAGTTTCAAGGGCGCTCAAGAGGGCGGTTTGACCAGATGGCACACGCTTAGCGCCTTCAGCCAGTGTGACTGACGCTATGGCAAAAAGTAATCCGAACGCAGCGAGAACGAAAATCTCGAAAGGGTCCGTTTGGAATGGTGCGCCAAGAACAAATGATACAGGCAGCAAAAAAAGGGATTGCAGTACTGCTGGCCCAGCTCCGGGTGTGTCCGGATATTTCCGATAAATAACCATGATCGTAGCCATAGCGATCGTCATGATGAAAGCCAGCACATCACCGCTGAGGCTGATCTGACCGATAGAACCAGAAACGATGATCCCAACGCCCAAGAGCGCACATAGGGAACCGATCATGGTTCTAACCGTGATGCGTTCGCCGATGGCGAGCCAAGCTAGCACCGCCGCGATCAGTGGAGCAACTGCGTAAATGAGCGAGACATTGGCGATGGATGTGAGTTTGAATGCGGGTATGAAAGCAGCGGTGCCCAACGCGCCGACAATTCCAACGGCCCAACCGCTGTAACCCATCTTGAAGAAATTATACCGAAAATTTCCCCGACTGATCGTCCAGCTCGTTGTAAACCCAGCCGCAAACAGGCCGCGCCAGAAAATTACGGCCCAAGCTCCGGCTTCAACCCCTTTGGTGAAGATACCTGCCGTGCTGTAGGTGATTGCTGCAGCCACAAGCAGCATGACCCCAATCGAATATTCAGATCGTGTGTTTAATGTCATTGTGGTGAGTTCGCCTCTATTTTGAGCCTTAGTAACAAATGACTGTATATCGGATCGCTCAATGCCCACGTCTAAGAGATAATGATCATTTAAGGCCTCAAGGGTGCGGATCGTGATGCGGCGATCACGCCACCGCAACACGGCACCTACAATCTGATGCGTCATTGATCTAAAATATTTAATCACGAGTAATAACCGCGTGTCGCGGTCCCAAGGTACTGAACGTCTGTCCTGTTGCTGAAGGGTGTCTCGTCCAAAACCGACCAATTCGACATGCGTGTTCAATAAATCGTTTCTTCATCCGTATACCGTAGTTATTCTTATTCATGTGTATCACTCAGTATCAGGTTCATTCTTGATATGGTGTTTATATTCAACCACATTTATGGTAATTGGATCATCTCGACAAACGAGAAGAACTAGCACTATGTATTAAATTTTCTCAGGTATCTAATATGGCCCGTTTTCTACCTCCGCTAAACGCTCTTCGAGCATTCGAAGTGGCAGCTAGACATCTAAGCTTCACAAAGGCTGCAGACGAACTGAGCGTGACGCCAGCGGCGGTCAGTCATCAGATCAAGGCGCTCGAAGAATTGCTCGGAGTGACACTGTTTCACCGTCTCACACGTGCCTTGCGGCTGACGGATGCTGGTCAGGCGGCCTTGCCGGTGCTCACAGAAGGTTTCGACAAATTGGTCGAAGGCGCTGACAGAATACGAGACTACTGTGAAAGCGGTTTGTTGACTATCAGCGTCAGCCCGTCATTCGGTTCCATGTGGCTGGTGCCTAAGCTCGACCGTTTTCGAAGCAGACATCCGGACATCGAGATACGGATCGACGGCACCGACCGTTTGGTTGATGTAGCGTGCGGTGATGCAGATGTAGCGGTGCGCTATGGTCCGGGGGGCTACAAGGGAGTGCGTGTTGATTACCTGTTCAACCAACTCAACACGCCAGTGTGCAGCCCGGCACTCTTGGCCGGCGAGCATCCATTGCAACGGCCTGACGGTTTACGCCACCACACTTTATTGCACATTGACTGGAAAGATGCGGAAGCAAGTTGGCGGATGTGGCTGCTGGCGGCGGGCCTTCATGATATTGATTCAACCCGCGGGCCACACTTCACGCAGGAAAACATGGCAGTGCAGGCCGCGCTTGACGGACAGGGTGTCGCGTTGATCGGCGATATGCTGTTGGCCGATCACCTTGCCGCCGGGCGACTTGTGTGCCCTTTCCATCCAGATCTTAATACCCCTTTGAAGTTCTCCTACTATCTGTTGAGTGCTAAAGAAAGTATCGCACAACCCAAGGTTTCTGCGTTCCGAGAGTGGCTGATTGAAGAGGCGAGTGGCCCAATTTAGCCGATAAGTCAATGCAACATTCGATCGGAGTTCCGATATTCGGTGCAGCGCAGAGACTGGTAGAATTGGACTCAAAGCGGCCACTAATAGTACTATTGCGCCTGCCTTCAATGGGTCAAGAATTTCCATTTGGCTGCGAGCAATTTATGTCTCCCAAAGAAGAAAACCAGGCCCAGCCGCCATTTGTTTAAGGCAATTTATATGGCTGTGCAGCCACGTTGATCAACGTAAAATAACCATCGACCGTCCTTCTCATAACCTGAAGGTCGTAGGTTCAAATCCTACCCCCGCAACCAAATAAGTCGTTGAGATATAACGATAAAATAGACCACCTTTTTGGGGAAGCTTCAACATTTGATCTCCGTGTAGTCACTATGTAGTCACCGTGAATCGAATATCCAGCCAATTATTGCCATAAAAATCCATCGTCCGACGTCAGAACAATTGTGAATAACCGTTGGTGGTCATCCATTTGGCTCTTTTTAGATGGGCCTGGTATTGCCGAAATGAGCGTTCATGGTTCTGAATCGCACTCTTTCCAAAAATTCTTTGGTAAGCATCAGGCCATTCTTCACCAGAAGCATCCGCGTCAAGCAGCGTGACGTAGAGCTTGAAACATTGTCGATCATAGTCCGTCACAGTTTCTGATTCAGGTGGGAATTCTTTAATTTCAGGTGCCATTGAGTTTTCACATTTCATTAGCAAACTGTTGGTTCACAGCAATATGTAGAGAATACTCCGTGGTTAAATACTATGCAATGCCGCTCTCATGTTTATCATGGAGATACGAAAGACATTTGCAGCTAACCTGAAGAAATATCGAAAGACCAAAGGGCTTTCCCAGGAAGACCTTGCTCACCAGGCTGAATTGGACCGCACTTACATCAGCGCGCTTGAACGGTGTGTTTATGCCGCGAGTATTGATGTTGTGGGAAGGATTGCAGAAGTTTTAGGGGTTTCACCTTCAGACTTGTTGGCAGAACCAGAACAATAAATTCTTCGTCCGATATCGGCGTGTTTTAAATGTATATTGCAAAGTCATCATTGTCTGAAAGGTACTAGGAACAGACATCAGTCGGCTCTGCAGCGAATGACTGCTTCGAGCCCATTTTTCCGAATTCTGTGTCTTAGTTTGGAGCCTTTGCAATCAACAGGCGCCCACCAAGAAGTATCAGCGCAGTTCCAGATATACCTTTAACTATTTTAGACACTGCCGGTCTTTCTAAAAATGCAGTTGCGTTATTTATGACCAGAACGACACCCCCGTAAAACAGCACTGCGATGAGCGCGTGAGTAAGACCAAGCAGTGCTCCTGTGGCGAAAAAATACCCCTCTGCATCCGTTAAAAATTGCGGAAATGCTGCAACGTAGAACACTGCCGGTTTAGGATTCAGTATGTTTGTCAAATACCCCTTTATGAATATCCCACTCGTCAAAACCTTTTTGGAAAGTGTCGGCACGGTGGGAATGTTTGGTGGAGCCTTAATGCCCTTTAGAGCTTTGACACCAAGCCAAATCAGATAGATTGCCCCTGCAAATTTGATCATTGCGAAAAGAGTTGCGGATGCCGCTATGACTGCCCCGACACCCACCAAAGCAAGAAGTGCATGAGACAAAATTGCGGCGCCAAAACCCAGGATCATAATAAACCCCTTAATCCGCCCATTCGCTGGCGTTGCGTGAAGGAGAAGGAATAAATTGGGGC
>Ga0256839_1006189_pt1 | contig 10648 bp, 9 predicted proteins | sample 354166metaG_FD_185968 | JGI IMG/M metagenome (GOLD analysis project Ga0256839, IMG submission 185968) | Hydrothermal vent microbial communities from Mid Atlantic Ridge, Atlantic Ocean - 354-166 | ecosystem: Environmental > Aquatic > Marine > Hydrothermal vents | place: Atlantic Ocean: Mid... | reverse complement strand
ACGCAAGCACCCTAATGTGCCTTGATAAGGGCCGACCACCAATTCATCTGGCTTATGCGGGTCGACCAAATAGAACCCGGTCCAATAAAATTGCGGGAAAGCTTGCTTAAGGAGGCAACAGGCGGTGGCATAGCGGGCAATCATAGATGTCTCGCCCGCATTGACGGCGGCGATTTCCCCTGCGACCCGCGCATATATTTTGGCTTTATCCATTAAGCTTGCCCTTTAAGCTTTCATAGCCTTGCCGACAAATTTCTCCGATTGCTGGAAGCCTTGGGTAAATTCTTGCGCACCCGCAATGTCGTTAATTTTATCCATGCCCGCCATGACATTTTCAGGTGTCTGATCTGCGGGTGCCAAATAAATACCATCGGTTTCGCTAATCACCGTGCGGGCATAGCCGCCAGCACCTGCGCACAATATGGTGCGGTTGGGCGCATTTTCTGCCACCAAAGCAACCAATCCAGCCGTCACAGACTCAGGCGTTAACAATTTCAGAGCTTCTTCGGGGATTAAGCCCTCCGTCATGCGGGTATGGGCAACAGGTGAAAGGGCGTTCACGCGAATATCGTATTTCGCGCCCTCAATACACAGCGTGTTCATAAAGCCAACCAAGCCAGCCTTAGCGGCGCCATAATTAGATTGGCCAAAATTCCCATACATGCCGGACGAAGATGTGGTCATGGCGATACGGCCATAGGCTTGTTCGCGCATAATGTCCCAGACGGCTTTGGTGCAGTTGACACTGCCCATTAAATGCACATCCAAAACGACTTGAAAGTCCTTTAAATCCATTTTGACAAAAGACTTATCTCGCAAAATTCCGGCATTATTGACAAGCACATCCACCCTGCCCCATTTGTCCATAGCCTCACCGACCATGGCTTCCACCTGCGCGTAGTCCGCAACATTGGCGCCGCTGACAATAGCTTCGCCGCCGTTTTGGATAATGATGTCCGCAACTTCTTGGGCTGGCGTGAGTGATCCACCCGTGCCATCTGCCGCACCGCCTAGGTCATTAACCACGACTTTGGCGCCGCGCCGCGCCAGTTCCAATGCATGTGAACGACCCAAGCCAGCACCCGCGCCAGTGACAATCGCCACGCGGCCTGTAAATTCAATTTTCATGTGATTTCCTACAGTATTTATATAAAGATTAGTGACAGCCATTCGGCGACAGCGGCAGGCTTTGGCGCACCGTCGATTTCCACCGTTACAGTGTGGCACAATAAGAGCTGCCCAGGGTTTTTCTCTTCTGCAGAGGCCAAAGTAAACCGACCGCGAATTTTCGCACCACTTGGTACGGGAGATAAAAACCGGACTTTATTCAGGCCGTAATTCATGCCCATTTTAGCTCCCTCAACCGCAGGCAATCCGGTTTCAGCAAAACGGGACAACATGGACAAAGTCAAAAACCCGTGCGCAATCGTACCGCCAAATGGGGTAAACATTTTGGCTTTCTCAGCGTCTACATGGATAAATTGGTGATCTTCTGTAACATCGGCAAATCCAGAAATCCTGTCTTGGGTCATGACCGCCCAATCAGATACACCAAGTTCCTGCCCGACTTTGGCTTGCAAGCTCTCTAATACGCTCATGATAAAATCCTCTTATATGCATTTTTTTGCATAATAGAGATTTTTTCCCCAAGCGCAAGCAAACAAACGCCCTACCAACAAGAACCTTACTAGAAGAATCTTACTAGAAGAACCTTACTAGGATTTATCCCGGATTTAGGGACAAGCTCTAAGCGCCTAACTTTTCAACATCACGCAAACGGCGTGCTAAACGGTCACGCGTAGCATAATCAGCCGGCCTGACATATTTGCTTTTCAAGATTTTCTTTAGGCGCTTCAAATCCGCCTTGATGGCGCGGATGGTTTTTTTGTTATTTTTCCGGTCGGTCATAATGCGTCTCCCCAGACTTCTACGTTCTGTGTCTACGCCCTCCAGACATTTTCCATTCGCTTTTACCTCAGTAAAATTAACAAGTAAAACCGAATCGTTCTCCATTTTATTATATACGTATATATTTAACTTATCGTTAGTATTTTGTTCTGCAAGTTATTTATTTGTAATGGGATGTGTAATTTTTGTGATTGAATTTGATAATATGGTGAACAAGCCACTTACAGGCACCAAAGTTATAGAGCTTTCCGGCATAGGCCCTACGCCTTATGCTGGCCAATTATTAGCGGATTTGGGTGCTGAAGTAATCCGCATTGAAAGACCCGGGGCGCTTAAACTCCCCGTAGAAAATCGCGGTAAAATCTGTTTAGAGCTTGATTTAAAGACAGATACAGGGCGCCAGTCTGTACTCGACATGCTCCCCGCCGCCCATATTGTCTTTGAAGGCAACCGGCCAGGGGTTATGGAAAAGCTCGGGCTTGGTCCCGAAGATTGCCACAAAATCAATCCGGCGCTGATTTACGGGCGGATGACGGGTTGGGGGCAAGATGGGCCTTGGGCGCGCAAAGCTGGACACGACATCAATTATATTGGGCTAACGGGTGCGCTTCATGCTCTGGGGGATGCGGATAGACCACCTGCCCTACCGCTAAATTTTGTCGGCGATTATGGGGGTGGTAGTCAATTTTTAGTCATCGGCATATTGGCCGCCTTGTTGGAGGCGCAAAAATCCGGAAAGGGCTGTGTCATAGATGCAGCGATTATCGACGGCACATTTTCCATGATGGGCATCGTCCATTCTTTGGATAGCTTAGGCATGTGGTCGGAAAAACGCGGCACGAATTTGCTCGACGGTTCAAGGCCGTTTTACCGCTGTTACACCACAAGCGACGGCGGCTATATGGCGGTTGGCTGTCTGGAGCCTCATTTTTTTAGCGAAATGCTTAAAGTCTTGCAACTCGATCCACAAATTTACGGCGCCCAAAATGACCCCAAATTATGGGCGGCACAAAGCGAGCGCCTCAGGCAAATTTTCGCCAGTAAACCCCGCGCCCATTGGGAAGCCTTGTTCGAAAACACAGACGCCTGCGTCACCCCTGTCCTGAGCTATCAGGAAGCTGCCGCTCATCCCCATAACAAAGCCCGCAAGACGCATACGGAGCAAGAGGGAGTAGTGTACCCGGCAAATGCGCCGCGATTCACAGAACTATTGCCCTAATGGTTTAATGAAAAAACAATGCGCATTGTCATTGGTATAGCGTGTGACTTTGTTTTTTAACTCGAACTGGTAATTTTCCAGCTCCGCAAGATGCTTGAGTGTCTTGATACCGAAATAATTCAGATGATCGGGGAAGCGAAACCCGCACCAATTAACACCGCGAACGACCCGGTTAATTGTATCAAAATTCGGCACTTTTATATAGATAGCACCGCCGGGCTTTAGCTTGGTATAACAAGCCTTTAGCACTTGTCTTGGATTAGCTTCATGTTCCAAATATGAGCGCATAATAATACCATCAAAGAACACATCATCAAATTGCGTAATACCGTCCAATGCCGGGGCATGGACGACAAAGCCGCCGCGCTTTTTCATCAGGGCGCTCGATATTTCGGCAGCCTCTTTTTCAATTTCAATCCCGAACGGGCTAAATTTCTCCGGAACATTATTGATACCGCCGCAACCCACATCTAATACATTTCCGGACTTTACATGCTCACTTATATAGTCCCATTCATTATCCCTAAACATATGTAGGCGCCACCGTGTTTTGGCATCGAGCCAAGCAATGAATGGTTCTTTTTGTTTGCGGCGTTTTGCCTCTATACCGAATTGTTTTGTCCACGCCATGTCTTCGCTGAGGCTAGCATAGTCCGGCGCTTCATCCAGATAAACCATATCGCACTCTGCGCATTGCACCGTATTCCAATCCGGGTGACTGAGTTCGGGAAGCGGGCTTGGTTGCTGTTCATAACAAACTGGGCAGACGCGATTGGTTTTTTCCATAATTCCCTCTTTAGCGCTCCACAAGCGCTCAAATTGCTTTGCCCAGAGTTATGGCCTAGTCTATTTTTCTATTCAACACCAAGTTTTGTCAGTAGTGCTAATATTTGCTCTGTTAATTCTTCATGTTCATGATATGAGCCAACCTTATGACTTCATTAAAACATATCAAAGTACGCGGTGCGCGGACGCATAATCTTAAAAACGTCAATGTGGATTTGCCGCGCGATAAGCTGATTGTCATTACCGGCCTATCTGGATCGGGGAAATCTTCCTTGGCCTTTGATACCATATATGCCGAGGGGCAGCGGCGCTATGTGGAGAGTTTGTCCGCCTATGCCAGACAGTTCCTTGAGATGCAGGACAAGCCGGATGTGGATAGTATAGAGGGCTTGTCCCCTGCCATTTCTATCGAGCAAAAAACCACCTCAAAAAACCCGCGCTCGACCGTGGGCACGGTGACGGAAATTTATGATTATATGCGGCTTTTATGGGCGCGGGTTGGCGTGCCGTATTCGCCAGCGACCGGACTGCCCATAGAGAGCCAATCGGTCGCGCAAATGGTTGATAGGGTCATGGCGCTAGATGAGGGCACCAAGCTTTATATCCTCGCCCCCATCGTGCGCGGGCGCAAAGGTGAGTACCGCAAAGAATTGGCCGATCTGATGAAGCAAGGTTTCCAGCGCGCCAAGATTGACGGCGAGCTTGTCCGCATCGAAGACGCCCCTGCACTGGATAAAAAGTTTAAGCACGATATTGATGTGGTGGTCGATAGGGTCGTGGTGCGCGAGGGTTTGGAAACGCGACTGGCCGATAGTTTCGAGACCGCACTGCGCCTCTCGGACGGGCTTGCCATTACCGAGAATGCGGACACAAGCGAACGGATATTGTTTTCGCAAAAATTTGCTTGCCCGGTGTCCGGTTTTACCATTTCCGAGATCGAGCCGCGCTTGTTTTCGTTCAATTCACCCCACGGGGCTTGTCCGGCCTGTGACGGGCTGGGCCATGAGCTAAAATTTGATGCCAAATTGGTCATACCCGACACGTCAAAAACCCTTGGCTCTGGGGCCATTGCGCCTTGGTCAAAGACCCCAAGCCGCATGTACCGCCAGACCCTCGAAGCCTTAGCCAATCATTACGGGTTCGATTTGGAAACCCCGTGGCAAAAACTGAAGGCCAAGCACCAAGACATTCTATTGCACGGTACCAAAGGTGAAATGGTTGAATTTGTCTATTCCGAAGCTGGGCGGAAATACGAAACCAAAAAACCATTTGAAGGTATTATCCCTAATCTGGATCGCCGTTTCAGGGATACGGAAAGCAGTTGGGCGCGAGATTTTCTAGCTAAATTCCAATCCACTGCGCGGTGCGAAACCTGCAAAGGCAAACGCCTGCGCCCCGAAGCTCTGGCGGTGAAAATTGACGGTATGGACATCACCGAAACGGGCGATATGTCCATCAAGCTGGCCAAGGCCAGGTTCGAGAAATTGTCCAAAGATTTAAAAGGTCAAAATGCAGAGATTGCGCGGCCTGTTCTCAAGGAAATATCCGACCGATTATCATTCCTGAATGCGGTTGGGCTAGACTATCTTACATTGGGGCGGGGTTCTGGCTCCTTATCAGGCGGGGAGAGCCAACGCATTCGCCTGGCTTCGCAAATTGGCTCTGGGCTTACGGGTGTTCTTTATGTGCTGGACGAACCCAGTATCGGCCTGCACCAGCGCGATAATGCGCGGCTATTGGAAACCCTGCGCGGGCTAAGGGATTTGGGCAATACTGTTATCGTTGTTGAACACGACGAAGACGCTATTTTAACCGCAGACTATGTGGTCGATATGGGTCCGCTAGCCGGCATAGAGGGCGGTGAGGTGGTGGCCGAAGGCACACCCGCCAAAATAAAGGCCAACAAAAAATCCCTGACCGGGCAATATCTGGTCGGCAAAAAGCAGATTGCCATCCCCAACCAGCGCCGCAAAGCTGGGCATAAATTCCTCAAAATAAATGGCGCGCGCGGCAATAATCTTAAATCCATAAATGTGGAATTTCCCCTTGGCCTATTCATCTGTGTGACCGGGGTATCGGGCGGCGGCAAATCTACCCTCACGGTTGAAACCGTTTACAAGGCGGCAGCACGCAAACTCAACAATTCCAGTGTCGCGGTCATGCCCCACGACAGCATAGAGGGCTTCGAGTATCTCGACAAAGTTATCGACATAGACCAATCCCCCATTGGCCGCACACCGCGCTCTAACCCGGCCACCTATACCGGTGCATTCACCCCCATTCGCGACTGGTTTGCCGGCCTGCCCGAAGCTAAAACCAGAGGCTATAAACCCGGTCGGTTTAGCTTTAATATAAAGGGCGGACGCTGTGAGGCTTGTCGGGGCGGTGGGGTCATCAAGATTGAAATGCATTTCTTGCCCGATGTATATGTGCAGTGCGAGACCTGTCGCGGCAAGCGCTATAACCGCGAGACGCTGGAGATAAAATTCAAGGGTAAAACCATCGCCGATGTGCTGGCCATGAGCATAGATGAAGCGGCTGTGTTCTTTAAGGCCGTGCCGAGCATCCGCGATAAAATGGTCACCCTGCAACGGGTCGGGCTGGGTTATCTGCAAGTCGGGCAACAGGCGACCACATTATCGGGCGGCGAAGCTCAACGGGTCAAGCTGGCCAAGGAATTGTCCAAACGCGCCACAGGCCGCACGCTGTATATTCTCGACGAACCAACGACTGGACTACATTTCGAAGATGTCAATAAATTGCTCGGCGTGCTCAACGAATTGGTCGAAGGCGGCAATACCATGATCGTCATCGAACATAATCTCGACGTCATAAAAACCGCAGACTGGATCATAGACCTAGGCCCAGAAGGCGGCGACGGCGGCGGCGAAGTCGTAGCCGTCGGCACACCGGAAGACGTAGCGAGAGTTAAGAAAAGCTGGACAGGGAAATATTTGAAACCTGCATTGGCTAAATAATCCTAATCAAATTGGCTGGCCTCATCATTACCGCGCCACCATTTTACTGTGTAGGACGAGATGCCGGATATGGATAATGTATAGGCAGCGTATGCACCTGCATAGGCAAATATGAAAATGATGCCGACGAGCATGACCAGCGGGTTTTTGAAGCGCTGAGCTGCCGCTTCGAAAGCTATTTTAGGGTTCTCTGCGCCCATGCCTGACAGGGCTTCTAAAAATGCTGCGTCCCCTGTGACGACAATAACGCCGATCGTCATCACTACATAAATCAATATATACCCACCAATAATCACGACCAAATATGCGCCAAATAAATTCCAGAAAACGCCCTTGCTAACTTTGCGCGCACCCATAACCTGCAAGCGATTATTATTGACCGTGAGGGCTGCGGCGGGCGAGAGGCTTATGGGTAAAAACACCAACAAACACATGAAAGCAATAAACCCAAGCACACCAATTATGCCCCCTAAAATTGGTGTGACAGCAGCAAGTATACCAACGAATAAAGCAAGCAGTATCACCCCAATAGTATATGCCAAAAACCAAATCACCCAAACGGCGATTTGCGCTAGCAAAACGCGAAATTGAACTATGCCAAACCTAAGGGGCATGCCGCTTTCTTCCTGGTCAAACAAAACTTTTCTGTGCAGTGCAGTCTCGACCGCCGCGCCAATTGTCAACATACTGATTATGAGAAACAAATAGGATGGGAACAGTTTTGCTAATATGGCCAATAAAGCCGTATTGTCGGGAGTGCTTCCATCCATCATGGCTTTCATATTGTGCCAATTGACCTCTAATAAATCCGGGTAATATTTAACGATGAACGGAAATGTGACCAACATAACAAACGCATAAGCGGCGCTAGCCCAGAACCAGAGCCGCTTGGCAAAAAATTTACCGTCCTGAGTGCGGAATAATTGCGTAATAGCGGCAGAGAAATCGAAAGCCTCACCTTGCTTATGATTATTCATCTATGCCTCCAAACTCTCTTAATCAAACACTTCAAGACTGTTTTCGGATTGGTCGGTTTTATACAAATTAACCGCGTGGGCAGATACGCCCGCGAAATGCATATACCATAGGGCTTCAAAAACATAATACAGAATCAGCGCAACAGCTATACCTGCTAACATGGACGGTTGGGTTATCATCTCTATCATTTGTGCAATACTCTCGTCTGGCTGCATACCGCCCATTTTCTCCAAATCGGGTATCATGGCCATAAAACTACCCATGAAAGCCACCATCAAAATTGTTTGTAATACTTGGGAAACAACCATACCGGCCACCCCAATCAGCGCATAAGAACCAAAAATTGGCCAAAAACGCCCTTTGGTCACGGGCCAAGCATCACCCAAAGCAAATCTATTTTCGGCAATGGAAAGCGCAGATGCGGGTGCTAGGCGAATCGTAATAAAAACAAATAAGGCAAAGGCAGCAACAACGCCGAGAAACCCTAACAAGCCGATAATCGCCCCCAAAGCCCCCGATTGCGTCCCGCCAGCAACCGCGCCGACGATCACTACAATAAGCACAAAATACAGTAATATAAAAATCGAAAAACCAGCCAACCCGACTATTAGGCGACAAAACATCACTCGAATTTCGTCCATACCCAGCCGCCACGGAAAAAGAGAAGAAGATACCTCGTCTTCATCCTCGCGTAATATACGGCGGAACAAGGCTGCTTCCACCATAGCCCAAATCACCCATCCCCCTAAAAAAATCAATATAATCGGGATAAACATTTTTCCCATCATGCCAAACATTTGCATGACGGCTTCCATTTCGTCCCCACTACTCGGCTCAGTTTCAAGCGCGCTTGCGGCCTGCATAAATTCGATAAACGACCCCATCATCATTTTACCAAACAGGAAAATCAACACGGTCATCATTATACCGTAGAAAAACGCAGATTTAAACACGAACCCTACACTACCCTCACCGCTTTGAAACGGCATGAAGATTGAGCGACCAAAATCGTATGGCGCTTTTTGTGATGTTAAATTGTTCATTTCAACTCCCCTTTGTTGGGAGTAGTTTCTGCCAATGCGGGAAAAAAATCAACTGGTTTCGTTGTTTTTACTTTTCACCATTGCGGCAGACCTCTAAAGCCCTGTTATGAAAACTGAAAAGACAAATATAGTCCACATTATCGGCGCGGGTCTTGCGGGTAGCGAAGCTGCTTGGCAGGTGGCGCAAGCAGGCGTCCCTGTTATCTTACACGAAATGCGCCCAGAGGTACAAACCGAGGTACACCAAGGTGGCGGTTTCGCTGAACTGGTTTGCTCCAATTCGTTTCGCTCTGACGATAAAGACAACAATGCGGTGGGTGTCTTGCACGAAGAAATGCGGCTGTGCGGTTCGCTGATAATGGCCTGCGCGGACAAGCACAAACTCCCCGCAGGCGGAGCGCTGGCGGTTGACCGGGAATTGTTTTCAGACGCAGTCAGTAAAGCCCTGCACGACCATCCTCTAGTAAGCCTAGAATACGGTGAGATTAAAGGCCTCCCGCCTGCCGATTGGGACAATGTCATCATAGCCACAGGCCCCCTCACCAGCCCTGCCCTCGCAGGGGCTATATTAGAGGCCAGCGGCGAAGACAGTCTCGCTTTCTTTGATGCCATCGCCCCGATTATTTACAAAGACAGTATAGATTTTGACATTGCCTGGATGCAATCGCGTTATGATAAAAAAGGGCCGGGCGGGGACGGGGCGGACTATATCAATTGCCCGCTTAACAAACAGCAATACGAAACATTTATCCAAGCACTGATAGACAGTGACCAGACCGAGTTTAAAGATTTTGAAAAAAACACCCCCTATTTTGACGCCTGCCTGCCCATCGAAGTCATGGCGGCGCGCGGGGCGGAGACATTGCGCTGGGGGCCTATGAAGCCGGTTGGCCTGACCAATCCCCATAACCCACATGTAAAATCCCATGCCATAGTCCAGCTTAGGCAGGACAATGCTCTGGGGACGCTGTACAATATGGTCGGTTTCCAGACCAAGATGAAATATGCGGCGCAAACGCAAGTGTTTCGCACCATACCTGGACTGGAAAAGGCCGTATTCGCACGGCTGGGCGGCATTCATCGCAACACATTTATCAATGCGCCCAAGCTCTTAAACGCACAACTGCAAATGAAAACCCGGCCAAATTTGCGCTTTGCAGGGCAGATAATGGGGGTTGAGGGCTATGTGGAGAGCGCTGCGCTTGGTCTTATCACCGGACGTATGGCCGCCGCCCAAGCACAGGGCAATACCGTCCCCGCCCCGCCCCTGACCACGGCACTCGGCGCATTGGTCGCACATGTAACGGGCGGATTTATGAGCGGCCCGAAAGCCAAGTTTCAACCCATGAATATAAATTTCGGCCTGTTTCCCCCCATCGAGCTAACCTATAAAGACGAAGATGGCAAACGCCTACGGGGCAAATTCAAAACCCGCTTCAGAAAACGCAAGCTTGCAGAACGAGCACTGAAAGATATTCTGGCCTGGAGGTAACTTGGGGATTATCTTGCGATAATCTGCGAACTTTACTGGACTTTTTTTTGGTTAAGTTGTAAATAATGGGTGCGCGGTAATTGGGGCTAACATTTTAACTACGGAGTCCATTATGGGGTTTTCATCTAACAAATTTTACGGCTTGGCATTAGCCACGGCTTCTCTCATCGCTCTAACAGCGTGCGGCGGTGGTGGAAGCACCCCTCCCCCCGCAACCATTGCCCCTCCACCTCCCCCCCCTGCC
>Ga0256839_1006188_pt1 | contig 10649 bp, 14 predicted proteins | sample 354166metaG_FD_185968 | JGI IMG/M metagenome (GOLD analysis project Ga0256839, IMG submission 185968) | Hydrothermal vent microbial communities from Mid Atlantic Ridge, Atlantic Ocean - 354-166 | ecosystem: Environmental > Aquatic > Marine > Hydrothermal vents | place: Atlantic Ocean: Mid... | reverse complement strand
GTTCCTCTTACTATATTAAAGTATTAGAATTTAAATTAAGAGAGCCATTCTACCATAATAGATTTAAGGTTAAAAATTAAAAAGCTTATTGTCGTTTTGTTTGCCTTGTTTTTGTTTATGTTCAAAAGGCACAGTATCAAAAGAGAGTTGCTCATTTTTAACAATGGCACAGGAGAGTTCAACACCATAAATAGCAGAAGTATCTATGCAGATTTTGTTTTTATACTGTCGTATGTTGGCTTGAGAGAGGTGTCCAAAGATGTGGTAGTGTTGGTTATCTTGGGCTTCCTCTATGAGATAGGGCATTAGCTCATCTAATGGCATTTTAGGATTTTTAGAACGCGAAATAGATTTAATCATCTTTTTTTTAGCTTCTAAAGAGTCTACTCTTAAGTACTGTTCTTCACAGGGAGCATGGGTTAGGGTCACGGTAAAATTTTCATCATAGAGATAATAAAAATAGGGTTGACAAAGTTCATACAGTTCTAAAAAAAGTTTTTTGAGAGAAGCATTTTTTTCTAAAAGTGCTACCGTGTTGTAATATTTCTCTTTATTTTTAATAGTTTTTGGGGTAATAACTAAGCTTGTGTCATTGGAAATATAGCGATAGACCATATTTTCATGATTTCCCTCTATTAAATAGAATCGTTGTCGCTCTTGATTGAGATGATAATAGTTTTTATGGATAAACTCAATGGTTTGGGTAAGCTTTTCATCACTTCCTTTGTCGATGAAGTCACCCAATAAGATAATAGATTTATGTTCACTCTCTTTACTTATTTCAATAAAATCATCTTTAGTAATTAAAAAGCCCTGTTTAATTAAAAGGCTTTTTAGCTCATCGATGCACCCATGTACATCGCCGATGATGATATATTCATATTGAGTAGGAAGAAGCATTAGCCTAAAATACCACCACCATTAACATTAATGTCACGTCTAGCAGCATTAAGTTCAATGATAAATCCACCCGTGGCATCAATAAGTGACATCATTCCTAAGATTAAGAAAGTTGCATTTTGAGCCCATGAAACCATGAAGAACATGACAATAAATACCATGGAGACAATGAAGCTTAGTAAGGTTTCAGAAGCTCCAAATTTACTAGCTGTTGCTGCTTTGGCTATTTCAATGAAAAGGGCCAATGAGCCAACAATTAAAAAGACCTCTCTTACTCTTAAAATAAAGTCTCTATCTGGACCTATATGGTGTATGAGTACTACCGATTGTAACGATAAATCTTTTAAGGCACCGACATAATCAGCTCCTAAGTGTAATCCAATGTAGGCGAGTAGTACCCATGTAAATGTTGACATTCCTGTAATAAAAAACATTTTGTTCCTTTTTCCTTGATTTTTTTATTGTTTGACTTCTACTTTTTGATTTCTACTTTTTGATTTCTATTTTTTGATTTCTATTTTTTGTGTGCCTGTGAAAGATACTCTGCATTCATCACTTTATCCATTGGTTGATGCACATCTGATGGATAGAGGACAAACTTAGAGTTTTCAGATGATGAAAGCTCTTTCATGGAGTCGATGTAAGAAGCAGAGGTTAAAAACTGCATAATCCGTTCATCTGAAATATTAGGCATTAACTCTTTGAGATTTTTAATGGCATTGTGCGTGGCTTCAGCACGTTTTTCTATGAGAATACGCTCTGAATCTGCTTTTAGTTCTTTCTCTTTAAAGTCGGCATTGGCTTTGGTGAGTTTGGCTTCAGCCTCTTTAATTGCCACAATTTTTTGTTGTTCCGCATCCAAAATATCTTGTGGAGACTTGACATCTTCAAAGCTAATCTGTGTCAGCTGAATTCCCCAACGTAAGGAGTCTTTTTCAACAATCTCTTTAATCTCTCCTAAAATGGTTTCAGAGTTTTTTTGAATCTCTGAAAAGTTTCGTCGTGCTAAAGCAGTAAAGGTACTACTAATAACAAGATTCTCCATACGTGCTTTGTAATCCTCCACCTCTTTAATGGCTTTAAGTGGATGGATAACTTTTATCATGGAAAACATATCAACGGTAATGTTAATATTGTCTTGGGTTAAAATGGTTTGAGGATCGGGGTCTACTTTCATCTCTCTTAAGTCAACTCTGGCTTCAATTTTATCAAGACTAGGGATAATACGGTTAATTCCCTCACATGCCACACGATCAACGCCATGACGGTCAATGACCCATGCCTCTTCTGAAGGAACAACACGGAGTAAGAAGAGTCGTCCTAATCCAAGTGTTACGATAAATGAGTCAAACGATTTTCCCAAACGCTGACCAAAAGAGAGAGGTCTCTTTGCAAGTTTAGAACAATCTGCATCCATCTTATGATAGGGAGTTTGCTCATCTGCTTCATGCTCTAGTAAGCTCTCCTTATTGATTAACGAGGGGTAAAGTAGATAGAAAACAGGGATAGCGATGATTGTAAATACGATGAAGAACCAAAATAGTGACATCATTTTTTTCCTTTTTTAAATCAGTCATTTAAAATATATTTTATTTTAATATATTTTAAGATATTCTGATAATAGTATACCAAAATAAACAATTACTATGTAGTGAATAGTATTAAAAATGTGATTTAAAAGAAAACTTAGTTAATTTTATGCTAGAATATTTACATAGAAGTAATATTTTATCTAAATCTCATAGAGAAAAGGCACAAATTGTTTAGCAATAGCGAAGAAGAGAATAGGGATTTTTGTGAATCCTATAAGTCTCAAATATTAGCCAGTGATGAGCGGGAAGAACCATCACTCTTTACAAACTTAATAAGGGTGTTTTTTATCCTTTTTCTTTTGCTACTTATTGCAGGGGTCTCTTTTTATGGTTATCATAACTTTATGAATAATAAAGCATCTAATGATATAAAATTACCACCACAATCGGTACAAATTTCTGATGATGATCTAATGGTGACTTTAGAAGAGCCGAAAGAAGAAAAAAAAGAAGAGCCTGTAAAAGAAGTAGTAGAAGAGAAAGCCATTCAAAATATAGCTGATGAGGTTAAGATGGAGATTGCTAAGACAGAGTTAGAAGAAGAGATTGCTCAACCAACTGAACAAGTGCTTCAAGAGAAGAGTCTCGAAGTTCCTACTAGCTCTCCTGAAGCACAATATTTAGAAGAGTTGGCTAAGCTATCGGATGCGATAGATAAAGATAGACAATAAATAAGGGCAGACACAAAGGTCGCCCCTAGATTTATTTTATGATTTTATTTATTTAAAAGTTCAGCCACCTCTTTGGCATGATAGCTGATGATAATGTCTGCACCTGCTCTCTTAAATCCCATCATGGTCTCCATCATGACACGTTCATAGTCAATAACTCCTGCTTTAGCAGCCATTTTTAACATGCTGTACTCACCACTTACATTGTAAATGGCCAAAGGTAGAGAGGAGTTCTCTTTAATATCACGTACAATGTCTAAGTATGCTAATGCTGGTTTAACCATTAAAATATCAGCACCCTCTGCTTCATCGGCTAAACTCTCCAAAATCGCCTCTTTTCTGTTGGCTGGGTTCATTTGATAGCTTCTTCTGTCTCCAAAACTTGGGCTACTCTCTGCCACATCTCTAAATGGTCCATAATAGGCAGATGAAAATTTAGTAGAGTAGGACATAATAGGAAGATGAGAAAACCCACCCTCATCAAGACCTTTTCTAATGGCAGTAATCATTCCATCCATCATTCCTGATGGTGCTATCATGTCTGCTCCTGCTTTGGCGTGTACTTGGGCTTGTTTGGCTAAATTATCTAAAGTGATGTCATTGTCCACCGTTTCTAAAATTGGGTCAAGTACTCCACAATGCCCATGGTCGGTGTATTCACAAAAGCAGAGGTCAGTCACCACAAACATATCAGGGTGAGCTTCTTTAATGGCTCTAATACTTGAAGCAATAATCCCATGTTCACACATTGCATCACTTCCTACGGAGTCTTTGGTATCTGGAATTCCAAATAAAATAATAGAGTAGATACCCAAAGCTTTAAGCACGTCACACTCTTTAAGCACTTCATCAATACTCATCTGAAAAACGCCTGGCATGGAATCTACTTCTATTTTTAAATTTTTTCCACTTTTAATGAAGAGGGGATAGATAAAATCATTAACACTTAAGTGGGTCTCTTGTAGTAAATCTCGTAGCACTGGGTTGAGTCGTTTTCGTCTAAATCGTGTAAACATCTGTTGTCCTTTTTTTATTTAAAACATTTTAACACCATAACATTTATAATTGATTAATAAATAGATATAATCTCTGCCATGAGAGAAATTGAGATATCTGAAGTGGCAACACTCCCAACAAAGTATGCGACTTTTAACATTCAAGCCTTTAAAGAGTTTGGCAAAGAGCATTTGGCTATTTTTACCAATGAGCTAAGTAACAACCCGATTGTTCGTGTCCATTCAGAGTGTTTAACAGGAGATGCTTTAGGCTCTGTGAAATGTGATTGTGGTGAGCAACTGGCATTTGCTCAATCATTAATTGCCACAGAGGGTGGCATGATTATTTACCATCGTCAAGAGGGTCGTAACATCGGTTTAGTGGGTAAAGTCAATGCCTATGCCTTGCAAGACAGAGGATTGGATACGGTAGAAGCGAACCACCAATTAGGGTTTAAAGCAGATGAACGTACCTACGAAATAGTGGAGTATATTTTGGACTATTTTAAGATTAAAAAGATTCAATTGCTTACCAATAATCCTAGTAAAATAGATTCATTAAAAAATGTGGAGATTAGCAAAAGAATTCCCATTTTAATTGAAGCCAACCCTCATAATAAAGCCTATTTAGAGGTGAAAAAAAATCAGATGGGACATTTATTGTAATGTACAAAGAAAAATTTAAAAAATTTACGAAACTTTTATTAGAATGGAACAAAATCCATAATCTTACAGGGGCAAAAACACCTCATGAAGTTGAAAAAAATATTGAAGATTCCATTTTCCCAACAACGTTCATCAAAGAGCCAAAGAGTATTTTAGATGTGGGAACAGGAGCAGGGTTTCCTGGACTCATTTTAGCCATTGCCTATCCTCATGTCAAAACCGTACTCTGTGAGCCTCGTAAAAAACGTGCCATGTTTTTAAAGTATGTGGCGATGGAATTAGAACTTTCCAATGTGGAAGTAGTACGCAAACGGGTCGAAGATTATGAAGCTGAAGCTTTTGGACTCATAAGCTCACGTGCTGTAACTGATACCAAAATGCTCTTAGATTTAACAGGGCATCTTCAAGATGAAAAAACAGCTTTTCTTTTCTATAAAGGTGAAAAGGTTTTTTCTGAATTGGAGTTGGTGGAGCAAAAATTGAACTATGATATAATTGAAAAAAATCAGAGAAATTATCTCTACATAAAGGCGTAAAATGTGGTTAAAAATTATTTTTTTGGTGATAGCAGGGGTGTTTGTTTATCGTCTCTTTGGAGGGAAAGTCCCTTTTTTAGATAAACCCAAAGAAGATAATGAAAATGAACACGATTTTGGGGAAGTAGAAGCGACTTCAGCATGTGCTACTTGTGGCACTTACATTACAGAAACGGATGCATTGATTTATCAGAAAAAATCTTACTGTTCCCATGAGTGTTTAAAAAAGATAAAGTAGCATTATGAAAATATTTGGACATGAATGGATAGAGAGTGAGGATTTTTATGAGGTTTTTACGATAGAAGAGATTGCTCAAACCCCTGCTAATTCACTGCTTCAATTAGTGCCTTTAGAGAAGAGTTTGGCATTGGCAAAATATTGTCAAAAAAACGCTTTGCGTTACGCTTTAGTGATTTCATCTATTGAAGAGGCAATTTTTGCCAATCTTTTAAACGCGACTTATGTTATTTGTGAAAAAGAGTTAGCCAAAGAGCTAATGCCCATTGCTCAAAACTATCTTTTTGATACACAGGTTTTAGCTGATATTACAAAAGATGAGATTGAAGAGATGGCAAAGAGTGGAGTAGATGGGGTAATATTAAGCTAGGGTGTCAATTTATTGGTTTTTAAATTTTATTTTTGGTGCATTAAAATGCACCCTACAGAATCTTCTCTAAACCAATAAGTAAAACAACCGTTAAGAGTCCACCTGCTATACCTGCTAAAATATCATCTCCCATTACCCCTAAACCTCCTTTGACTTTACGGTCAATGACCCCAATGGTTGAAGGTTTCCAAATATCAAAAAGTCTAAAAGCCGCAAAGCTTCCGACAATAGCGATTTCATAGGCATAAGCATAGTTCATTTTTTCAGCTGTGGCAATGGCAAACATAAGGGCTATCCACATTCCTGCTACTTCATCAATGACAATACTTTTGTCATCATGGCTATTGGTGGCTTTTTCATATTTGTTAATTTCAAAAACACCAATAATAGTAATGGCTAAGGTTAACATGAAAAGGGTTTGCATGGGGACTACTTGTAAAAGTGCAACGCCTACAATTAAGGCAGCCAAAGAACCAGCTGTACCTGGAGCTTTAGGGGCTAAACCTGAGCCTCCAAAAGTAATAAAAAGTCTATTTAAGTCCATTCTTTTCTCTTTCTATTTATGTTAATGAACTTGTTTTATAGAGTTCCATTAGTTTAATGTAAAAGTCCTCTTCACTATGCTCTTCCATTAGACCATCGTTGGGCATTAGGGCATCGTAAAGCTCTTGTAGGTGTTCAAAACGTTCAGGAAATAAAGCACTTAAAATACTGGCTGAAACTTCTCTTCTCATTAAGATAGAAGGGGGCATCATTCCTGACATAATGAGCTTTAAAATAGAAGCTGAATGGTAGTGAATATGATGATGCTGTCCATGTGGGCAGGTTTTCATGCTCACTAAAGTACGACATTTATTACAATAGACATACTGCTCTACGGTGGAGACATTTATCTCTATATCTTTGGTTGCATCAAAGACTGAATTTAAAGTATCATGGTCATAAAAGAGTCCAAGCCCTGCATGGTTTTTACCGATAATGAGATTATGACATCCATAGTTTTTTGCCACCAAAGAGTCTAAGATAAGCTCATTGTATCCTGCAAAAATGTAAGAGTTCTCTAAGGGAACAAGAACAACTTTATTGGCAGGTAGAAAGTTTTCAATAAATTTTAAAATTGAATCATAACGAATATCATAACGCAGTCCATGATTGGTAAAAGGTTTGAGTAGAAAAACCACCACTAAATCTGATTGGTCAATTGCTTGTCTTATCATTCTCTCATGTGCACGGTTAAAGGGATTGGCTGCCAATACTAAGGCGGATACATTTTGGGCATGGGTCTCTTTAATCTTATCTTGAACCATTTTCTTTGAAGAAGTAATGAGTGGATACTCGACATGGTAGTCACCTGTAACGGCAATGCTCCCTAGACGCTTTTTGGTGCTTTGAACACCTGGATGAGAAGGGTCATTTGTTCCATAAATACATTTTAGTCTATCACTAGGGTCAATGTGAAAAGTCTCATCTGCTGTTAATGTTCCAATAATGTTTTTTTGATGCACAAGCTCAACAACATCACCTTTTTTTAAAGACTCTAAACAAGTTTTGTTTTTTTCACCTGAGGGGGTTAACAAAAAAGGAAAAGGAAAAGGTACACCTTTGTAGAGTTTTGTCTCTCTAACCTCTATTGCTTCTTCTTGAGTCATTAGTTTGCTAACAGGTGCAATGAGTCCCTCTTGTACCAATGCTAACGTGGAGAGTGCTTCTCCATCAATATGTAGCTGTTTATTTCTTTTTGAAGATACCATATTTTTTCCTTTTTTCCCATAAACTTTTTCGTGAAATACCGAGTTTTTTAGAGAGTTCAGTGTCAGGGTATGAGTATTGAAAATTATTGACAATAAACTTAACATAGTCATCTATGGTTAAAATCTCATTTTGGTCATAGAGTTTATTGTCGGTATTAATCTCAATGGTTTTGTATTCGGTCTCAATCTCTGTGGTGGTAGAGATAATAAAGTCACGTCCTTCGATTATAGCAAAAAGTTGTTCACGTTCACTCTTTTTTAGGATTTGTAATTCTGAAATATAGAGTAGGTGTTTCAGATTAGACTTCTCTATTTTAGATTTCCAATCTTTATTGGCTAAAGGGACAAAAGAGAGAACTCTGTCTTTTTGTTTAGCGTAGGTAAAGGCTAATTTATCAACCAATTTTACATAGTTCGTAAGCACAATCATTGGTGAAGCTATCTTATCAATATCTTCATCAATTTTAATGTCTTGAAGTAGGTACTCATTATACTCTCGGTAGAGTGTTTTGTACTTTTTAAGGGTTTGAAACTCTTTATAATGCTCAATTTTACGTTGAAGCTCTTCAATAATAAAAGGTTTAACAATATAGTCATTTGCTCCTAATTTTAGAGGGGCGGCTACGGTATCATTATTAATATAGGAGACCATTAAAATAATGATCTTCTCCTTATATTTTGTAATAAGTGCATTAAAATTTTGCCCAGGGAGATTTGTTGAAAGTAGAAAAGCATCACCTGTGCTTGTTGCCATCGCCTCTTTAACCGAGGAATAAACTTCTGTTTCATATCCTGCTTGTCCTAATTTAGAAGCAATACTTTGTGCTAAATAGAGCTCATTTTCAATTATGGTAATTTTCATTTGTCGTCCAATCATAATAGTATAAGGTACTAATAGCTTCAACAGCTACACCTTCTTTTCGTCCAATCCAACCTAATTTTTCAGCAGTAGTTGCTTTTATATTAACCAGATTTGGGGTTAAGTTGAGTAGTTTTGCCAATTGAAATCGCATGGCTTTTTTGTAGGTTAAAAGTTTTGGTGTCTGTGCAATAATGGTTAAATCTACATTCCCAATAAGATAGCCAAACGCCTTTAGTCTTTTGACGGTGTCTTTTAAAAGTTCTTTTGAGTCAACCCCTTTGTAATCCTCTGAAGTATCAGGGTAAAATTCACCAATATCTCCTAGTCCAGCGGCACCGAGAAGGGCATCGATGAGTGCATGAATAGCAACATCTCCGTCACTATGGGCTTTAAATCCAAAGGGGGAATCTATCTCTATGCCACAAAGTACCATTGGTTTCCCCTCTTCAAAAGCATGAATGTCAATGCCAAAACCACTTAAGGCACGTTTTGAAGGTGCTTTAAGACAAGTCATTTTGGCAAGGTCTTCAACGGTGGTTAGTTTATGGGCTTTAGCCGAACCCTCTACAAAAATAACCTCTCCACCTAAGGAGGCGACGGCTGAAGAGTCATCGGTAAATTCATGGTTTGAATTCAAAGCATTTTTGAGGGTTTGAGTACAAGAGAGTTGTGGGGTTTGAATGATTTTGACACCATCACGGTTTATGGGAGATTCATCTAAATAGAGTGTGTCTACCATTTTAAGTGTAGGAACTACACAGGATTTGTTCTTTTTTGCTGAAATTACACGTTTTATCATATCGTCATCGAGGCAACATCGTGCAATGTCTGAGACCAAAACATAGGGGGTGTTTACATCTTTAAGTGCATTTTTGAGTGATTGTTGACGGCTATCTCCTCCCTCAACAAAAGTAAATTCTGCAAAGTTTGACATTGTTTGAATGTCACTCCTAGATGACACAATGATAGTGCTTTTGAAGCTATTTATGTTCTGAAAGTCATTGGCAACTTTAAGCCAAAGTGGTTCATGACCTATCCATAACCATTGCTTTTTAGGAGGCAGTTTAAAGCGAGAGGCTGAACCTGCACCTAAGAGAATAAGCGTAATATCACTCAATACTATTTCCTTTTTTTAAAGTGTAACCTAATTATACAGTAGTAACCTTTGGTAACACTTTAATCAATTATATAGTTGTGAAATTTGATACATTTAAAACAGTTGCAGTAGTTTTTTTGTTTTTTCTAATGAAATTTTATTGTTTTCTAAGAATTCAGAAATCATGGCAATGCCACTGACAGAAGGAATCTTAATAATCTCTTGAATATTTTCTAAATTTATGCCCCCAATTGCCACGATAGGGTAGGGAACATTTTGTGACCATTTTCTTAACTCTTCAATTCCTACGATGTCATAAGCGACTATTTTAGAAGTTGTTTCAAAAATAGGACCAATGGCTAAGTATGAAGGTTCTATCTCAAGTGCCATTTCTATCTCTTTTGTCGTGTGTGTACTAACTCCTAAGCGAATACCTGCTTGATAAATGGCTTCTAAGTTTGCATCGACTAAATCTTCTTGACCTAAATGAATGCCATAGGCTTGATGTTTTATGGCAAGTTCCCAAAAGTCATTAATAAAAAGTCTGGCTTTATATTTGTTAGAGATTTTAATGGCGTTGAGTATCTCTTTTTCTAAAGCTTCATCTTTTAAATCTTTTGTTCTTAGTTGAGCTGTTGTGATGCCCAATGAAAAGAGTATTTCAAGTTTATCGGCTCTATCGACTAAGGGGTACGCTCCTAAAGGGGTATTGCCACAGTTTAAAAATTTCATTTTAACCTTAATTTTTTGTTTTTTGTTTTTCGTAGGGTGCAATTTATTGCACCTTTTATAAAAATAAGTATAATTTAACGTTTCACCGTAAGGCTTGAAACGGTGCAATAAATTGACACCCTACACCATCCAATTATTTAAACTGATGCCAAAAAGGTGTACCAATGGTAGGGGTAGAAGGACTTGCAAACTCACGTCGTTGCATGGTTCCTGCCTCATACGCTAAACGACCTGCTTGGG
>Ga0256839_1006187_pt1 | contig 10651 bp, 8 predicted proteins | sample 354166metaG_FD_185968 | JGI IMG/M metagenome (GOLD analysis project Ga0256839, IMG submission 185968) | Hydrothermal vent microbial communities from Mid Atlantic Ridge, Atlantic Ocean - 354-166 | ecosystem: Environmental > Aquatic > Marine > Hydrothermal vents | place: Atlantic Ocean: Mid... | reverse complement strand
CTTGCCTTGCGCCGCCTTGGATCCTGCCTGTGCCGGCTTTTCAGCCTTTCCGCCTACCTTTTCGGCCTTCACGTCAATGACCGGCGGTTTGGCCGCGCCGCTCTTGCCCGGCTTCTTCCTGTCGTCTCCAGCCGCCATGATGATCGCACTGCCCCCATGCTCCCGTTTGCGCCTGTGCCCGACCTGCGCCTCGGGATCGAGAACAGGTCGATGGCAGGCCCCTGCATGAGGTTTTGGCGCTTTCTGCCAAAAAGGTCAATGCGCCATGGCGGTGATGCCGCATCAGCGCACGATCACCTTCGTGCCTATGGGCACGCGGTCGAACAGCTCGATGATTTCCTCGTTGAGCATGCGGATGCAGCCTGAAGAGACCGCCTTTCCGATGCTTTCCGGCGCATTGGTGCCATGGATGCGATAGAGCGTGTCGCGCCCGTTCCTGTAGAGATAGAGCGCGCGTGCGCCCAGCGGATTGTCGATGCCGCCTTTCATCACGTCCGGCAGGCGGCGGCCGTATTGTGCCAGCTCGCGTGCTATCATCTCCTTCGGTGGTCGCCAGTCCGGCCACATGGCCTTGCGCCCCACGCGCGCCACTCCCGACCACTGAAAGCCTGCGCGGCCCACGCCAATGCCGTAACGCACCGCGCGGCTGCCGGGCAGGACATGATAGAGCGCGCGCTCGGCGGTGATGATGACGATGGTGCCGGGCCTTTCCGGTCCGCTCCAGGAAACGATGCGACGGCCGCGATAATGCCCGCTGCGCGCCGATGCCGGCGGCAGCGATACGTGCAGCCCGCCCTGCGCCAGCGCCGGACTGGCGAAGCCGGCCAGCATCAGCGCGAGAAGATGACGGCGTGTCGGCATGGTTCTCCCCCGTTCGATGCATTCCGATGCCTTGCAGGAAACCGGGGCGAGCATAGCTGACGATGATTTAATGCCAGCCTGCCGAATATCCTTTACAATGCCTTAAGCAGAGGTGTGCTTTCGCTCCCTGCGCCCGGGTGGGCATGTTCCGGTGCAATCCCTTGCGCTGGCAGGGCATGATGCCTACCTTGGAGCGAAGATGAGGATTGCGGGCTGCCACAGGGTAGGGGCAGGTGAGGTGCTCCTGCGTGGTGGCGGCAGCCAGCCGGGCCCTGTGCCGGGCTCCATGTGCTGCATGCATGCACGAGATGCACGACAAGTCGGGGAACGAACAAGGAGGAACCATGCAGAATTATGACATGAACCGCGTGGCGCGCACGCGCACGGCCACCACCGCGGCGGAGGTGGACGAGGGTCTGCGCTCCTACATGCTGCGGGTCTACAACTACATGGCGCTGGGCGTGGCGTGGACGGCCATCGTTTCCATGTTCATGGCCGCCAATCCGGCGCTGATGGCAAGCGTGGCGCTGGGGCCGATGAAGTGGGTGCTGTTCATCGCCATCCTGGCGCTGGGCTTCTTTGCGCCGAAGCTGATCTTCTCCGGCAACGCGGGCGTGGCCTACCTCGCCTATGGTGCCTATGCGACGCTGTGGGGGCTGCTGATCTCGCCCATGATCGCCTACTTCATGGGCATGGACGGCGGCACCACCATCGTGCGCGCGCTGCTGATCACCGCCGTTACCTTCGGTGCCACGTCGCTGGCCGGCTATGTTACGAAGAAGGATCTCTCCGGTTTTGCCGGGTTCTTCTTCATTGCCACCATCGGCCTGCTGATCGCCATCGTGGTGAACGCCATCTTCTTCCAGTCCACCATGATGAGCCTCATCACCTCCATCCTGGTGGTGCTGGTGTTTGCCGCCATCACGGCCTACGAGACCCAGCAGATCAAGGAAATGTACTACGAGGGCGATGTGCCGGAGGCGGCGCGCAGCAAGGCCATCTTCGGTGCCTTCATGCTGTATGGCAGCTTCGTTACGCTGTTCATCCACATTCTCAACATCCTGGGCATCATGAACCAGGAGTGAGCACGGCAGGCCCTGCCTGACCAGTGTTCCCGAACACCATGCGCCCGGCTGCCCGTCTGCAGCCGGGCATTTGCTTGCAGGCATCCGGTTTGGGGGCAGGCCTTTCGCCAGGTGCTGGTGCGATGGCGGACAAATGTGGCGCGCGCCGGCACATTTTAGCCCCGAACATGCCCCCTTCATGCCGCCAGCCCGCACCATTGCACGCGCATCACTGCATCAGCGGCCCGATCCCGGCAGGCTGATGCCGGAGCTTGAACCAGCCCCCCAGCCCCCTTCGGCATCCGCTTCCGGCGGATCGGGCCGCATGCCTTGATGCGGCATGGCTGCTCCATGCTTGGGCATCGCCCCTTGCTGGCGCTGCTGCCACGAGTGTGCGTGGTGCTTCAGGTGCCTTGCGGCACACGTGGCCTTGCCCGCCCGGTCTTCTCATTCTCTGAGAGATGCCTTCATGCGTTCATGCAGGAGTTGTCTGCCGCAGCCGTTGTGCTATGGCTGCCAGCCATGATGTGGGGCATGACATGGGAGCAAGCCACCCTGTTCGCGCTCATGGGCGGGGTGCTGGCGCTGCTGCTGTGGGGGCGCTGGCGATATGACCTGGTGGCCTTCGGCGCGCTGGTGCTGGCCGTCATCATCGGCGTGGTGGACACCAAGCAGGCATTCTCCGGCTTCGGTCATCCGGCGGTCATCATCATTGCGCTGGTGCTGGTCATCTCGCGCGGGCTGGAGCGCGCCGGGGTGGTGGAGATGATCACCCGCCATCTTGTCGATGCCCGCCGCGGCATTGCCGCGCACATTGCCATCATGGGCGGCATCGGGGCGGCGCTGTCGGCCTTCATGAACAACGTTGCGGCGCTGGCCATGCTGATGCCGGTGGACATGCAGGCCGCCGCCCGCGCCGGCCGCGCTGCCGCCCGCACCCTGATGCCGCTGTCGTTCGCCACCATCCTCGGCGGCATGACCACGCTCATCGGCACCCCCACCAATATCGTCATTGCCCAGTTCCGCGAGCAGGCACTGGGTGCGCCCTACCTGCTGTTCGACTTCGCTCCCGTCGGTCTTGGCGTGGCCGTGGCGGGACTGCTGTTCCTGGCGCTCATCGGCTGGCGTCTCATTCCGGTGCGTGAACACGGCAACAGGCGCGGGCAGCAGGAGCCGGCCTCCTTCATCGTCGAGCTGGTGGTGGGCGAGCAGTCCGCCGCCATCGGCCGCAGCGTGCAGGAGGTAAAGGAGGAGGCGGCCGAGGCCGGTGCCCTGCTCATCGGCGTGGTGCGCCGTGGCCAGCGCCAGCGCATGGCGAAGAATCTGGAGATCCGCAAGGGCGACGTGCTGTTGCTGGAAAGCGCACCGGAGGGCGTGGAGCAGTTCGCCGCCGGCCTGAAGCTGGACTTCTCGCGCTCGCGCAAGCATGCGCAACTGCTGGCCGACAGCATGGACATGATGGAAGTGGTGGTTCCGCGGGAGGCGCGCATCACCAACCGTTCCGCCGATGACCTGCGGCTGCTGGCGCGTCATGGCGTGGTGCTGGCTGGCATTTCCCGGCATGGCCGGCGCATTGACGGGCGCGTGCGCAAGGAGCCCGTGCGCAGTGGCGATGTGCTGCTGCTGGTGGGACCGGAAACCACGCTGGAAGAGACCGTTCGCTGGCTGGGCGGGCTGCCGCTGAAGCGCCGGGAGATGCCGGTGGCGCAACGGCAGAAGGCATGGCTGGCCATGGGCATGTTCGCCGCCGCGGTGCTGGCTTCGGCGCTGGGGCTGGTGTATCTGCCCGTCGCGCTGGGGGCGGTGGTGGTGGGTTATGCGCTGGTGCGCATCATTCCGCTGAGCCGCATCTATGATGCCATCGAATGGCCGGTCATCGTGCTGCTGGCCTCGCTCATTCCCATCGGCGCGGCGCTGGAAAGCTCCGGCGGCACGGCGCTGATCGCGCAAGGGCTGCTGTGGCTCACCGACGGCCTGTCGCCCGTGCTGGTGCTGATCGTCATCATGATCATCACCATGACATTGTCCGACATGCTCAACAATGTCGCCACCGTGCTGGTGGCGGCACCGGTGGCGGTGCAGGTGGCCAATGCCCTGCAGGTGAACCCGGACACCATGCTGATGGGCGTGGCAGTGGCGGCATCCTGCGCCTTTCTCACCCCCATCGGCCACAAGAACAACACCATCATCATGGGGCCGGGCGGTTATGCCTTTGGCGACTACTGGCGGCTTGGCCTGCCGCTGGAGCTGATCGTGCTGGCGGTTTCCGTGCCTTTGCTCCTCATTGCATGGCCGCTGTAGAAGGGGCAGAAACCCTGCGGGCAGCCGCTGCGAGCGGTCATGCGAGCAATGCACTGCACGCATGCAGAAAACCGGCAGGGACATTGGGACGCAGGCCTGCTCCACCATGTTGCCACACCTTGGGCGGCGTGATAGAGAAACCGCGGCTGCGGTGCCTGTGCGCACGCGGAATGAGGGGTGTTCGCTTTCATCTGCGGATCCACTTGTGGTCCTCATGGAGGTGCCGGCTTGCGGGCTGGCGCAGTGCGTGCCGGGAGCTGTCGCGGCCTTGAGGGGATGGAGGTGCTGTCGCACGTCTTGTCCCGGGGTTTTGGTCTTGTCATCATGTGGTGTTCGGGATGTCCGAAGCCGTGAACATTTCCGCTGCTGCGTGGCGCTATGCGCAGGCGCTGAGCGACCTGGCCGAGGAAAGCGGCTCGGCTGAAGCCGTTGCTGCCGACATGCAGGCGCTTCGAGAGGTGCTTGATGCCGCGCCTGATTTCGCTCGCTTCATTGCCAGTCCGCTGTATGGCGTGGAGCGGCAGGTTGCGGTGCTGCAGGCGGTGGCCGAGAAGCTCGGTCTGCAGGATATCGTGCGTCGCTTCCTGGAGCTGCTGGCGCGCAATCGCCGTCTTGCCCTGTTGCCGGATGTCGTGGCGGCGTGGCAGCGGTTGCAGGTGGAGCGTCGGGGCGAGGTGTCGGTCGAGGCCATCACGGCAACGCCGCTCTCGGGCAGCCAGCAGAAGAAGCTGCAGGCCGAGCTGAAAAAGTCGCTGGGGCAGGCAGTGGAAATCAGGAATAGCGTTGATCCGGACATTCTGGGCGGGCTGGTGTTGCGCATCGGCTCGCGCATGATCGATGCATCGGTCCGGCAACGGCTCAATGCCCTGAAGGGCGTGCTGAAAGGGGTATGAGGAAGCCATGGATATTCGCGCCGCGGAAATTTCCGCCATCCTGAAGAAGCAGATCGCCGGTTTCGAGGCCGACGCGGAGGTGGCCGAAACCGGCACCGTGCTCTCTGTTGGCGACGGCATCGCCCGCGTCTACGGGCTGGACAACTGCATGGCCGGCGAGATGCTGGAATTTTCCAACGGCACCATCGGCATGGCGCTGAACCTGGAGCGCGACAATGTCGGCGTGGTGCTGTTCGGCGAGGATCGCGGCATCCGCGAGGGCGACACGGTGAAGCGCACCGGCAACATCGTGGAGGCGCCGGTGGGCAAGGAGCTGCTCGGCCGGGTGGTGGATGCGCTGGGCAACCCCATCGACGGCAAGGGGCCGATCGAGGCGAAGGAGCGGCGCGTCGTGGACGTGAAGGCGCCGGGCATCATCCCGCGCAAGTCCGTGCATGAGCCGATGCTCACCGGCATCAAGGCCATCGATGCGCTCATTCCCGTTGGTCGCGGCCAGCGCGAGCTGGTGATCGGCGACCGTCAGACCGGCAAGACCGCCATCATCCTCGATACCATTCTCAACCAGAAGCGCTACAACGAGGCGGCAAAGGACGAGAGCGAGAAGCTCTACTGCATCTACGTGGCCGTGGGGCAGAAGCGCTCCTCCGTGGCGCAGTTCGTGAAGGTGCTGGAAGAGAATGGTGCGCTGGAGTATTCCATCGTGGTTGCGGCCACCGCCTCGGAGCCGGCGCCGCTGCAGTATCTGGCACCGTTCACTGCCTGCGCCATGGGCGAATATTTCCGCGACAACGGCATGCATGCGCTGATCGCCTATGACGATCTCTCCAAGCAGGCGGTGGCCTATCGCCAGATGTCCCTGCTGCTGCGCCGTCCGCCGGGACGCGAGGCCTATCCGGGTGATGTGTTCTACCTGCATTCGCGCCTGCTGGAGCGGGCGGCGAAGATGAGCGACAAGGAAGGTGCCGGTTCGCTGACCGCGCTGCCCGTCATCGAGACGCAGGCCAATGACGTGTCGGCCTACATCCCGACCAACGTCATCTCCATCACCGACGGCCAGATCTTCCTGGAGACCGACCTGTTCTACCAGGGTGTGCGCCCGGCGGTGAATGTCGGCCTGTCGGTGTCGCGCGTCGGTTCCGCGGCGCAGATCAAGGCCATGAAGCAGGTAGCCGGCACCATCAAGAACGAGCTGGCGCAATACCGCGAAATGGCTGCCTTCGCCCAGTTCGGTTCTGATCTGGACGCCGCCACGCAGAAGATGCTCAACCGTGGCGCACGCATCACCGAGCTTTTGAAGCAGCCGCAGTTCTCCCCGCTGGCGGTGGAGGAAATCGTGGTGGTGCTGTTCGCCGGCACCGAGGGCTTTCTCGACCCGCTTCCCGTGGAGAAAGTTGGCGAGTTCGAGCAGGGGCTGCTGACTTTCATGCGCGAGAAGCATGGCGACATCCTTGCCACCATTCGCGAGAAGAAAGAGCTGACGGACGAAACGAAGCAGCAGCTGCGTTCCGCCATCGAGGCCTTCGCCAAGGCTTTTGCCGGCTGAAGCGCCGACCTGGCTGCAACGCGCTGATGGGGATGGGAAAAACAGCGGTTGCGCCCTGACGGGGCGCGCCGGGCAAAGATTGAGGACGCGGCCACATGCCCAGCCTTAAGGATCTGCGTAACCGCATCAACTCGGTGAAGGCGACGCAGAAGATCACCAAGGCCATGCAGATGGTGGCTGCCGCCAAGCTGCGCCACGCGCAGGAGGCGGCAGAGGCCGCGCGCCCCTATTCGGAGCGCATGAATGCGGTCATCGCGCGGCTGGCCGGCAACCTGCAGGACCAGCAAGGCGTTTCACCGTTTCTTGCCGGCACGGGGCGCGATGACGTGCATCTGCTGGTAGTCTGCACCGCCGAGCGCGGGCTGTGCGGTGCCTTCAACACCAATATCGTCAAGCTGGCGGTTCAGCACATCGAGAAACTGCAGGCCGCGGGCAAGACGGTGAAGCTCCTGTGCGTCGGGCGCAAGGGGCATGATCAGCTCAAGCGCACTCACGGTGCGCTGATGATCGATGAGCCGGTGGATCTGAAGCAGGTCAAGCGTCTGCGCTTCACTCATGCACATCAGATTGCCGACCGGCTCATTCGCCTGTTCGAGAATGGCGAGTTCGATGTCTGCACGCTTTTCTTCTCGGAGTTTCATTCCGTCATCGCGCAGAAGCCGAAGGCATTGCAGCTGATCCCCGCCAGCATCGAGGAGATCGCCCAGGCGACAGAGGAAAGCGCGGCGCAGGCCTCGTCTGATGCCGCCTATACCTACGAGCCGGATGAGAAGGAGATCCTGGATGATCTCCTGCCACGCAATGTCTCCGTGCAGGTGTTTCGCGCGCTGTTGGAGAATGCGGCCTCGGAGCAGGGCGCGCGGATGACGGCGATGGACAACGCCACGCGCAATGCCGGCGACATGATCCGCAGCCTGACACTGCAATACAACCGCCAGCGTCAGGCGCAGATCACCAAGGAACTGATCGAAATCATCTCCGGTGCCGAGGCTCTGTGAGCCAGGGTGCCGGCAAACCCGGACGAGCGAGGACAGGAACATGGCCAAGGCAACCGCCAAGAGCAAGGCAGCAGCCAGCGACAAGGCGACCGGTCGCATCGTGGAAGTGAAGGGGCCGGTGGTGGACGTGCAGTTCGACGATCATCTGCCCGACATTCTCAATGCCCTGGAAACGGAAAACCGCGGCAAGCGGCTGGTGCTGGAGGTGGCGCAGGAACTGGGCGAAAACACCGTGCGCTGCATTGCCATGGACGCCACCGAGGGACTGGTGCGCGGCCAGCCGGTTGTCGATACCGGCGAGCCCATTTCCGTGCCGGTGGGCGAGGAGACGCTGGGCCGCATCCTCAATGTCGTGGGTGAAGCCATCGATGAGGGAGAAGAGCTGAAGACCGAGCATCGCCGTGCCATCCATCAGCCGGCACCGGAGTTCATCGATCAGTCCACCGAAGCCGAGATCCTCGTTACCGGCATCAAGGTGGTGGATCTGCTCACGCCTTACGCCAAGGGTGGCAAGATCGGCCTGTTCGGTGGTGCCGGCGTGGGCAAGACGGTGCTGATCATGGAGCTGATCAACAACGTTGCCAAGGCGCATGGCGGCTACTCGGTGTTTGCCGGCGTTGGCGAGCGCACCCGCGAGGGCAATGACCTCTATCACGAGATGATCGAATCGGGCGTGAACAAGCCTGGCGGCGGCGAAGGTTCCAAGGCGGCGCTGGTCTATGGCCAGATGAACGAACCTCCCGGTGCCCGTGCGCGCGTGGCGCTGACCGGCCTGACCATTGCCGAGCACTTCCGTGATCAGGGCCAGGACGTGCTGTTCTTCATCGACAACATCTTCCGCTTCACGCAGGCGGGTGCGGAAGTGTCCGCCCTGCTGGGCCGCATTCCCTCGGCCGTGGGTTACCAGCCGACGCTGGCCACCGAGATGGGTGCGCTGCAGGAGCGCATCACCACCACGCGCAAGGGGTCCATCACCTCGGTGCAGGCCATCTACGTGCCGGCGGACGACCTTACCGACCCGGCACCGGCTTCCGCCTTTGCGCACCTTGACGCCACCACCGTGCTGTCGCGCTCCATTGCCGAGAAGGGCATCTATCCGGCGGTGGATCCGCTGGACTCCACCTCGCGCATGCTGGATCCGCGCATCATCGGCGAGGAACATTACCAGGTGGCGCGCGAAGTGCAGGCCACGCTGCAGCGCTACAAGGCCCTGCAGGACATCATCGCCATCCTCGGCATGGACGAGCTGTCGGAGGAGGACAAGCTGATCGTGGCGCGTGCGCGCAAGATCGAGCGCTTCCTCTCGCAGCCGTTCTTCGTTGCCGAGGTGTTCACTGGCCAGCCTGGCGTCTTCGTCGACCTGGAAGAGACCATCAAGGGCTTCAAGATGCTGTGCTCCGGCGAGCTGGACCACCTGCCCGAAGCCGCTTTCTACATGGTCGGCACCATCGACGAGGCCATGGAGAAGGCCAAGAAGCTGGCCGCCGAGGCTGCCTGATGAACGCGCAAGGACGCAGGGGCAGGCGGAAGAACTGCCCTGCGTCCTGCACCACTCTGCGGGCTTGACGGAATGCCCGAATGACAGCGCCGGCTGTTGTTGGCCGCGCAGTCATGCAAGTCGGGATAGTGCTGGAGAACACCATCATGGCCGATGCATTCAACCTGGATCTGGTAAGCCCGGAGAAGCTGCTGGTGTCGCGCCTGGTGAAATCGGTGCAGGTGCCGGGGCTGGAAGGAGACTTCGAGGTGCTGCCCGACCATGCGCCGGTGCTTTCCACCATTCGTCCCGGCGTGCTGGTCATTACCGAAACCAGCGGCGCGGAGAAGAAGTTCTATGTGCGTGGCGGTTTCGTGGAGATGAGCGGAGAGAACATGAGCGTGCTGGCGGAATACGCCATCCCGCTGGAGCAGCTCAATCCGGCGAAGCTGGAGCAGGAAATCCGCTGGGCCGAGGAAGACCTGCAGGATGCGCGCAACGACGAGGAGCGCCGCAAGCTCAAGGAACGGCTGGACTTCCTTGTCAGCCTGCGCGATGCGCTGCAGCAGGCTGCCTGACAGGCAGCTTGACCGGATGTTCGGAAATACCCTTCTGGCCTGCCTGACATCTCGGGCAGGCTTTTTGTCGAACGTGAAGAAAAGTTTTCCAGTCTGCCTTGCAGGCTGGAAAACTTTTGGGCTGTCTAGGCCGTGTGGACGCACTTTATCCAGATAAAGGTGCAGACGAGAGCAAGTATTGAAGCGAAATTGGCCGTTTGTTTTCTCGCAGTGCAAGGCAACTCTCTTGAACCGCTTGATTTTTCCGAACAGCTGCTCGATGCGCGCTCGCCTCCGGTAGAGGGCCTTCGGAAAATGTCTTTGGGGATTTTTCGCATTTTTCCGCTGCGGAATGACGGGAATGACACCTCGGTTGCGCGCCGCCTGGCGGTTTGCGTGGCTGTCATACCCCTTGTCGGCCACAACAGCGCGCGGCATGGGACACAGAGAGGCATCAAGCAGCAGCTCGAAGAAAGGCGCGTCGTTCTGCTCGCCGCCAGTGAGCAAAAAGGCCAGCGGCAGGCCCCGATGATCGCACTTCAGATGGATTTTCGTGGAAAACCCGCCACGTGAACGGCCAAGCGCCTGTTCGTTCTGCCCCCTTTTGCGCCCGCCGCAGAAACATGGGCACGAACAATCGTGGTATCAAACATTTGCACCAGGTGAGCGCTGTCGCTGGCGGCTGTCAGCAATTCGAAGAAATCCTCGAAAACCCCGGCCTTCGACAGTCGGTAAAAGCGCTTCCAGACGCTGTTCCACGGACCAAAGCGCTCCGGCAACGCCCGCCAGCTGATGTTGTGCGTTGCAAAATAGTGCAACGCCTCCAGAAACAGACGATCATCGCGCGCCTTGCGGCCTCGGCGCGGCAGGCATTGCCAAACAGACTGACCGCCAGTTCCCAGTCCTGCTCTGTCATGTGCGTGCTCATGGGTGCCATCTCCTCTGCAGAAGAAATCG
>Ga0256839_1006186_pt1 | contig 10654 bp, 11 predicted proteins | sample 354166metaG_FD_185968 | JGI IMG/M metagenome (GOLD analysis project Ga0256839, IMG submission 185968) | Hydrothermal vent microbial communities from Mid Atlantic Ridge, Atlantic Ocean - 354-166 | ecosystem: Environmental > Aquatic > Marine > Hydrothermal vents | place: Atlantic Ocean: Mid... | reverse complement strand
GGCCGCGCCCACCGGGCCAAAGGGGCGTTTCGGGCGGTGGAGGAGGCGCTCGCCGCCGGGTTTCGGGTCTCGGTGGACCTGATCCTCGGCCTCCCGGGGCAGGACGTGGAAAAAGACCTGAAGACCGCCGCCTCGCTCGGCGTCGGCCACGTCTCCGCCTATACCCTGATCCCCGAACCGGGGACCCCGCTCGCCGCCCGCGTCCGCGAGGATCCCGACCGCGAGGCCGAGGCCTTCGCCGCCGCCCGGGCGATCCTGGGAGCGGCGGGGCTTTACCGCTACGAGGTCGCGAACTTCGCCCGCCCCGGGGAGGAAGCGAGGCACAACCAGGTCTACTGGCGGATGGGGTTTTGGGCCGCGCTCGGCCCGGCGGCGGCGAGCCACGAGCCCGCCTCTGAGCCCGGATTCTACGCCGTGCGACGGACGAACCCCCCGCTTTTCCGCTGGCTTTCCGGCGAGGCCCCAAAACTCGAGCGCATTCCCCCCGGAGAGCACGCGAAAGAGGCGCTGATGATGGGGCTCAGGACCCGCGAGGGGCTGGACCTTGCGGCGCTCGAGGCCCGCACCGGCCTCGCCCTCCGCGGGCCGATCCTGAAAGCCGCCGCGCCTCTTTTGGAAGCCGGCTGGCTGGAGGTTAGGGGCCCGCGCCTCGCCCCCACCGAGGCCGGGCTCGACCGGGTTCACTCCCTGGTGCTTTCGCTCTGGGAGGCGCTTTCCTGAACGATCTTGAGCGGCTCGGCAAACCAGAGCGTCCGCTGGGGGAAGGGGATCTCGATCCCGGCTTCGTCGAGGGCCTTCTTGGCCGCCTCGGTGAGCTCGGCGGTGATCTTGGGAAGCCGGGCGATCGCGTGCTCGGGGATCCAGGCGACGAGCTCGTAGTTCACGCTGGAATCGGCGAGCTCCCGGACCCAGACCTCGGGCGCGGGCTCGGAAAGGAGCGCGGGGTGCGCCCGGAGCGCGCGCTCGAGCACCGGCCGCACCTCGTCCGGGTCGTAGCGGTAGGCCACCCCCACCGGAACGTGGATGCGGAGGGGCCGGAAAGGTTTTGGATCTCGCCTCCGGCCACTTTGGCGTTCGGGATCGCGATCAGCTCGTTGTCCGGAGTGCGGATCCGGGTGGTGCGGAGGGTGATGCCCTCGACCCGGCCGAGCTTGTCCCCCACCCGAACCCAGTCGCCGAGGCGAAAGGGACGGTCGGCGAGGAGCACCACCCCGGCGATGAAGTTGGAGAAGGTGTCCCGGGCCGCAAGGCTCACCGCCAAACCGGCGAGCCCCAGGGCCCCGATCAAGGGCGCGATCTCCCGGCCCGCGACCAGGTAGGCGGTCCAGACCAGAATCAAGACCAAAGCGAGGTAGCGGGTCAGGACCACGAGGTTCGGGTCCACGCCCCGGCGCTCGAGGTAGACCTCGATTCCCGCCTCGGCGAAAAGCCAGACGAGGTAAGCGGCGGTGAGCTTGAACCCCACGAGGAGCACCGCCTCGGGGTGGCCGACCTTGAAGATCGCCGAGGCACCGGCAAAAAGCGCGGTCCAAAAGAGCAGGTTCCAAAACCAGGCCACCGCCCGCCGCACCCGAGCCCCGAAGCGGTTAAAGGCCAGGTCCGAGGCCCGGCGCAGCAAATACCGCAAGACGTAGAGCAAAAGGGCAAAAAGCAAAAGGGCGAGCCCCCGGCCGAGCATCGCCTCCCAACCGAGGGCGAAGGTGCCCTTGGGCAAAAGGGCCTTAAGCGCGTCGAGCAGATACGAAAACACGCTCACGCGCCACCCCCCACCTCGTGAAGCCTTTGAAGCAGGGTCGCCTCGTCATCGGCCCGAACCCGGACGTAGGGGCGCTCGAGCACGAAGGGCCAGGCGTAAGGAAAGGCGAGGGCCCGCGAAAGATCCTCCACCGGCCGAACCCCCGCGTACCCCTGGATCCCGGCTTCAGGAAGCCCGTAGCCGAGCAAAGCCCGGAGGTGGGCCTCGGCGAATACCGGAGCAAAGAGGGAGCGCTCGGTGGGGAAGGGCGCGAAGTCGAGGAAGTAGACCTCGTTTTGGTAGCGCCCGGCCCGCACCTCGATCCCGCCCCGGTGGTCGAGGGCGGCGAGAAGGTGCTCGAGCCTCCGGCGGACCGCCTCCCAATGGGCCTTATCCAGAGGAAAGGGCGCGACCCAGGCCTCCCCCCGCCGGACCGCCGGAGGAAAAAAGCGCACCCCCTCCTCCCCTCGCACCGCGAGGAAAAGAAGCTCGGCCTCATAGGGGTAGGCCCGCTCGTAGAGGTAAAGCCCCTCCGGGGGCTCGAACTCCCGCTCCGCCACCCAGGTGCTCCGGCCGGTCTTGCGCTCGCGCAGCCAGGCGGGAAGCCCGTGGACGGTGACCATCGCCTCCCACTCCCCCACCCCCCGCACCCGCCCAAAGGGCGGGGTGGGGATGGAGAGCGCCCGGAAGAGCCGTTTTTGGATCAAAAGGTCGCCGTAGGCCTCGATCGCCCGCCGGCCGGGGTGGGCGCGCTCGTCCCCCGGGAAGGCTTCGGGAGAAAAGCGGAAGAGCAGGTCGTAGCCCTCGGGGTTTTCGTCGGGGGGAAAGGGGTCGAGCTCGAGCCCAAGCGGCAACCCCGCCCAAAGCAAAATCCGTGCCCGGGGCGAGACCAGATCCACCGCGATTTTCACACCCTAGAGTCTACGCCACACCGCCCAGGTCCGATGGGCAAGGGCCAGATACCCCTGGCCGAACGCGCGTAGGGAAAAACCCGGCAGCGGCCTCGCAAGCTCGAACGGCTCCCAGTAATGGGGGCTCTCGGGGCGGCCGCGCCGGATGGCCTCGTAGCGGTCGAACCCCTCGATCAGCAAAAGCCCCCCGGGCACCAGCCGTTCGTGGAGGCGGTAGAGCAAAGGCCGGTGCACGTAGTAGCTCATCACCGCCCCGGCAAAGGGGCCGGGGGGCAACGGCTCGCCCTCGTCCTCGAGGTCGAAGGGTACGGCGTGGACCGGGAAGGTCTCCCGCCGGGCCCGCTCCACCAGGCGAAGAAGGGCGTTTTGGCTTTTTTCCAAGACCATGACCCGGTGTCCCAGGGACGCCAAAAAGAACGCGTTCCGCCCGCCCCCGCCGGCGAGGTCCAAAACCGGCCCCTCGGGGAGCTCGGCGGCGTAGGCCCGGACGACGAAAGCCGGCGCGTCGGGCCCCGCGAACACCCGGTAATAGGCTTCCCAATCCCGCGGCACGCTTCGAGGATACGAAAACGGGGGGCCTAAAGGCCCCCCGCGCGCAGCAACCCCCCTACTTCACCACCGCGAGCCGGACCACCACCGTCCGCTCCTTGCCGTCGCGGATGATCTTCAGGGTGACGGTGTCGCCCGGGCGCTTGGCAAAGAGCACCGCCCGAAGGTCGTTGATGTTCTCGATCGGCACCCCGTCGGCCTCGACGATCACGTCGCCGCCCACGCCGTAGTCGAGCACGTCGCCGCTTGGGGTGTAGACGTAGATGTGGTCCTTGGCGCCCCTGAGCCCCGCCTTCTCCGCGGGACTCCCCTTCTCCACTTCCTGGATCACGAGCCCGCGACCGGGAAGCTTAAACCGGCGGCGAATCGCCTCGGGGTAGGCCTCCACCGGCAAGACCGTCACCCCAAGCCGCGGCCGGCTTTTGATGATCTCCTCGGCGGTGAGCGTCTTACCCGCCTTCATCTCGTCGAGGTAGTCCTTGACGAGGTTGATGGGGATGGCAAAGCCGATCCCCGCGAACTGGGGCGCGCCGGTCTGCACGCTGGGCGAGACGATGGCGGTGTTGATCCCGATGACCCGGCCGTGGGAGTCGAGTAGGGGGCCGCCCGAGTTCCCCGGGTTGATGGCCGCGTCGGTCTGGATCAGGTAGGGGATCAGGCTCGACTCCACCCCGGGGTTTTTCCGTACCGCCGAGACGATCCCCTCGGTCACGGTGAAGTCGAGGCCGAAGGGGTTCCCGATCGCGATCGCCTTCTGGCCCACCACCACCCGATCGGAGTCGCCCAGGGGAATCGGGCGCAACTTGCCCTTCGGAGCCTCCACCTTGAGGAGCGCGATGTCCATTGGCGGAACCGCACCCACCACCCGGGCGGGGTAGGGTTTCGGGTCCCCCTTAAAACGCACCTCGATCGCATCGGCCCCCTTCACTACGTGGTAGTTGGTAAGGATGTGCCCTTCGTCATCGATCACGAAGCCCGACCCGGTGCCCTCGCGCGGGGGAACGACGAAGGGTTCGAAAAACGGTGCAAAATCCTCAAAACCCGGGGGGAGCTTGGGGCGCACCACCTTGGCCTTGGTACGGATCGCCACGTAGACCACGCCGGGGCCGGCCCGCTTCACCACCTCGATGGTATTGCGCTCGTTCTCGAGAAACGCCTGCTTTTGGTTGAAGGCGAAGGCCGGCGCCAAGAGAAGCGGGAATAAGAGCCACGGGATCTTCCGCATACGCACCTCCTTTCCCAAAGGTACGCCCCGGGCGTGAAGGTCGGGTTAGGCAAAAAGGCGCTGGTATGTTGAGTGCGTGCGGGTCTTCGTGATCGACCCCGGTTCCTCCACCAGCACCAAGCTCGCCCTCGCCGAACTCGCGGGCGGGGAACCGGCAATCCGGGAGCGGATCGAGCTTCCCGCCGGCATCGGGGCGAGCCCGAAAAGCGACCTCGAAGCCCGACTCCCCGCCGTCTTGGCCCAGGCCAAGGCCTGGGCTCCCTTCGACGCGGTGGCCGCCCGGGGCGGAATCTTCGGGCCGATGGAGGCCGGGGTCTACCGGGTGGACGGGGCCCTCGTCGAGCTCGCGCTGAAAGCCCCTTACGGATACCACCCCGCGAACCTGGGGGCGCCACTTGCACTCGAGGTCGCCCGGCTCTACCGGGTGCCCGCCTTCGTCGTGGATCCCCCGACGATCAACGAGCTCCTCCCCGAGGCGCGCGTCTCCGGCGTGCCCGGCGTCGAACGCCAGAGCCGGGTCCACGCCCTGAACCTCCGCTACGTCGCCCGCCGGATCGCCGGGAGGCTCGGACGGGAACTCAAGGACGCGGTCCTAATCGGGGCCCACCTGGGCGGCGGCAGCAGCGTGGTGCTCTTTTTGAAGGGGCGCATGGCCGACACCACCGACGCCCTCCTGGGCGAGGGGCCCTTTAGCGCGAACCGCGCCGGAACCACGCCGATTCACGGCGTTTTGAAGCTCGTCCGGGAGCGGGGGCTTGACGCCGCTCGCCACCTGCTTTCCCGCCGCTCCGGGTTCCTGGGGCTACTCGGCACCGACGACCTGCGGGCGATCGAGGCCCGGCTAGAGGCGCCCGAGGTCCGGGTGGTGGTCGAGGCCTACGCCCTGCAGGTGGCCAAGCAGATGGCCGCCCTGGCGGTTCACGCGCGCCCCGACGCCTTCTTCCTCACCGGCGGGGCCGCCCGCTTTACCTACGTCGCCAAGCGCATCGAAGAGCGGCTTTCCTGGATGGCGCCGGTCATCGTCGAGGCCGGGGAGTTCGAGGCCGAGGCCCTGGCCGAGGGAGTCTACCGGGCGCTCTCCGGGTTCGAGGAGGCCAAGACCTACGCGGCTCCGGTTTCGTGAGATCGAGCCCATCCGAAGCGTGACCCGGCCCGGCTGGTCGCCCGGGGCCAGGGCCCAGAGAAGGTGGCGGTGGCCACCGAGGCCCGCCGCCTCGAGGCGGTGAACGAGGCCCGGATCGAGGGCCCGATCGAGCCAACCTTCTTCGGCCACGCCCAGCGCGCGCAAAAGCCGGGTATCCGCGCGGCGAACCTCGACCTCCGCCCCGTCCGCGACCCTGTGGAGGTCAAGTTCCTCTCACGGGTGCTCGCCGAGCGGCCGCCCTTCGCGTACGCGTAGACCCCGGACCCAAGCGAGTCGGAAAGCGCGCCCATCGTCTTACCCCGCCCCCCTGACAGTCCAGCGGGCCGCAGCCTTCGCCTCCTCCACCCCACCCCTCTACCGGATCCGGGGACCTGTAGAGGCGCGCGTCAGGGGCGAAGTGCCCGGAAGGCACGGCGCATCGCCCTCGCGCCCCGGCCGGCGGTACTGACCTCGACTCGAAAACCCCAGGGCCGGACGCGCTCACACGAATACCACGGTCTTGTTCTCGTAAACGAGGATCCGGTCCTCGAGGTGCCATTTCACCGCCCGGGCGAGGACCTGGCGCTCGAGGTCGCGGCCCTTTTCGATCAGGTCTCGCACCCCGTCGCGGTGGCTGACCCGGGCCACGTCCTGCTCGATGATCGGACCGGCGTCGAGCTCGGGGGTGACGTAGTGGGCGGTGGCTCCGATGATCTTCACCCCTCGCCGGTAGGCCTGGTGGTAGGGGCGGGCACCGGCGAAGGCGGGGAGAAACGAGTGGTGGATGTTGATGATGCGGTGGGGGAAGCGGGAAACGAAGTGCTCCGAAAGAATCCGCATGTAGCGGGCGAGGACCACGAGGTCGGCCTGGCCATCGAGGAGCTCGAGCATCCGCGCCTCCGCCTCCCCCATCCCGCCCTCGCCCACGGGGACGTGGTAAAAGGGTACGCCAAATTCCCGGGCGTAGGGGGCGAGGTCGGGATGGTTGCCGATCACCATCGTGACCTCGGTGGGAAGCTCGTCCCGGCGCCAGCGCCAAAGGAGCTCTAAGAGCGCGTGGTCGGCTTTGGAGACGAGGATCGCGGTCTTCTTCACCTCGTCGCCATAAGCGAGCCGCCAGTCCATGCCAAAGGGGGCCGCCACCTCGCGGGCGAAGGCGGCGGCGAGCGCTTCCGGGGGGAGCGCGATCGCCGAGGCGTCGAACTCGAGCCGCATAAAAAACCGGCCCCCGGAAGGGTCGGTGGAGTGCTGCTGTAGGTCGGTGATGTTGGCTCCGTGCCGGAAAAGAAAGCCGGAGACCGCGGCCACGATCCCCGGACGGTCGGCGCAAGAGACCAGCAACCGGGCGACGCGAACCGACATGCCCTTATGCTAGCGCCGAAACATACCCCGGGCACTTGTGCGAGCAAGGGCGGAGTGGTATAAAAGTCCCGGCACTCCGATTAGGAGGTGGACCGAAAATGAAGAGGCAAGTGAACGGAATGGATCGCCGAGAGTTCCTCAAGCGGAGCGGGGCCGCCGCAGCGACGCTCGGGCTATTCCCCAGCGTCATGCGGGTGCGCGCTCAGGCGAAACCCACCGCCGACCAGGTGGTCAAGGGTAAGGACCCCCGGCTAATCGTCCACAACACCAAGACCGGTGTGCTCGAGACCCCGCTCGACCTGCTACGCGAGCACGAGATTACCCCGAAGGAGATCTCCTTCATCCGCAACAACCAGGTCCTCGCGGGGGGCAAGACCCTGGAGCCGCTGCCGTTGAAGGGCTGGACGGTGGAGATCGTAGGTCTCGTGAAGCGCCCGGCCAAGTTCGACGCCAGCGTGCTCAAGGAACTGCCCCAGCATGAGGTTCTTATGGTCCTCCAGTGCTCCGGGAATGGTCGGAGCTTCTACGCCAAGTACGCGAAGAAGACCAGCGGCACCCAGTGGAAGCACGGCGGCATGTCCCAGACGGTCTGGAAGGGCCCGAGGCTCAAAGACGTCCTGGAACACTTCAAGGTCGAGCCCTACGAGCCCGCCGCTCGGTTCATCACCGCCAACGGTCGCGACGAACCGGCCGGCACCAAACCCGACTTCGAGCACAGCCTGCCCTGGACCGATCCGTTCGTCCGCGAAAACGCGATCCTCGCCATCGAGATGAACGGGGAGCCGATCCCGGTGGTGCACGGCGGTCCGGTACGGCTCATCGTCCCGGGCTACTACGGCACCATGAACGTGAAGTGGATCGGGACGATCCGCTTTGAGGCCCACGAGTCCTACAACTACAACCAGATCCCGCGCTACCGCGTCCCGATCTACCCGGTGGAGCCCGGTAAGTTCTCCAAGAAGGACTTCACCTTTGAAAACTCCCGCCCCAACTGGCATCAGAAGATCAAGAGCGTGATCTTCGCCCCGCTCGACGGCGAGACCGTCAAGGCGGGCACGGTCAAGGTGGAGGGCGTGGCCTGGAACGACGGCGTGGTGCCGATCGAGCAGGTCGAGATCTCCACCGACCAGGGCAAGACCTGGTCCACCGCCAAGCTCAAGCCGGGCAAAAGCCCCTTTGCCTGGACGTACTTCGAAGCCTACGTGGCCCTCTCTCCTGGCGAGCGCGAGATCTGGGTACGGGCGGTGGACAAGCTGGGGCGTTCCCAACCGTTGAACGGCGGTATCCACTGGAATCCCTCGGGTTACGAGTGGAACGGCGTCGATCGCATCAAGGTTAAGGTGAGCTAGCCGACCGGCCCCGGGGTTGACTCCCCGGGGGCCCCTTTGACCCCGTGCTTTACCCGATACCGGTAAGGAGGTTCTTGATGAAAAGACTCCTACCCCTGATCGCAACCACCCTCCTGCTCGGAACCGTTCAAGCCCAACTCACCGAGCTGCCCCCGGGTCCCGGGCGGGACCTCGCCTTTACCAAATGCCAGCAATGCCACGATCTCGGCTACGTACTGGACTCCGCCGGGCTTGACCGCGAGTCCTGGCGCGACGTGATTCTCTCGATGATGGATGCGGGGCTCGAGCTCACCGACGAGGAGTTCACCATTCTCCTCGATTACTTCAGCACCTACATGGGCCCCAATCCCCCGCCCCCGCCCGAGGAAGCAGCCGAGCAGATGAAGAAGGACGTGGCTGGCGTCGAGGTCTACAAGAGGGCCTGCGTTGCCTGCCACGGGGAGAACGGCCAGGGAGTGCCCGGGGCCTTCCCGCCGCTTGCGGAAAACCCCTACCTCTTCAAAGATCGCGCTTACCCCGCGCTCGTGGTGCTCTTCGGCTTAGAGGGGCCGATCGAGGTAAATGGCCAGAGCTATAACGGCCTGATGCCCGCCTTTGCCTACCTCTCGGACGAAGAGATCGCCGCCGTGGTCGCCTACATCCGCAACAACTTTGGGAACGAAAAGTTAAAGCCCGAGGGCTTCGAGGACCTCACACCGGAGGAGATCAAAGCGCTGCGGGAAAAAGGGCTTAAGGCCAAGGACGTGCACGCCTTGCGACAAGAGCTCAAGTAAGCCTGCCCCGCCCGGCGGGACCCCTTTCCCGGGGTCCCGCTTTAGCATGAAACCATGACGCGGACGATTGATTTAAACGCCGACGCCGGGGAGTCCTTCGGCCGCTGGAAGCTGGGCCACGACGAGGAACTCTTCCCCCTGCTCTCCTCGGTCAACCTGGCCACCGGCTTTCACGCCGGCGACCCCCGGGTGATGCTTCGCTCGGTCCGGCTCGCAAAAAAACACGGGGTGGCCATAGGCGCCCACCCGGGGTATCCCGACCTCGTGGGCTTTGGCCGCCGGGACCTCGCCCTCTCCCCGGAAGAGGCCTACACCGACGTGCTCTATCAGATCGGAGCCCTCTCCGCTTTCCTCAAGCTCGAGGGCCTTCCCCTCCACCACGTCAAGCCCCACGGCGCCCTCTACCTCCGAATGTTGAAAGACGACGAGCTCGCCCGCGCGGTAGCCCGGGCGGTGAAGGACTACGATCCCGAGGTACCCCTCGTCCTCCTCGGCGGCACCTCGATGGAGGAGGCGGCCCGAGCGGTCGGGGTCCGCTACGTGCGCGAGGCCTTCCCCGATCGCGCCTACCTCTCGGATGGCCGGCTTGCGCCCCGGAGCATGCCGGGAGCGCTGATCCGGGACCCGAAGCGGGCCGCCGAGCGGGCCGTCGAGATGGTGCTCGAAGGGGAGATCAAGGCCCTGGACGGGGGCCGGGTCCAGGTCCGAGCCGAGACCCTCTGCGTCCACGGCGACAACCCCGAGGCGGTGGCGATCGCCCGGGCGGTGCGGGAAGCCCTCATCGCCCACGGGGTCGAAATCCAAGCCTTCTAGCGAGGATTCGCCCCCCGGCCGATGGCTACCCCAAGACCTCGTAGCAGAGCAAGGCCCGTCGGCTTGGACACCGAGCGTGAATGCATGCCGGGGCGCCGCCGCCGGTCCCCAAGGCCCGCCCCGAAAACAGCCCGGGGGCTACAGGGCCGTTTTCACCGAGCTTCGGATGACCCTCGGTGACAAGCCAGCCCGGGGAGGACCACCTGCGACACCGTCGGCGAGACGGCGTACAGGGAGGCCAAGGGGAAAGACAGCGGGGGCAGGCGTCCGAAGAAGTAGACAAGGGGATTCGAGGGGGCTTTGGGCAATGCCCGCCCGTCGGGATCTCCCACCACCGTCCCAGCCCCCCCGCGCGAACCCGCGACCCGGCCTGCCGCCCGGCACGCCACGCGGGTGTAGGCATCGCCGCCCACGTGCCATCCCTATCCCAGCAGGAAACGGCACGCCGGTGCCCCCTCGGGGATTCGGGCTACGAGGCTTACTGGCCTGCCCAACGCGCGAGCGTAGGCCTCCGCCTCGGCCCGGCAGAGTTCAGGAAACGCGCGGGCCAAAGCCAGCCTGGGACAGCGCCCTTGCTCCAGCACGCCGTCCGCGAGCCGGGGAGCGTAGCCCCGCTCCACCAGCCAGCCAAGGAGCGCGGTCTCGTCCCGGGGAGGGGAAACCGTGGGAAGCTGCGCCGCTACCAGGAACTCGAAGAACGCCCGATCGCCAAGTTCCTCGCGCAAACGGGTGAAGAGGCCGTGACAGAACTCGGTGCAGCCTGCTTCCTCCACCGCCCGCCAGTAGCGCCGGGGGCGTCCACGCCCCCCGTTTT
>Ga0256839_1006185_pt1 | contig 10655 bp, 7 predicted proteins | sample 354166metaG_FD_185968 | JGI IMG/M metagenome (GOLD analysis project Ga0256839, IMG submission 185968) | Hydrothermal vent microbial communities from Mid Atlantic Ridge, Atlantic Ocean - 354-166 | ecosystem: Environmental > Aquatic > Marine > Hydrothermal vents | place: Atlantic Ocean: Mid... | reverse complement strand
CAAGGTCTTGAAAGAGCAATCGCCGCAAGACGTCGTGGATGAGGTGAAACGAAGCCATCTGCGCGGGCGTGGAGGTGCCGGGTTCCCCACGGGGCTGAAGTGGACGTTTTTGCCCAAGGATCACCAAGGCCCCGTCTATTTCTGTCTCAACGCGGACGAAAGCGAGCCGGGGACGTTCAACAATCGCATCTTGATGGAAGAGGATCCGCATCAGGTGCTCGAGGGACTGATACTCAGTTGCTTCGCCACCGGAACCACGACGGCCTTCTTTTACATGCGCTACGAATATCCTCTGGCCTGGCAGCGGATCGGTCGGGCGATCGAGGAGTGTTACGACGCGGGGTATCTCGGCAAGGACATCTTGGGGAGCGGTTACAACTTGGAAATGGTGGCTCACCGCGGCGCGGCCGCCTACATCTGCGGCGAGGAGACGGGCCTGATCGAGAGTCTGGAAGGGAAGCGGGCCTGGCCGCGGATCAAACCGCCGTTTCCGGCCGTGGAAGGCGCGTTTCGGCAGCCGACCGTGGTCAACAATGTCGAGACGGTGGCCTGCGTGAAGCACATCTGCGAGCGAGGTGCCGATTGGTTTCGTTCGATCGGCGTGCCGCCCGATCCCGACAATCCTCGCGATGCCGGCAGTTTCGGTCCCAAACTGTATTGCCTCAGTGGGCACGTCGATCGGCCCGGTTGCTACGAAGCGCCGATGGGGCTGACGGTGGCGGAGCTGATCGACGCGTACGGGCACGGCGTTTGGAAGGGGCGGCGGGCCAAAGCCGCCATTCCGGGCGGCATCAGCATGGGCCTGTTGACCGCCGACGAGTTCGATTGCCCGCTCGATTTCAGCGGTCCCGGTCGCTACGGATGTCTCGGGCTGGGAACGGCCGCCGTGGTGGTGCTCGACGAGACGGTGTCGATGGTCGACTTCCTGCACAACAGTTGCCGCTTTTTCGCTCACGAAAGTTGCGGCCAGTGCACTCCCTGCCGCGAGGGGACGTCGTGGGCGCTGCGGATGCTGGACCGCATTCGCGCGGGCCGGGGGCGACTGGCCGATCTCGACCTGTTGCTGCAGATCGGCGACTCGATCGGGATCATCCCCGGCACCACGATTTGCGGTCTGGCCGACGGTGCGGCTTGGCCGATCAAGAATGCCATCCGCAAATTCCGGGACGAATTCGAATCTTATATCCGACGCACCAATCCACAGGGATGCGAGGAGACGGCTCCCGTTCCCGCACTCGATTGGGTTTCGCATTGAGGAAGCCATCCATGCCGGTCGTGATCATCGACGGACGCGAGGTCGAAATCGAACCTGGCGAAAAGCTCAACGGAATCGAAGTCGCTGCGCGAGCGGGGATCGAGATTCCGCACTACTGCTGGCATCCCGGATTGTCGGTGGTCGCCAGTTGCCGGATGTGTCTGGTGGAGACCGGCCGCCGAGACGCTCAGACCGGCGAAGTGCAGGTGCTTCCCAAGCTGGTTCCCGCTTGCCAGACTCCGGCGACCGACGGCACGATCTTCGTCACCGACAGCGACAAGGTGCGTCAGGCGCGGGCGATGGTCGAGGAAGACTTGTTGCTGCGGCATCCGGTCGACTGCCCGATCTGCGACAAGGCGGGCGAGTGCCGTTTGCAGGACTACTTTTTCGACTACGGGACGGAGCGGCGACGCGCCGACATCAAGCCGTTTCACAGTCGGAAACGGGAATTGGGACCGACGGTGCGGCTGTTCGTCGATCGCTGCGTGATGTGTACGCGTTGCGTGCGGTTCTGCCGCGAAGTGGCCGGGACGTCCGAACTCTATGTGCAGAATCGGGGGGCTCACGAGGAGATCGACGTCTTTCCCGGTTTCCCTCTGGAGAATCCGCTGGCCGGGAACGTGGTCGACTTGTGCCCTGTCGGAGCATTGGCCGACAAGGATTTTCTTTACCGGCAGCGAGTCTGGTACATGCGCTCGCGCCCTCATGTCTGTCCCGGCTGCGCCAGCGGTTGTTCGATCTGGGTCGACCAGAACCAGGACCGGATCTACCGGATTCGCCCGAGGGAAAACCGGGAGGTCAACGGCTGGTGGATCTGCGACGCCGGACGTTACGGTTGGAAGCACGTCCACGACGCTCGGCGGCTCACGCAGCCCTTGCGGCGGGATGAGGCGGACGGATGGCGGTCGGCCGACTGGAGCCGATTGCTGCCGGAGTTGGACGAACGATTCCGCGGGGCCGAGCGGCCGACGCTGATCCTCTCTCCGTTCCTCACCTTGGAAGAAGCCTATCTGGCGGTGGAGTATTTTCGAGGGCTGCCCGGCTCGAGCCGTATCGTGATCGGTCCGGTTCCCCAGCAGGGCGGAGATCGTACCTTCGCCGACGGCTTTACGATTGCCGCCCAGAAATGTCCCAACCGCCGCGGGATCGGGGAGTTGACGGAGACCATGCTGGGAGCGTTGCCGTCGAGTTGGCAGGATTGGATGGCCTCGGGTGTGGACGGCGATGTCGTATGGGTCAGTGGCGGATATCCGGAGGAAGTGTTTACCGAGCAGGACGCGGCGGCGCTCGAAGCCGTCGGCTTGTTGGTGGTCCACGATCTGTTCGAGCATCCTCTTGCCAGGCGCGCGGATGTCCGGTTGCCGGCTGTAGCCGGGTTGGAGCGGCAGGGTTCCTACGTCAACCGGGGCGGACGGTTGCAGTCGTTTGCGCCGGCAGTGCGACCCCCGGCAGGTTGCCGCAGCGCCGGGCAGGTGTTTTGGCGACTGGGCGGGCGTCGAGGCCTGTTTCATCCGGATGAAGTGTTGAGGGAAATCGCGGAGGCGTTTCCGGTCTTTGCGGCCGCTCGGCCACCGATCGACGACACCGGTGTGTCGCTCGTCCAGCAGCCTCGACAGGAAACGGAGGTGGCAAGTTGAGCGGGTGGTGGATTCTGGTGACGATCAAGGTGCTGATCATCGCGGCCGGTGTGATGACGGCGGCCGCGTACCTAGTGTTGCTGGAGCGGAAGCTGGCGGCTTGGATCCAGGACCGTGTCGGTCCCAACCGAGTCGGCATTCCGCTGACGCGGATCCGCCTGTTCGGCCTCGGTCAGCCGTTGGCGGACGGGCTGAAGTTCATTTTCAAGGAGGAGTTCACGCCGGCTCACGTCGATCGCTGGCTCTACTGGGCGGCGCCGGTCATCATCTTGACGGTGTCGTTGGCTGCGTTCGCGGTGATTCCTTTCGGCAGCGTGTTGCCTTCCAGTGTCGGCGTGGAGGGAGAACGGCCGATCGAGCTGGTGCTGGCTCCCGGGGTCGATGTCGGCCTGATCTTCGTATTCGCCATGGGGAGTATCGCCGTGTACGGTGTGATTCTGGGCGGTTGGGCCAGCAACAACAAGTACAGCTTCCTGGGGGCTCTCCGTTCCAGTGCGCAGCTCATCGCCTATGAACTTCCCTTGGGATTGGGAATTCTGGGAGTGGTGGCGGCCACGGGGTCGCTCGACTTGCGAGCCATCATTGCGGCGCAGGCCGAGACGGGATGCTGGTTTCTCTTTTCGCAGCCTTTGGGTTTTGTGGTGCTGGTGATCGCTTCGTTTGCCGAAGCAGCGCGTCTGCCGTTTGATCTTCCCGAATGCGAGCAGGAACTGGTGGGCGGTTATCACACGGAATATGCGGGCATGAAACTGCTGTTGTTCCTGGTTTCGGAATTTCTCCACATGATCACCGGGGCCTTTCTCATCGTGATCCTGTTTCTCGGCGGGTGGCATTTTTGGGGATTGACCGGCGTCGGCGAAGAAGTGGGCTGGTTCCGGGCGATCGTGCGAGTGCTGGTGTTGTTGGGCAAGGTGTTCGCCGTGATTCTGTTTTTTCAGGTGGTGCGCTGGAGTTGGCCTCGGTTTCGTTTCGACCAACTGATGGCCTTTTGTTGGCGGGTCCTATTGCCGCTGGGGATGATCAACTTGCTGGCGGTCGCCGTGCTGTGGGAGTGTTTCATCAGCCAGGCGATCTGGCCCGGAGGACTGTTGGCCGTCTCGGTGGCGGGATGGTTGGTGTTTGGTTTGAGCTGGTATGGGTTGGGGTGCTTGCGGCCGACGATCGCCGACAACCGTCCGGCCTTGTCGCTGATGCCTGATGATATCGACTGGCAGGTCTAGATCCCGTTGAGGAGACATCCGACGATGCGCGAAGACGATCCCGACATCCGCTGGATCGAGTCCCCGGAATTGACCTTGAGCGAGCAACTCTATTTGCCGTTGTTCGTGCAGGGGTTGACGACCACCGTGCGCCACTGGAAGAAGACCTGGAGCGAAGGGCCGGTCACCGTCAGCTATCCCGACGAAGAGCCTACGCTGGGCAATCCGCTCAACTACCGGGGAGTTCATCGGCTGAATCGGGACGAGCAGGGACGGGTGCAGTGCGTGGCCTGTTTCCTCTGCGCCACCGCCTGTCCCGCTCATTGCATCGACATCGTGGCGGCCGAAAGCCCGTGGGAGGATCGCGACAAGTATCCTCAGAGTTTCACGATCGACGAATTGCGTTGCATTTTTTGCGGCATGTGCGAAGAGGCATGTCCGGTCGATGCGATCGAACTGACGAGTCTGTACAACCTGACGGGGCGGAGTCGCGAAGAGATGATCTTCGACAAGGAAAAACTGTTGTCGGTTTACGATATGACGTGTGAGAGCGAGCCGATGCGGTCTCGGACACAGGAGGAAGCGCGATGACCGAATGCATGCTCGCCTCCGGCGTCGATTGGCAGGCGTGGTTGCGGTCGCCCGTCGCGGCGGCCTGGTTGCTGTTGGCGGTGGGCCTGATCTGCTCGCTGCCGAGGACGTCCCGGTTTCGTCAGCGGGTGGGCTGGCTGGTGTCGGCGGTCGGGCTGGGAATCCTGGCGGGGAGTTCACTGCGCCAGACCGGTGCGAGCACGTCCGCGGTGATCTTTTGGGGGCTGGCCGCGATCGCCGTGGTGGGAGCGGTGGCGGCAGTGACGATGACCAGCGCGGTTTACTGCGCGATCTGGTTTGCCTTCTCGCTGCTGGGCGTGGCTGCGCTGATGTGTTTTCAGGGAGCCGAGTTTCTCGGCGTCGCGACGTTGGTCGTCTACGCCGGAGCGATCGTAGTGACGCTGTTGTTCGTGCTGATGTTGGCGCAGCCTCGAGGCGACACGGTGTACGATCGTCTCAGTTGGGGGAATTTTCCTCGCACTGTTTCGCCGGCGATTTCGATCGGCATGGTGGCCATGTTGACGGCGATCCTGCCGGCGGCGCTGGCCGAGCTTCCCGCCCGCGGTGCGCCGGCAACGCCCGGCGGCGACAGTGTTGCGCGACTCGGGGCATTTCTGTTCACCCGCCATCTGATCGGAGTGGAACTGGCGGGCACATTATTGCTGGCGGCGCTGGTGGGTGCCGTGGCGATCACCATGCATGGGCGGTATTCGATCGGCCGGGAGGAAGCGGAATGAGCGAACAGGAATTGCTGCACGCGTATCTCCTGGTGGGAGGACTGCTGGTGGCGATCGGAATGATCGGCTTCATGGTGCGGCGCAATCTGCTGGTGATGTTCCTGTCGATCGAGATCATGTTGCAGGGAGTGTCGCTCAATCTGGTGGCCTGGAGTCGGTTTCACCACGACTTGGGCGGGCAGGTGCTGGTGTTGATGATCATCGCCGTCGCTGCCTGTGAAGCGGGGATCGGTTTGGCGCTGGTGTTGATGCTGGCGCGTCGCGTCCGCTCGCTGGATGTAGTGGCGTGGCAGGATTTGCGGGAATCGGGCGTGCCGCCTCACGTCGATCGCCAGATTCCCGAAGCCGAGTCGCCGGTCGAGGCCTGGCCGCGGCTTCCGCAGGCGGGTGTGTTGCCTGAGGCGAACGAAGAAGAGGAACTGTATCGGAGCCGCGTGTGACATGGACACTATCAGTTGGTTGACGATCGCCATCGTTGGTTTTCCGCTGGTCGCGGTGTTGATCACCGGGTTGTTTGGTGCGCGGGTGCTGCGGGGAGCCAGTCATTTGCCGGTGGTGCTGGCGATTGCCGCATCATTCATCGCCAGCGTGGGCCTTTTCCAGCAGTTGCGGTTGGAGCGGGCGACGTCGGTGGACGGTGGGCGTTGGGGATATGCGCACGTGGTGCCCCTGTGGTCGTGGGTCGGGGTGGAGGATTCCGGCCGCGATCCGGGCTTGCGGATCGACGTCACCCTTCGCGCGGATCCGTTGACGTCGATGATGCAGATGATGGTCAGCGGGATCTCCTTGTTTGTCGCCGTGTTTGCCGCCGGTTACATGAAAGGGGATCGGGGGTATTGGCGGTTTTTCGCCTATATCGCGCTGTTTGTGTTTTCCATGCTGATGCTGGTGACCGTCAGTAGTTTTCTGCTGCTGTTCGTGTTTTGGGAGGCGGTCGGTGTCTGCAGTTACTTGCTGATCGGTTTTTGGTACCAGCGTCCTTCGGCGGCCGCTGCCGGGATGAAAGCGTTCCTGGTCAATCGAATCGGCGATTTCGGGTTCACGCTGGCCATCTTCTTGATCTGGCTTCATTACGGCACGCTTGATTTTCACGATGTGGCACTGGAGCAAACGGCGGCGGGTGCGGTTGCCGTGACCGACCCGGTGCAGGTCGCGCAGTTGGCGGCGGATGCGGCTGACGGCAGCAATCGCGTGGAGATTGTCGACGGTGTGTTGGGACGCCGGCGCATTGCGTCGGGGACCTGGGTGGGCGGCACGGCGGGCCTGGCGATCTGCCTGCTGTTGATGTGGGGAGCCTGCGGCAAGAGTGCTCAGTTCCCGCTGCATGTCTGGTTACCTGACGCCATGGAGGGTCCGACGCCCGTCAGCGCCCTGATCCACGCCGCGACGATGGTGACGGCCGGTGTTTATCTCATCGTCCGCTGCTCGCCGCTGCTGGTCGCCAATCCTACCGCCCAACTGATCGTCGCGAGCGTGGGCGGGTTTACGGCACTGTTGGCGGCGCTCATCGCTCTGACGCAATACGATCTCAAACGTGTCCTGGCCTACTCGACGGTCAGCCAGCTCGGCTACATGTTTCTGGGAGTCGGAGCGGCGTCGTTGGCCGGCATCACGGCCGGCATGTTCCACTTGTTGACTCACGCCTTCTTCAAGGCTCTGCTCTTCCTCGGCGCCGGCAGCGTGATGCACGCGATGGGGAATGTGATCGACATGAGAAAGTTCGGCGGGCTTCGGCGGTTGATGCCGTACACGCACGCGACGTTCCTGATCGGCGCACTGGCGCTGGCCGGAATTTTTCCGCTCTCGGGGTTCTGGAGCAAGGACGCGATCATGGGAGCGGTTCACGATCGTATTCATCATCTGGAGCATGTGGCGGCCGGAGAAGCCCACGGCGACGATGCTCCAGCGGCCGGTGAGGATGCCGGGGAGGCGGCAGTTCCTCTGTGGCATGCCAAGGTCTATCGGCTGGTGTACTACGCGGGAATGATCACGGTGTGGCTCACGGCCTTTTACACATTCCGCGCCGTGTTCATGACGTTTTACGGAGAGGAACGGGTGCCGGAGGAAGCGGGGCACCATGCGCATGAGTCGCCGCCGTCGATGGTGGTTCCGCTGGTGGTGTTGGCGACCGGAGCGGCCGTGGTCGGACTCCTGTTGGACCGTTCGATGGTCGACGGCACGCACCCCTTTTCCCAGTGGATCGCCGGCACGCCCTCGCTCAGTCTTCCCGCGCTGGCCGAATCGTCGCAGCCGGGGCAGTTTCACATGGCGATTGCCGCGGTCAGTACGCTGATCGCCCTGATCGGCATCGGCTTGGCCGCTCATTTGTATCTGGGGCCACGAGACGAGGTCCGCTGGCTGAAATCGTTCCTCGACCTGGAGTGGTTTGCGCGGCTGAGCAGCATCGATTGGCTGCTGCGGTTTCGTTCGCAGGGGGCTTGGGGAGCCGTGGAACGCGCTGCACGCCGAGCCGGCTTGGGTTGGTTCTTCGACGGGTTGTGGATGGTGTTGTTTGTGGTGTTGCTGGTGCTGGCGACACCGCTGCTGGTGCTGCGATGGCTATCGCCTTACCGGCTTTCGTACCACAAGTTCTACTTCGATGAGATCTACACCTGGCTGATCGTCCGCCCGATGTCGCTGGTGGCCGCCCTCTCGGCGTGGCTTGATCGAACCGTGATCGACGCATTAGTGGATTGGGTCGGCTGGGTTCCTCGAGCCATCGGCAACATGTGGCGAGGCGTGCAGAGCGGCCTGATTTCGTTTTATGCTCTGGCGATGGTGATGGCGGTGGTCGTGTTCGTATGGGTGCGAGTCTGCTTGATGTGAGCGGCTGGGGTTGGAGTTCGAGTGGTTGTTTGATTCGACAGAAAGTACGAGTTGACCGGCAATGGAACCTGCAACGCTACTTTTGATTTCGCTGGTGCTGCCCGTGTTGGGAGCCGCCGCGCTGTGGGTCGTCGCCCCCCTGGGTGATCGGGCGGTGCGCGGGACGGCACTGGCCACCACGCTGGTGACGTTCCTGCTGGTGGTGCTGGTCACGGCGGGATACCTCGAACAACCGCGCGGTGCGGAAGGTTACGCCGTCTGGGAGCAGGTCTGGTTGGCTCACCAACCATCGGTTCCATGGGATGTGCGGCTCTCGCTGGGATTGGACGGCATCAGTTTGTGGCTGTACGGTCTGACAGCCTTGTTGATGGTCACCGCCGTTTTAGCGAGTTGGCGAGCCATCGACCGCCAATGTGCCTTGTTTTACGGCCTGTTGCTGTTGCTGGAGACTGGCTGCCTGGGCGTGTTTTGCGCGAGGGACTTGTTGCTGTTTTACATCTGCTTCGAATTCACGCTGATACCGCTCTTTTTCCTGATCGGCATCTGGGGAAGCGAGCAGCGGCAGTGGGCCGCCCGGAAGTTCTTTCTCTACACATTGGCCGGAAGCGTGCTCACGTTTCTCAGTCTGCTGGTCATCGTATTGTGGGGCTATCGGGCGACCGGAATGGCCACGTTTTCCTTGAGCGAACTGACCGATGTGCTGTCCGACACGCCCATGCCGTTTGCCTGGCAGCAAGTCGTCTTCTGGGGACTGTTCGCCGGTTTCGCCATCAAGGTTCCGCTGTTTCCGTTGCACACCTGGTTGCCGCTGGCACACGTCCAGGCACCGACGGCCGGAAGTGTTTTTCTCGCCGGCGTGTTGCTGAAGATGGGGACGTATGGTTTTCTGCGTCTGAGCATCCCCATGCTGCCGTCCGCGACGGTTGCCGCGGCGCCTTGGCTGCTGTGGCTGGCCGTAGCCGGCATCCTCTACGGGGCGCTGGTCGCGTTGGCTCAAGCCGATATCAAGCGACTGATCGCCTACTCCAGCGTCAGTCACATGGGCTTTTGCATGCTTGGATTGTTTGCCCTGACGCCGATCGCCTTGCGAGGCGGCACGCTGCAGATGATCAACCACGGTATTTCGACCGGCGCGCTGTTCGCGCTGGTGGGAATGATCTACGAAAGATTCCATACGCGGCGGATTCGAGATCTCGGCGGGCTGGCTCGCCGGTTTCCCTGGCTCTGTTTCTTTTTCGTGCTGTTTGCGATGTCGAGTGTGGGGCTGCCGGGAACCAACGGTTTTGCCGGTGAGTTCATGATTCTGATCGGCATGTTCCAGCGGGCATGGCACCTTCCGGGGGTCGTGCTGGGAGACGGGTTGACGTGGGTGTCGATCCTGGCGATTACCGGTGTCGTACTGGGGGCCTGGTACATGTTGCTGTTGGTGCGGCGCGTCTTCTTCGGGCCCGAATCGGCGCTGGCGACGCAGCAGCAGGAGGAAGGACACGAGATAGGCGACTTGAATTGGCGCGAGCGGTCGGCGCTGGCGCCGCTGGCACTGTGCGTCTTCTGGATCGGATGGTGGCCGGGCTTCTTCGTGGAGCCGATGACGCCGGCTCTGGACCGCGTATCCCGGTCGGCCAGTCGAATCTGGGCGGAACAAGAACGAACCGGGGAGCCGGCGACAGCGGCCGTGGCGCTTTCCAGCCGGTCGGCACGACACGGCGCACCGCGAACACCACGTAGATAGAACGCGAAGGAGTCAGGTCATGCAGTCGATTGCCGACTGGGAAACCATCCGCCTGTTGATGCCGGAACTGGTGATCATTCTCGCCGCCGCCTACCTGTTTGTGATGGGCATGACGGTGGGGAGCCGCACTTGGTGGGCCAGTTTTGCGCTGGGGGCACTGGCGATTGCCGGAGCCACCATGTGGAGGCAGCAGGCGGTGCTGTGGAATTCTTTGGTGATCGGCGGGGAAGCCTGGTTCCGCGGTCCCTTGCGGATCGACGTATTCGGAGAACTGGTGCGCAATTTGGCCTGGCTGGTGGGTGTATTGGTTACTTTGCTGGCGTATCGGGCCGCGCCCCAACGATTGGCTCCGGAGTTTCTCGGCTCACTGCTGCTGGCCGTCGCGGGAGCGATGATTGCGGGCCGCGCCAACGATCTGGTGTTGCTGTTTCTGGGACTCGAATTGATCTCGATTCCCACCTACACGATGTTGTTCTTGGGACGCGCGGGGCGAGCCGCGATGGAAGCGGCTGCCAAGTACTTCTTCCTCAGCCTGCTCGCCTCGGCGATCTTGCTGTACGGGTTCAGCTTTCTGTATGGAGCAGCCGGCACGACCGACGTGAGCCGAGCCGCGGGGGAGGGTGGTGTGGCGGCCGTGATCGGGAAAAGCTCGAGCTTACTGGTTCCGGTGGCTGTTGC
>Ga0256839_1006184_pt1 | contig 10655 bp, 5 predicted proteins | sample 354166metaG_FD_185968 | JGI IMG/M metagenome (GOLD analysis project Ga0256839, IMG submission 185968) | Hydrothermal vent microbial communities from Mid Atlantic Ridge, Atlantic Ocean - 354-166 | ecosystem: Environmental > Aquatic > Marine > Hydrothermal vents | place: Atlantic Ocean: Mid... | reverse complement strand
GTAATCAAAAGCGTGAAGCGGCTGCCCCAACTCGTGCAAGACAAAATTGGTCACGTCAACCACCGCATGAATGGGCCGCTGCCCGATAGCCAGCAGGCGTTCTTTAAGCCAATCGGGCGATTCTACCACTTTCACTCCGCTGAGTACCAAACCGGCATAGCGCGGACATGCCTCCGCATTTTCCACTTCAATGCGTATGGGCAAGCGCTGCTCCCCCACCCGAAAGGCCGACACATCCGGCAAGTGCAGTTTTTTTTCGTAATCAAAACGCACCTTCAGCGCAGCATACAGGTCTTTAGCTACACCCAAATGGCTGGTGGCATCCGAACGATTCGGCGTCAAGCCGATGTCGTAAACCACATCCGTCTTCACCCCCAGAAAATCCCTGACGGCCGCACCTACGGGAGCCTCTTCCGGCAGAACGAGGATACCTTCGTGATCTGGCCCCAAGCCAATTTCGTCTTCTGCACAGATCATTCCTTCCGAAACCTCCCCGCGTATCTTGCCCTTTTTGATTTTAAAAGGCTCGCCCTCTATGGGATACAAGGTAGCTCCGACCGGGGCTACCACTACCTTTTGACCTACGGCTATATTCGGCGCTCCACAGACGATGTGCAAAGGCTGTCCGCTACCCACTTCTACTTCCGTCACGGAAAGCTTATCTGCATTGGGGTGGCGCTCACAGCGCTTTACTTCCCCTATAAGTAGCCCCTGCAATCCGCCCGGAATACTCTCCACCTCCTCCATACCCTCAACTTCCAAACCGATATCGGTCAACAACTCGCCGATCTCTTCAGGACTTCTGTCTCCCAGATCCAGATAGTCCTTTAGCCAATTCAAAGATATTTTCATGCCGTGTTTACTTGGTCTTTGAAGCGACAAAGATAGCGATTTTTCCTCAGCCCAATTCAAAGCGTTTTCCCGGCAAGGCCTGCACGGCACCTTTGCATTCCAAGCCGAGCAAAAGAGCAGAAAGGCGACCGGCCCCCATGCCCATCAGCCTGCTCAATTTGTCGAAAGACAAAACCCCTTCCGCCTCCAAAAAGAGGATGAGTTTTTGCTCTTCCTCACTCAAATCCTGGAACATTTTCATTTGCCTGCCCTTGCCACCTATGGGCTTGTTCCATCCCAACAAATAAGCGATATCTTCAGCCGTTTGAATCAAAGAAGCCTGATGCGTTTTGATCAACTTGTTACAGCCCGCCGACCTGGGATCTTTTAAACGCCCGGGCAAGGCAAAAACTTCCTTGCTGTATTCATTGGCCAACTTGGCCGTAATCATGGAGCCGCCCTCCTCTCCCGATTCCACCACCACCAAGGCATCGCTCAAAGCCGCCACAATGCGATTGCGCAAGGGGAAATGTTCTCGTGCAGGCCTGGCTCGGCTGTGGTGCTCGGTCAACAAACCTCCTGCCTGACGCATCCGGCCGGCCAAATCCCGATGAGCCGCCGGGTAAATGGTGCGCAAACCATGAGCAAGGCAACCTATCGTGTTGAGGCCCGCATCCAAAGCCGCTCTATGGGCTAAGGCATCAATGCCGTAAGCCAAACCGCTAACAATCAGAGGCTCGTAAGCACGCAAACCATCTATTAGCTCTTCCACAAACTGCAAACCGTAACGCGTAGGAGCCCGCGTTCCAACAACACCCACCACCCGCTCCGGATTCATCGAAGCCGAGCCCAGATAGTACAAAATCAAAGGAGCATCCGGATAAAACGCCAAACGCTGCGGATAAGATTCGTCCAAATAAGTAATGAGCCGAACGTCATGGCGCTCGACAAAATCCAACTCCGCTTCCGCAAAAACCAAGGGGTTGGAGCCATGCCTTATGGCTTTCGCCAAATGCGCCCCGACGCCATCCACCTCCCGCAATGCTGCTTCACTCGCATCAAATACGGCAGCAGCACTGCCAAAATGTGCCATCAAAGCTCGAATGGTAATAGGCCCCAAACCCGGAACGGCAGCTAAAGCCATCAAGTAAAAAAGTTCTTCTCTCTCCATAGAGCAACTCAAAACATTACACAAAAAGCAACTGCTTTCAATCCAAAAGGGAAGTCCTCTGATCCGGCTGTGCAAAACAGCCCCGGACAACCAATTTTTTGGTACGGTGTTTGTCTTAGAGAGAGAAGCGAAGAAAACAGCCGGATTGGGCTGCTGAGACACAAAGATACACACTATGGGAAAGAAGAAGAAAAAAAACTTATTGCCCAAGTTTGAAATTGGCTTACTGCTGGTCTTTGTCTTTACTTTTTTCATTTGGGTCATCCCCAAATGCGGAGGCAACGACGACAAAAACCTTCCCAAGCATCAAGCCGGAGAAATCGCACAGCCGGACTCCCTCCCTTCTCAGCAGACTCAACAAACCAAACAGGACAGCACACGCCACCTACTGACAGAACCTCAACCCCAATTCTCCCAATACACCAAGCTCTACGTCATCATAGACGGTCTAAACGTACGCAGCAAACCGGGGTTGAAGTCCTCCATTATAGACCGCCTGCCTCTACACGCAGAAGTCTTCTTCCTCAACGAGGTAACCGATTCTACCCAGCAAATCAACCTGGGAGATCGCATCGCCAACGAACCCTGGGTGAAAATCAAAACACCCAAGGGGCGCACCGGCTGGGTCTATGGCGCCGGAGTAAATTACTACATCAAATGAACGCTGCAACAAAGGCATCCCTTTCCCCCGGCACTCAACGCATGCTTAAATGCTTGAGGGTATAGTAAAAAATCACAGAAAAGCCCAAAGCCAGCAAGATGTGAAAGGACAGAAAAGCAGAATTGTGCAAACTCAAACCCAAATACACACCTGCGGCAAAGTAAAGGGCTAAAAAGCCTTCCATCAGCGTGGCCCAATTGATGTTGCCAAGTTGATAGCGTTTGCGAATAAAAGAATCCTTCTTGCTTTTCAGATTGTATTTGGGCGTTCGCACAAAAGGCGTCTTTCGCCCCAGAAAACCCTGTAAAACAGCTATGCTGTTGTGCAAAGACAGACCCATCGAGAGAGCTAAAAAAAGTGGAAACAAAATTACGAACTTCAACAATCTGCTCAAATAAGAACTGCCCTGCTTCAATTCCAATTGAACATTAGCCACGTAGTACACCACAATAACGACCATCCAACCAAACAAAAACCACTTCAGATAATCCACCGAAATGGGCAAACGATCCATAAAAAAGAGCAGTGGCACACTCAAAACACCTACCAAAAAGACAAAGACAAAAATAGAACTGGCCAAAAGGTGCATGCTGGAGTGCATCTTCTGCCAAAAGCTCAACGAAGGAGAACGCCATACCGCCGGCAACATTTTACGGGCCGTTTCAGCACCGCCCTTCATCCAACGATATTGTTGCGATTTTAAGCCGTTCATCTCCGCAGGCAATTCAGCCGGCGAACCCACTTTCTCCAAAAAGACAATTCTCCACCCTTTCAATTGCGCCCGTATGCTCAAATCCAGATCTTCAGTCAACGTATCGGCTTCCCAGCCGCCTGCATCTTCTATGGTCTTGCGCCGCCATACGCCGGCCGTACCGTTAAACTGTAACAAATAACGCCCCGCCTGACGCCCGCCTTGCTCCACCGTAAAATGCACGTTCAACTGCATAGCCTGTAAACGGGTAATCAAAGAGTAATCCTCGTTGATGTGCTCCCAACGCGTTTGCACTACACCCACACGAGGGTCTTCAAAATGCGGAATCGTGCGCTTTAAAAAATCGGGCTGCGGCAAAAAATCCGCATCGAAAATGGCAAAGAAATCCCCCTTGGCAAAAGCCATACCGTCGCGCAAAGCCCCCGCTTTAAAACCCTCCCTATTCGAACGCCGAATGTGCTCTATTTGAAAACCCTTGCCCTTGTATTCCGCCACCTTGGCCGCAACCAAAGTCGTAGTCTCATCGGTGGAATCGTCCAAAATGTGTATCTCAAAGCGATCTTTCGGATAATCAAAAGCCGCTATGCTGTCTATGAGGCGCTCCACCACATACATCTCGTTGTAAAGTGGCAACTGTACGGTAACCATGGGCCACTTCTTCTTTTGCCGCTGTTCCGCCACCTTAAGCCTTTGCAAAACCCGACGCCCGGAGCGCTTGTAGTGATATAACAAGTGCAATTGCATCAGGCAATACCAGCTGATGTACACAAGGGCCAACGAATAAAGCAGCAAAATAAAATAAGCGAGGTACAACATGCTCTTACCTTTAAAACATTTCCTTGAATATCGTCCACAAAATCTTATACCCGGCCATAAAAGTACCTCGGATCGTTCCCGATACCTTAGATACGCCTATGCGACGGCGATAATTGACCGGCACTTCCGTGCAAATCAACCCCTCCTTAGCTGCCTTCACCTGCATCTCCACCGTCCAACCGTAATCCGGATCACACATATCCAGCTCCAGCAATTTGTCATAGCGAATAGCCCTAAAAGGCCCTAAATCGGTAAATTTACAACCGTAAAAAAGGCGAATTAGGGTGGTTGCTAACCAGTTGCCAAAAATCTGCTGTGGCTCCATAGCTCCCCGCTCCAAGTGCCCCAAAGCCCGAGAGCCAATAACCAGTTCCACACCCTCCTCTATAATAGGCCGCACCAACTCGGGTAATTGCTCCGGATAATCGGAATGATCCCCATCCATAAAAACCACGATATCCGGCTTCTCCCCCTCCGGCTTTTTCGCCAAATAAGCCAATGCCCGTAAACAGGCACTGCCGTAACCCGGACGAGCTTCGTAAACCACCGTAGCCCCGGCAGCCTCCGCCACCTCGGCAGTCCTGTCTGTACTGGCATTGTCGCATACCACTACCTCCCGAACCCACTTGCGTGGAATCTCTGCTAAAACCAAACCGATGGACCGCTCTTCGTTGTAAGCAGGAATAACAACGTCTATAATCGGGTACATACCTTTTCTTTTTCCTTCTGCTCAAGCCGGACTTACCTCTCCCAAACAATTGGAACATAGAGATTTTCACCCCATCAGCTCACCACAGCGTATAAAAAACGCCCCAAACCACAACAGTTTTGTGAATGGACTCGGGACGAACGCCCAAACTTACAACTATTCTCGCGCTATAAAATAAAATGAAGCCTGTCTGCGCTCTAAAAGATAAGGTCTTTGTCCGCCCTGCGATACTCTGAGCAAAGGCAAAGGCAAACTGACAACAATCCAATACCTTTGCATACCCGTCAAAGAGACTTGAAAGTTCCAAGTCCGCAAACGATCAAAACCAGAGGAAGCTTAGGCGCTTAGGCATCCCATTTCGTTACGAGCATACAAATTTCAGCCCGCCATGAAAGCAGAAACACACAGCCCTTCCCAACTAAAGCAATCCTTTCCGGATAATGGATGCTCCCCCAACCGAATCGATACAAACATCACCCTGCTGCTGGTAACAATAACTGCTGTGCTCCTCTATTCGGCCTGCCGACGACCGAGCTTAGACCTGCTGGAAGATCCCGGCTTTTCCTTGCAATTTTCCTCCGACACCCTACGCTTCGACACGACTTTCACCGAATTGGGCTCGGCAACGCGAATACTGAAAGTGTATAACCGGGCAGACAAAACCGTCCAAATAGATCGCATTGAATTGCTCAATGGCCCCGGCGGGCAATTTCGCCTCAATATCGACGGCCTGCCCGGCGATGAAGCTGAACACTTACTCATCCTTCCTCACGACAGCCTTTACATTTTCGCCGAAGTAACTGTAGATCCCGATCAACCACCCTCCATTAGCCCCTTTGTCATCCAGGGAAAAATTCTCTTCGAACATTCCGGCAAAAGCCAGGAAGTCTTGCTCGAAGCTTGGGGCCAAAATGCCAACTACATCCCCAATCGCTTTAACCAGGGAGGCATCGCTCTGCTCTCCTGCAACGGCACCTCCAACGAAATCTCCTGGGACGACCCAAGGCCTTATGTCATCTATGGCATACTCCTCATAGATTCCTGTACCCTGCATTTGCCGAAAGGCACAAAAATCTACGTACACGGAGGTGTCGCCCTGGCTCAAGATCCACAAGGCCAATCCCAGGTCTATAATGACGGCCTCATCTATGTGCTACCCCAAGGCCGCCTGCGCATTGAAGGCAGCCTCGACGAACCCGTCATCATCCAGGGCGACCGACTTGAGCCGGAATTTGAAAATGAACCCGGCCAGTGGAATGGCATCCGCCTGCTCAGTACGGGCAACACCTTCGAATACGCCGAAATAAAAAATGCCATCGTCGGAATTTTTGCCGACTCGGCCTCCCAATCCAACATTACACACACTAAAATCTACAACACCTCAGGGCCCGGCATCCTCGCCCAACACGCAAGCATCAATGCCTCCAATTGCCTGCTGTACAACAACGGCGGCAACAGCCTGCAAATCGGCTATGGCGGAAACTACCGATTTGACTTTTGCACCTTCGCCAATTACGGTGCCGATGCCCTGGCTGTCAGCCTCTCCAATGGCATCTGCTATGACAACCTTTGCTCAAACTACGACATCAACCCCCTCTTCGCCACCCTCACCAATTCCATCATCGCAGGATCCAAGCAAGACGAGATAGAACTGGTGGACTTCTCCAACGGCCAAAACCCGTTCAACTGGAACATCTCCTTCGACCACTGCACCGTCCGCGTCAACAAACTCTTAGACCCCGAACAAGGGGGATATGAAGACTTCTTTAACACCATATGCTCCAACTGCATTCCCACTGACTTCGACACACCTCTCTTCCTCAACCAAAGTGAAAATGACTACCATCTCGACTCCCTCTCCGTAGCTATTGAACAGGGCTTCTTTCTGCCCGATGTTATCGATGACTTGGAAGGCAACACCCGCGATTCCAACAATCCGGATTTGGGATGTTACGAATACACCCCATAAAAAACAGGGACCGGTTGTGATACCGGTCCCCGCCAAAAATGAATGGGATTAATCTTTAGGACTTCAATAATTATCCAAATAAAATATCCTTATTGCAAAAAACCAAAACAATAAAAAAATACAACTCAAAAAAGGCGAAGAAACCGGTTTAGTGAGAAGCAAGCACAAAAAGTGCAGGGGCGCGGGGGGAAAAGCGCCCCTATGCACAAGTGGGGGAGCGGCCCAAAAGCGAGCCACTCCCATTTCGCTTTATTTCATGAGAACCATTTTTCCGGTGGCCGTTTCAGTAGTCGTCCGAACCTGGTAGTAATAAACGCCCTCTCCCCGGAGTTGATCGGCACGAACGGTCCAAGCATTTTGGCCTTTCGGCAAATCCAATACCTGAGAGAATACCAAGCGACCCGACATATCAAAGACGCTAAGGCTTGTTTTTCCGCCTTCCGGCAAATAGAAGCCTATACGTGTTTCATCCTGGAAGGGGTTGGGTACATTCTGTTGTAAACGCAAGCCCTTATCCAACTCGGCCGAACTGCCCTCGTAAAGGAATTCCAAACTCAACGAAAGCCGTTCACCATGGCTGCGATAAGCCTCCGCAGCTGTCAGGCTAGAATTGATTTCCATGACTTTGCTCAGCTGCACGTCACTCTGCAAAGCTTTAAAGTGAAGGACAAACAATTCACCTCCATCTTCCAAATCATGACCAAAAGCATCGTACCATACGCCCGTAAGAAGACCTTCCGACAGACGCTGCATGTTAAAGTTGTTCGCATCCAAACCTTCCAAATCCGCCGGTGCAATACGCTCCAATTGCAGCACTTCAGGCTCGTACTTCAAAGTAAACTGGAAAGCAGCTACATCTTTGAAATCCTGGGCATGCACAGCCACTGCATAACTGCTTCCGGCTTTTAGCACCACATCATCGGCTCGGAAGGGAAGATTTGATTGCGTGTACATATCTACAGGCGGAATGTTGGAATTGGTCTGAGCCGAATTGTTCACATCTCCCACCTTAATGGCGATGAAATCCGTGTGCATCCGATCGTCATCCAAATCCGGATAATAAACCCATTCGGGAAAATCTTCCTCCCAGGGGTTTTCCGGGTTAGGGAAGACGTAGTCTGCAGGAACAAAGCGCCAGGAAGGCGTGTTGCCGAAGCCCTCTTCCAAAAGGAGAATGACCTTTTGAATCAAGACCAAGTCCAAAGTCGATATAGCTCCTGACTTGTTCACATCGGCAGCAATCAACTTGTAGGGGCTGTCCAAAGTATCTACGTGCAAGATGTGACGACTAATCAAAACCATGTCCAAGCTGGTTACGCCATTGTCGGCATCATCGTCTTTTGCCGGCATGACGGTATAACCGTAGCCCGTTTCCAAGTCTTCAAAGGTGTAAGGGCTTCCCATATCCATCAATTCGGGCATATTCGGATCGTCATTGTAAACGTGCACTTCTACGCCATCAGCTTCTATACCCGACTCGTCTTCTATCAAACCGGCCACCGTAGCTACCAGAGGTCCTGTAGGCGGACAAACCACAAAGTTGTCCTGAATAATGACATTGGTGGTGCAATAATCTGCATTGCCGGCATTGTCCACAACCCAAACTTCCACCTCATTAGCACCTACATCACTGCAGTAAAAAGTCAATTCTTGGGTAGAGGGTGGGCCCGAAGCATTGGGATCCGCTCGACGAATGTAGTACTGCAAATCATCGGAAGGGGTGCAGTTATCCCAGCCGCTGACGACCAACAAATCCACGTGTAAACCGACGGAAACCGTATCCGGAGTATAACCCAGCTCGGTGATGATGTTGTCCGTACATATCAAAGACGGCGCTTGCAAGTCCTCCACGGTGATGTCCATAGTCGCATAAGAGATGTTCCCACAGCCATCCACAGCTGTAAACAATACCGTCGTTGTTCCTATGGGATAAGAACCACTAGCATTGGCACCATCGCTGTCGGCATAAGGGGAATCGTTATTGATGGTTACAAACGGGCTGCAATCCGTGGCAAAAGCATCGGGCAAAACGACCTCGCCCCATTCACAGTTGTTATCAATGCTCACGACCACATCATCGGGAATGGTGAGTTCCGGTGCCGTGTTGTCCATCAACTTAATGACCTGAGTGTGATACCAAATACCCCCTGCCGAAGGATTTTCCGGATCAAAGCTGCACCAGTCCATAACCGACCAGGTACGAATGATTTTGTAACAGGCCGGATAGGAAATGTAAAACAGCTGATCGGAGTAATTATACCCGAGCAAGGCACAAGGGTCGGAAGGCAGGTCGGGATAAGCATAGGGTGCCGGCAAGCTATCGGGCACTAACTGATCCTCTTCAATACAAGCATCGTAAAGCGTGTAATCTTCCGGCCACACGATGGTGCTGCCGTCATAAGGGCTGGAGTTGACTACCGTAATGGTCTGCTGGCAAGTTGTAGTGTTGTTTCCTTCGTCTGTGAAAGTCCAAGTACGCACAATGGTCCCCGCACCGCAATTGTTGATGTCGAAAAGAGAATCTTCCGTCATCACCACATCAGCCGCACAACCATCTACCACAATGGGATCTCCAAAAATACTGAGATCGGAATAGTCATCGTGGCACGCTATAGTTACCGTGGGCACAGGACAAGACACCAGCGGGTCACTCTTGTCTTGGACATCCACTTGCACAACGCATTCCGAATAGGAAGAAGGATTACCCGCTTCTGCAACGCGCAAAATGACCTCTATTTGCTTGTTGATATCTTCACAATCAAACTCCAGATAAGCGCCATAAGTTGCTCCATCATCTCGGCTAGCGGTAAACTCAATGGGAGCACAGTTGTCATAACTGCCGTTGTCCAGATTGACTGCCGGCATGACCGCCAAACCTGTTGCTGGTACGGTAATGACAGTAAACTCCTTGCAAATGGCCGTGGGCACGTCGTCATCCACTACATTTAAATCTACCTGGCAGAAAGAAGAGTTTCCGCAGAGGTCGGTTACCTGATAAGTCACCACATAAGAGCCTTGGGGCACGTTGAAAAAAGGCCCAAAGCCGGAGCCACCCCAACTGCCCGTAGCCGTAAGGGTCAAATCGGAAGTGGCCGTACAATTATCCGATACCGTAGGCTGTGGAAGAATGAAATCGGCCGAGCAAGTAGCCGAGCCTGTTCCTACCGTAATAGTCGGCGGGCAGGTGATCTCCGGATTCGTGGTGTCGTGCACCATGATGTGCTGGGTGTAGGTAACCACCTCATTGGTACAATTGTCCAGTACCGTCCAGGTACGAAGCACCTCATAAGCAGCTGTGGAAGGCAGACAGAGATACACGATCTGATCCGTGTAGGAAGTGTTGATCATGCAGTACACGCCACTCATGATGCCATGCCCGTTGATGGTCGGTTCGCCCGTAACGGCGGGATCCAAATCAATGGCATCACTGCACTCAAAGAAATAATCCGCGGGGAAAACGACACTGCCTACGGATTCCTTGATCAGGTTGATCGTTTGCGAACATTGCGACTGGTTGCCACTGGCGTCTAAAGCATACCAGGTACGAACAATTTGCCCAATGTATGGCGGTGCCATGCTGCAATCCGGGCCAATGGTTACATCGGCATAAGTAAGCGTTACATTGGCTCCATCACAGTTGTCAATAACCGTAGGATAACCGATAGAATCCGGACTCATGTCGGCATTACAGCTCACCTCCACATCGTCGCAATTCGCCGTAAACACCGGCACCAGGGCATCGTGCATCACAAAGTAAGCCGTACAGTTGTTGCCACTGGCTTGGTG
>Ga0256839_1006183_pt1 | contig 10656 bp, 10 predicted proteins | sample 354166metaG_FD_185968 | JGI IMG/M metagenome (GOLD analysis project Ga0256839, IMG submission 185968) | Hydrothermal vent microbial communities from Mid Atlantic Ridge, Atlantic Ocean - 354-166 | ecosystem: Environmental > Aquatic > Marine > Hydrothermal vents | place: Atlantic Ocean: Mid... | reverse complement strand
CGATGTGGATGCGGCGGTCGACACCCTGATAGATGCGGCCATGTTCAACTCCGGCCAATGCTGCTGTGGCATCGAGCGGATCTATGTGATCGATAGCCTTTATGACGAATTTGTCAAAAAGGCGGTTAAAATTGTAGAGGGCTACAAGCTGGGCAATCCGCTCGACCCTGAAACCACCATCGGCCCCATGGCCAATATCCGCTTTGCCGACGAGGTGCGCGCCCAAACCCGTGAAGCCTTGGCCGATGGCGCGGTGGCGATGATCGACCCTGCGCTCTTCCCCGAAGATGACGGCGGCACCTACCTGATGCCTCAGATTCTCACCAACGTCACCAACGAAATGCGGGTGATGCGGGACGAGAGCTTCGGGCCGGTGGTCGGCATTATGAAGGTCAGCTCCGACGAAGAAGCCATAAAGCTGATGAATGACTCTGAGTTCGGCCTCACCTGCTCGCTCTGGACCGCCGATGCCACCCGCGCCGCCGAAATCGGGGCCGAGCTGGAAACCGGCACCGTGTTTATGAACCGCGCTGATTATCTCGACCCCGGCCTGTGCTGGACCGGCTGCAAAAACACCGGGCGCGGCGGCGCGCTCTCTGTCATCGGGTTCCAGAACCTGACCCGTCCAAAATCTTACCACCTGAAGAAAGTTACACCATGAAGCTTGTTGGAAACTGGGGCTACCCCACCCCGATAAAATTTGGCGCTGGCCGGATCAAAGAGCTGGCCGAGGCCTGCAAATCTGTCGGCATGAAAAACCCGTTGCTGGTGACGGACAAAGGCCTTGCCGATCTGCCGATCACGCAAAACGCGCTGGATATTCTCGACGATGCCGGCCTTGGGCGCACCATGTTCTCCGAGGTCGACCCGAACCCGAACGAGAAAAACTTGGAGGCCGGTGTGAAGGTTTACAAGGACGGCGGCCATGATGGCGTTATCGCCTTTGGCGGCGGCTCCGGCCTTGACCTTGGCAAAATGGTGGCCTTTATGGCGGGCCAAACCCGCCCCGTGTGGGATTTCGAGGATATCGGCGACTGGTGGACCCGCGCAGACGCAGACGCGATTGCGCCGATTATTGCGGTGCCCACCACCGCGGGCACCGGCTCCGAAGTGGGCCGCGCTTCGGTGATTACCGATAGCGTCACCCATGTTAAAAAGATCATCTTCCACCCCAAAGTGCTACCAGCGATTGTGATCGCCGACCCGGAACTCACAGTTGGCATGCCCAAATTCATCACCGCAGGCACCGGCATGGACGCGTTTGCCCACTGCCTCGAGGCCTATTCCTCGCCGCATTACCACCCGATGTCACAGGGCATCGCCGTAGAAGGGATGCGCTTGGTGAAGGACAACCTGCCCCGCGTTTACGCTAACCCGAACGACATCGAGGCCCGCGCCCACATGCTGAGCGCCGCCATGATGGGGGCCACCGCCTTTCAAAAGGGCCTTGGCGCTGTGCACGCACTTTCCCACCCGATTGGCGCGGTTTACGGCACCCACCACGGCACCACCAACGCCGTGGTTATCCCACCCGTGCTGGATTATAACCGCGCCGCGATCGAAGACCGTTTTGAGGCCCTCAATGGCTACCTTGGCCTCACGGGCGGATTCGATGGCTTTCGCGCCTATGTAGTGGAGCTGAACGAGAGCTTGAGCATCCCGAAAAACCTTACCGAAATGGGGGTGGAGGCCAGCCGGATTGATGACCTAACGGCCATGGCCCTGAAGGACCCATCCACCGGCGGCAACCCTGTCGAGATGACGTTTGACAACACCAAGGCGCTGTTTGAGGCCTGTATGTAAAATGTAGGGTGGGGTATTACCCCACCAACACCCGACCCTTGACATCCGCCCGTAAAACCTATGTATCGGGCAGAGATAAAAGCGTGCCATCGGGCGCGCCTAAACCCGTTTTAAGGACAAACCCATGCACGCCTTTCGCAGCCATAAATGTAATGCCCTGACCGCCGCCAATGTTGGCGAAACCGTCCGCCTTTCGGGCTGGGTGCACCGCGTGCGCGACCACGGCGGCGTGCTGTTCATTGACCTGCGTGACCATTACGGCATTACGCAGGTTTTGGCCGATAGCGACAGCCCCGTGTTTAGCGCGCTTGAAAAGGTGCGCTCCGAGTGGGTAATCCGCATTGATGGCAAGGTGAAAGCCCGTGGCGCCGACTTGGTAAACCCCAACATCCCGACCGGCGAGATCGAGATTTATATCGACGATATGGAGGTGCTGGGTGCCTCTGAAGAGCTGCCGCTACAGGTGTTTGGCGAGCCGGATTTCCCCGAGGAAACCCGCCTTAAATACCGCTTTCTCGATCTGCGCCGCGAAGGCCTGCACAACCGCATGATGCTGCGCTCCAACGTGGTGAGCAGCATCCGCAAGCGCATGGCTGAAAAGGAATTTAACGAGTTTCAAACGCCTATTATCACCGCCAGCTCCCCCGAAGGTGCGCGGGATTTTCTGGTGCCAAGCCGCCAACACCCCGGCAAGTTTTATGCCCTGCCCCAAGCGCCCCAGCAGTTCAAGCAAATGATGATGGTCGCGGGCTTTGACAAATATTTCCAAATCGCGCCATGCTTTCGTGATGAAGACCCCCGCGCTGACCGCTCCCCAACCGACTTTTACCAGCTCGACATGGAAATGTCTTTTGTGACCCAGCAAGACATTTTTGACACCATCGAGCCGGTGCTGCTCGGGTTGTTCGAGGAGTTTGGTGGCGACCGCACGGTCAACCGCACCATCCCGCAAATCTCCTATAAAGACGCAGCGCTGTGGTATGGCTCGGATAAGCCCGACCTCAGGAACCCGATCAAAATGCAGGTCGTATCCGAGCATTTCGCCGGCTCCGGCTTCAAGATTTTTGCCAGCTTGCTGGAGCAGGAGGGCACCGAAGTGCGGGCGATTCCGGCCCCTACGGGTGGCTCTCGCAAGTTCTGTGACCGGATGAACAAGTTCGCCCAGCAAGAGGGGCTGCCCGGCATGGGCTATATCTTCTGGCGCGAAAAAACCGCTGATTCCGTGGCGCAAGAGCTGGGCATCAAGGTGAAAGAAGCGCAGGCAATGCTGAAATCGGGCGAAGTGGAAGGCGGCATGGAAGCCGCTGGCCCGCTGGCCAAAAATATCGGGCCGGAGCGCACCGAGGCCATCCGCCAGCAACTGGGCCTCGGCCTTGGTGATGCGGCGTTCTTCCTTGGCGGCAAGCCGAAATCCTTCGAGGCGGTGGCAGGCCGCGCCCGCAATATCATCGGCAAAGAGCTGGGGCTGACCGACGAGAGCCGCTTTGAATTTGCGTGGATTGTCGATTTCCCGATTTACGAGCAAGATGAAGAAACCGGCAAAATAGACTTTGAACACAACCCGTTTTCCATGCCCCAAGGCGGGATGGAAGCGCTCAACGGCGACCCGCTCAAGGTGCTGGGCTACCAGTATGACCTTGCCTGCAACGGCTATGAGCTGGTGTCGGGCGCGATCCGTAACCACAAGCTGGAAATCATGTATAAGGCCTTTGGCATCGCGGGGTACGACGAGGCAGAAGTTGAAAAACGCTTTGGCGGCATGGTTAAAGCCTTCAAATTCGGTGCCCCACCCCACGGTGGCTGCGCGGCGGGCATTGACCGCATCGTCATGCTGCTGGCCGACGAGGATAACATCCGCGAGGTTATCATGTTCCCTATGAACCAGCGCGCCGAAGACCTGATGATGGAAGCGCCAAGCGAGGCCACCAACGAGCAGCTCCGCGAGCTGGGTTTACGGGTTATTCCGCAGGATTCGTAAAACCCGTAGGGTGCGTGGTCTCCACGCACCTTTGCGGCCCTTACCCCGGGCAGCCCTGAATTTCCACCGCCCGATCCGCGCCGAAAACGGATACCGTAAGCGCTGACATATCCATGTTCATCTCGCCGCCGCCGTAATACTTCATCGGGGCGCTGGCAGAAATGGCGCTGCCATCGGTTTGCGACTCGGTGAAATCAATCCAGACCTCTTGCGTGCCATATTCGATCACCGTCATCGGGGCTTCAATTGCCTCTGAAAAGCCAAGATTGGCGGTAATCTCATAGCCGTTGCCGCTTGGCTCTACTGTGCAGCCGATGCTTTCCAGCCCCGCGCTTTCCCGCGTTTGCGGCCCCTTCAAAAGCGCCGCTTCTATCTGCGCAACACCTTCATCGGCGCTGCCATTGAGCCGCGCTAAGAACACCGCTTGGGCTGGCACGCAAATATCAGAGCACACCCCGAAATTCAGGGTCATCGCCATGCGCACGGGGCCATCAGCCTCGGGGGTAATGCGAATGGGCAGCACAAAATGGTCATAATAACCAAGGGTGATCATGCCCGACTGGTCGATGATTTTGGGGGTTGGCCAGTCAAAGCGCACCGCGCCGACGTTGTCAGAGCCATCCCAGTTGAAAATTGGCGGCAAGCCCGCAGGCCCCGGCGTGCGCCAATAGGTTTTCCAGCCCTCGTTCAGGCTAAATTCCAGCGCCACCTGATAGCTGCCATCTTCGGCCTGCCAGCCTTTCAGCAGCTTTACCGAGCCGTAATCCATATTTTGCGCCAGTGCGGATACGGGCAGCATCAGCGCGCTTATCAGGTATTTCAGCATAGAATCCTCGATTTCAGTGTTAGCTGATCAATAACGGCTTTTTGATAAAGGAAAAGTCACAAGATTGCGAGGGTTAGGCTTGAAACCTTGGCCACTGGCGCACATTGTAGGCGTATGAGCACAGATACCCAAAACAACGTCCCCTTCCTTGACGGCAAATTACTGATCGCCATGCCCGGCATGGGCGACCCGCGTTTTGATAAGGCCGTGATCTTCATGTGCGCCCACTCGGCTGAGGGGGCGATGGGGCTAATCATCAACAAACCCGCCCATGCGCTAAAGTTCGATGACCTGATGACCCAGCTCGGCATTGATTGGGACGGCGACCTGCCCTCGCCGCCCGTGCACCACGGCGGGCCAGTCGAGCACGGGCGCGGCTTTGTGCTGCACTCGCGGGATTATGACAGCGAAGGATCGTCGATGAAAATTGGCGAGGATTTCGGCATGACCGCCACGCTGGATATCCTGACAGACATCGCCCTCGGCAAAGGCCCCAAGCGCGCGCTGCTGGCGCTGGGCTATACCGGCTGGGCACCCGGGCAGCTGGAGGCAGAGCTGCAAGCCAATGGCTGGCTGATTGCGGATGTGGATGCCGAGATGGTGTTTGCCGCCAAAGATGCGGACAAATGGCAAGCCGCGATTGAGGGGCTGGGGATAGACCCGCGGATGCTGAGCAGCGAGGGCGGGCGGGCCTGAGCCTATCGCTAACGCCTAATCCTTGCTAGGCTGAGATTGCTAGAATCAGGGGAGCTGGAAAATGCCGGAATTTATTATCGTGTATCATGGGGCTGGACAGCCAGAGTCTAAAGAAGCTGGTGAGGCCGCGAAGGCGCGCTGGAGCCAGTGGATGCAGGATTTAGGCGAGGATATCGTCAATTTCGGCACGCCGTTTAAAGCGCCAACCATTGTGGCGGCGGATGGCAGCACCCGAGCGGGTGAGCTTAGTGGCTATTCGGTGGTGAAGGCGGCGAATATGGAAGCGGCCTTGACCATCGCTAAAGCCTGCCCGCATTTGGAGATGGGCGAGGTGGAAGTGGCCGAGTTGATGGTGTTTAAGCGCGGCTAGCGCAACACCATGGCGGCGCGGAGAGGGTCGTGCTTGTGGCAACACCCCGCGCGCGCCGCGCTTCAACCTTAGCGCAGGTCAAACGGCCCTTTAAGCCTGCCATCTTATAACATGCTCCTGTAGACATGTCATATATGACATGTCTACAGGAGCATGTATCGAGAATATTGGGCCTTCTGTTTTTCTCAAATGACAGGCCCGCTTTACGCTCACGTTAGGTTTGGCTTGCCGATCCATTCCCTGACCCATAGGTTAGGGAAAACGGCTAAACAGACTCGGGAGATTGCCATGGCTTATCGCGCGCCGGTATCGGAAATTAACTTTTTGCTGGAAAACGTGCTGGGCGGCGCGCGGCTGGGGGAGACTTCGCTGTTTGCCGATGCCACGCTGGACACGGCGGCGGCGATATTTGACGAGGCCGCCAAGCTGGCCGAGGGCGTGATTACGCCGTTGAACCGCATCGGCGATGAGCAAGGGGCCAAGCTCGAAAACGGCGTGGTGCGCTGTTCGCCGGGGTTTCGCGACGGATACCAAGCCCTCGCAACGGGCGGCTGGGTTGGCATGAATGGCCCCGAAGCTTACGGCGGCATGGGGATGCCGATGGCGCTGACGGTGGCAGTGAACGAGATGATGTCGAGCGCCTGCCTTTCCCTTGCGCTGAACCCCTTGATGACCCAAGGGCAGATTGAAGCGTTTGAGCATCATGCTTCTGACGCTCTGAAAGACATATACCTTGAGAAGCTGGTTTCGGGGCAATGGACGGGGACAATGAACCTGACGGAGCCACAAGCGGGGTCGGACGTGGGGGCGCTTTCCACCAAGGCGGTGGAGAATGGCGATGGCAGCTATAGCATTACCGGCCAGAAGATATTCATCAGTTGGGGCGACCATGATGTGGCAGAAAACATCGTGCACCTCGTGCTGGCGCGGCTACCCGGCGGGGCGGCGGGCACGCGGGGGATCTCGCTATTTGCGGTGCCCAAATTCATTCCCGATGAAGCCGGCAACCCCGGCACGGCCAACAGCCTGCGCGCGGTGAGCCTTGAGCACAAGATGGGCCTACATGGTTCGCCCACCGCTGTGATGGCCTTTGAGGGGGCCACGGGCTGGATGGTGGGGCCGGAAAACGGCGGCATGGCGGCGATGTTTACCATGATGAACAATGCGCGGCTCGGCGTGGGCATTCAGGGGCTTTCGCAGGCCGAAGCGGCTTACCAGATGGCGCTGGAATATGCCCATGAGCGCAAGCAAGGGCGCACACCAGTTGAGGGCGAGGCCGCGATCATTGGCCATGCCGATGTGCGGCGCAACCTGATGACCATGAAGGCGCTAACGCAGATTGCCCGCGCGATATGCCTTGATTGCGCAATCAGCCTCGACTTGGCTCGTGCGAATGATGACGAAGCGGCAGCCGCTCGCGCGGCGTTCCTTACACCCATCGCCAAGGCCTTTGGCACCGATACCGGCTGTCAGGTCGCCGAGTTGGGGGTGCAGGTGCATGGCGGCATGGGCTATATTGAAGAAACCGGCGCAGCGCAGTTTTACCGTGATGTGCGGGTGACCGCGATTTATGAGGGCACCAACGGTATTCAGGCGATGGACATGGTCGGGCGCAAGCTCAAGGATGGCGGCAAGGCGGCGTTTGCGCTGATTGCCGAAATCGGGCTGACGGCGGCGATGGCCGAGAAGGCGCACCCTGACCTTGCGGCCTTTTTGAACGGGGCGGAAAACAGCCTGACGGTGACAACCCACTGGATGCTGGCTGCGGCGCCAAATGCCCGCTTTGCGGGGGCGACGCAATATTTGCGCGCCTTTGCGCTGGCGCTTGGCGGGCATTACCTGCTGAAAGCGGCCATGGCGGATGAGACGCGCTTGCCACTGGCGCGCTTTCATATTCGGCAACTTATGCAGGTGGTCGATGCACTGTGCTCTGCCGCCCGCGAGGGGGACGCGCCACTTTATGCCGACCCGCTGGCCCTATGAGCCTTATTAAATTCCCTTTTGAAGCCCCGCCCGAAGGGGCCGAGATGATCGAGGTGGCAGAGGGCATCCACTGGATACGCCTGCCGCTGCCGATGAAACTTGACCATGTAAACATTTACGCACTGGAAGATGGCGATGGCTGGACGGTGATTGATGCGGGGATGAACTCTCGCAAAGGCCGCGCTTTATGGGAGGCGCTGATGGCGGGGCCGCTAAAGGGCAAGCCCATCAAGCGCGTGATCCTTACCCACCACCATCCTGACCATGTGGGCATGGCGGGCTGGCTGCAATCGGCGCATGGGGCCGAGCTTTGGACCACCCGCACCGCATGGCTTTTTGCCCGCATGCTGACGCTGGATGTGCAGGAGGTCTGGCCCGAGGAAACGCTGGCCTTTTACCGTAGCGCCGGCATGGACAGTGCCTTTTACGAAAAGCGCAAATCCGAGCGGCCCTTCAACTTTGCAGATGTGGTGGCCTCGATGCCACTGGGCTTCAGGCGGCTGGTTGAGGGTGACATTTTGCGAATCGGTGTCCGCGCATTTACGGTGCGGCTCGGGCAGGGCCACGCCCCCGACCATATTACCCTGTGGTCAGACGATGTGGTGATCGCGGGCGATCAGGTGATTGCCAGTATTTCCTCAAACCTCGGGGTGTATGCCACCGAGCCAGAGGCCGACCCCGTGGGCGCATGGCTGGAAAGCTGCGAGCGCCTTAAGCCCTTTGCCACGCCCGAGCACCTTGTGTTGCCCGGCCATAAGCTGCCGTTTTATGGCCTCGAAACCCGCCTCGACCAGCTGATTAACAACCACCATTCAGCGCTGGAGCGGCTCAAAGCCCATCTTTCCGAGCCGCGCACGGCAGCCGAATGTTTCCAGCCGCTTTTCAAGCGCAAAATCGGTGAGGGGGAGTATGGTCTGGCGCTGGTGGAGGCTGTGGGCCATGTAAACCACCTGCACCAAATTGGTGAAATCAGCCGCACGCGGCGCGCAGATGGTGCGTTTCTGTGGCGCAGCCTGTGAAACCCCCTTTTCAATGCGGGTATTTTCTGGCACACCAGACAAAACTAAAAACGGGAGATGCACAATGAGCGAATACAAACACGGGTCCATGGATGTAAGCAGCCAAGAAAAAACCTTTGCCGGATTTATTAAGGGCGGCATATGGTTGGGCGGCATTTCTACTGGAATATTGATCTTCCTAGCTATTTTCAACTCCTGATAGATGCGGGCAATACGGGCACTCACGGCAGCGATTCTTTTTGGTCTTGGCCTTGTTCTTTCAGGCTGTGCCAACCCCAATGCGGGCACAGCCCCGACAGAAGAAATTGCCGCCTCCCGCTTTGCCAACCCCGAGCCAGCCTTTATTTCCCTGCTCACTATGGTGAACACAAATACCGGCTTTGGCGAGCATGCGGCGCTGCTGATCAATGGCTCGCAGCAAATCATCTATGATCCGGCGGGCTCGTTTCGGCACACACAGCTCCCCCGCCGCGATGATGTGGTTTATGGCGTTACACCGCGCTATGCGGATTATTATAATTCATATCACGCCCGCTTTGGCTATTATGTGAAGGTGCAGCGGCTTGAAATTACGCGTGAACAAGCGGATGCCATGATCGCGGCGTCTATTGCGCGCGGCTCGGTGCCTAAGCTCTGGTGTGCCACTGCAATTTCTGACGTGCTGAATGATTTCCCGCAATTTGCCGATATTCGCCCAACCTTTTTCCCCGGGGCTATAATGAAACGGGTGGCGAAGATTGAAGGTATTGAAACCCGCGAAATTCACGAAGATGATATCGGGCAAAACTACCGGACCGACTAACGCGGCGCGCCACCCTTAGCCCTTGTGGCAATACAGTACCCGTGCCGCATGGAAAATTCTGCGCCTTTGGCGGGAAGATTCTGCACCATGCGTGTTGCGCCACACCATTTCCTTTCCCATATATACAGAGAAAGGAGAATTCCTATGACAACACAACAAAACCTGACCGTCTCGCTTACTGGCTTTGACGGGGCTATTCTCAAAAAATTCCGCAAATACAGCATGGCTGTCGGCGGGTTCTTTTTGGTGCTCGGTTTGCTTGGCATCATTTTACCCGGCGCGCTCTCGCTGGTGGCCAGCGCCTTTCTCGGCTGGATGATGCTTACGGGCGGCATATTAAGCCTCTACTTTGCCTTCCTGACCAAGTGGCGCTCTGCATGGTCCTGGGTCAAGGCGCTGCTCTTGACCTTCACCGGCACGTTGATTCTGTTTAACCCCGTGGCCGGCATTCTGGCCGTCGCCCTGCTGATCGCGCTTTACCTGATGATAGACGCGGTGGGCAACTTCACCCTCGCCCAAGCGCTTTACCCCCATAAAGGCTGGGGCTGGATGGCGGCAAACGGCGTGCTTTCGCTGGGGCTGGCCTTGGTTATGGTCTTTGCCATTCCGGCAACAACCGTGGTGCTGGTTGGCCTTTACCTCGGTATTAGCCTGTTGTTTGACGGCATTGCCCTGATCATGCTTGGCATGGCCGCCAAGCATTTCGAAGGCTAGCCAAGCTAGACGGCGGAGCTTTCCCGCTACAAAATGGGGCAGGCCGCACAGCCTGCCCCTCGGCCTTTTCAGGATGGTGAACGTGCATTCCAAAGCTTTGGCGAGCGGGTGGGCTTGCCCGCCCCGAGCCAAAGGTGATGTCAGCGTTACGGCTTTATGCCATATCCCACAGGGCAAGAAATCCGCCCCGTTGCCTCCAGCACAACTTGGGCGTCATCCTCCAGCACAAGGCACGAAAGCTTACCGCCAAATACCGCGCCAGTATCCACCGCAATCCGGTTTCCGTGGTTTTCCACCTCGTCAACGGGTGTATGGCCATGCACCACAATGGCACCAAAATCGCCTTTGAATTTCAGGAAAGGTTGGCGGATCCACATCAGCTCATACTCAAGCTGTTCATCCAGTGGCCGCTCGGGGTTCACGCCGGCATGGGCAAAAAAGTAGTCGCCGATATGGATGGAGCGT
>Ga0256839_1006182_pt1 | contig 10657 bp, 6 predicted proteins | sample 354166metaG_FD_185968 | JGI IMG/M metagenome (GOLD analysis project Ga0256839, IMG submission 185968) | Hydrothermal vent microbial communities from Mid Atlantic Ridge, Atlantic Ocean - 354-166 | ecosystem: Environmental > Aquatic > Marine > Hydrothermal vents | place: Atlantic Ocean: Mid... | reverse complement strand
CGCCTTTTTGCTGGTGTTGCTGTTTGGGTTGATCAGCCTAGAGCGCTTGCCGATTCAGTTGACCCCTGAAGTGCAGACGCCAGAGATCAGCATCTCAACCGTGTGGCGCGCAGCAGCGCCGGAAGAAGTGGAGGCAGAGATCATCGAGCCGCAGGAGGATGCACTGCGTGGCTTGCCGGGCGCGACCCGTATTCTTTCTGAGGCGAGCCGTGGCAGTGGCAAGATCACACTCACCTTTATTGTCGGTACTGATATGCAGCGCGCACTGTTGGAAGTGTTGAGCCGCCTTAATCGTGTCGCCAAATACCCTGCAGATGCGAACGAGCCGGTGATCAGTTCGGTGGGCGGGGACAGTCGCCCGATTGCGTGGTTCATCATCAAACCGATGGTGGGCAATGAGCGCCCAATCGCCTCTTATCAGGATTATATCGAAGAGGTGGTGCAGAGCCGTTTTGAGCGTGTGCCCGGGGTGGCGATGTCTGAGGTGCGCGGTGGGCGTGAAAATGAACTGCGCATCACCTTCGACCCCTACCAGGCGGCCACGCTCGGCATTCAACTGCCGGAGATTGCGCAGCTGGTCGGGGCGGAGGATATCTCGGCAGGCTTTGCCGACGTTGGTAAGCGTCGTTACACCGTCCGTTACACCGGTGCTTACAGTGCAGAAGATCTGGGTGCGATGATTCTCAAGTGGCGCGACGGCAGCCCTGTTTACCTGCGAGATGTGGCAAAGGTGGCGGTGGAGATGGTGGATCGCGGCAGCTTTGTGATTCAGAACGGCGGTGCTGCCATGGCGGTTAATGCCCACCGCGAGAGCGGAGTTAACGTGCTGCAAGTGATGAATGGGCTGCGCGAAGCAGTGGCTGAGCTGCGTGATGGGCCACTGCAGCGGGCGGGGCTTTCGCTGGAGCAGGTCTATGATGAGACGATCTACATCGACCGCTCGATTGCGATGGTCACCAGCAATCTTGCGCTCGGTATTTTGCTGGCCGTGGGCGTGCTGTGGTGGTTCTTCCGGAAATTCCGCGCCACAATGATGGTGGCGCTAGCGATCCCCATCTGTGTACTGGGGAGCTTTATCGTGCTGGACGCCGCCGGGCGCTCACTGAATGTGATCTCACTGGCGGGGCTCGCCTTTGCAGTCGGGATGGTGCTTGATGCGGCCATTGTGGTGCTGGAAAATATTATTCGCCTGCGAGAAAAAGGGATGGCCGCGGCCGAGGCGTCTGCGCAGGGCACGCGTCAGGTGTGGGGTGCGCTCATAGCCTCGACCGCGACCACGGTGGCGATCTTCCTGCCGGTCGTGTTTCTTGCCGATGAGGCGGGTCAGCTCTTTGCGGATCTCGCGCTGACGATTGCCGTGGCGGTCTGCTTTTCACTCATTGTTGCTGTGACAGTGCTGCCGACCACGGCGGTGAGCTGGCTGCACGACACTGAAATGAGTGATCCGCATCGCCACTGGTGGACGGCGATGACGGCCGGAGTGATGCGTATCACTGGCCCTAGGGCGCGCCTCTTCTGGATTATTGGGCTGCTGACAGTGCCCGTTGCGCTGGTCATTTTAATGTTCCCGAAAACAGACTACCTGCCCGAGGGGAATCGCAACTTAGTGTTTAGTTTCATCAACCCGCCACCGGGTGCCAACATCGATTTTATGGAGCGTGAAATGGGGCAGAAAGTGGCCGATGCGATGGCTCCTTATTTAACAGGCGAACAGCAGCCGCAGATCGATAACTACTTTTTTGTCGCTTTCCCACGCGGCATGTTCATGGGCGCTCGCACCGTGGTGCCGGAAGAGACAGGGCAACTGGTGCCGCTGATTAACCGCATTATTGCCGGTTTTCCCGACACCATCGGCTTTGCTTTTAAAGCGTCGTTATTTGGTGGGTTAGGGGGGGGGCGTGCGATCGATATCGATATTCAAGGGCGTGATCTTGAAGCGCTGCTGCAGGCGGGGGGCGCTGGCTTTATGGCGGTGCGCGAAGCCTTTGGCACCATGCCGCGCCCTTATCCCGGGCTGGACCTTGCCGAGCCAGAGCTGCGCTTGATCCCCAATGAGCGGCGTATTGCCGAGGTGGGTTGGAACCGGGGCGACATCGGGGGGATCGCACGTGCGCTGGGCGATGGCCTCTACGTGGCAGACTATTTCGATGGCGAAAAACGGCTCGATGTAATCCTGCGTAGCGAGCAGTGGTTCACGCCGGAGCAGTTGGCTGCGACACCGCTGGCGACCCCCAATGGTGGTGTTCAGCCGCTGGGTGAACTGGTTGATGTGGTGCGCACTGCAGGCCCCGATCAGCTGCGGCGCATCGATCGTCGTCGCACCGTGACACTGCAAGTCAGGCTGCCAGAGGGAATGTCGGTTGAAGAAGGGATGGAGCTGATCAAAGCTAAAGTAACCCCCGTGATTGAAGCGGCACTGCCGGAAGACGGCTTCATCCGCTATGCTGGATCGGCAGACAAACTGCAGACCACGCTGACCAATATGAGTGGCACCTTTTTGCTGGCGATCGCGATTCTCTATCTTCTGATCAGCGCACTGTTTCGCTCGTTCAGAGATAGCCTGCTGGTGCTACTTACCATTCCACTGGCGACAGTGGGAGGGGTGGCCACACTCTATCTGATGAACATGTTTGGGATTAAGCAGTCGATGGATCTGCTCACAATGATCGGTTTCGTGATTCTGTTGGGGTTGGTGGTCAACAATGCAATTCTTTTAGTGCATCAAGCGCGCAGTGCGGAGCGCGAAGGGTTGGGGCGTCGTGATGCCGTTGAACAGGCGGTGCAACGCCGTCTACGCCCGATTTTAATGAGCACCCTGACCAGTATTTTCGGCATGTTGCCACTGCTGCTGATGCCGGGGGCGGGCACCGAGCTTTATCGCGGGCTGGCTGCAGTGATCGTGGGTGGAATGACCCTCAGTACCATTTTCACGCTGATTTTACTGCCCAGCCTGCTACGCCTTGGTGAGCAGAAAGCGGGCGCACAACCTGCGCCCCAATAGAAAATGGATTACGCTAAAGCCCTCATTCATGCAGTAAATGGCTTTCCTCTCATCTGGCTATTCAGAAAATTTCGTCTGCTTAAGTGCGATATCTTCAAAGTGTGACTAGGGTCTCGTGTACCCCTTGAAAACGGTCAAGCATTCATCATTCAGATGTCGCGCTTTTTACCAAGGCGCCGATATCTAAAGTGGGCATGATGCACCTTGTGTGTTGTCTCTTAGACCTTTCCTGATAGACATCCTGTGAAATCGGAAATCGCGCGTAAAGGAAGTGCTGTATGGCTGCTGAAAAGAGTGTTGAACCGCTGTTAAATATCAAAGCGCGCATTGCGAAGCTTGACCGCCTACCGGCGATGCCCGCAATGGCGCTGCAGGTGATTCAATTGAGCTCAGACCCTGAGGCTTCAATTAGTGACTTGGTGAAGATCGTTGAAATGGATCCCAGTTTAGCAGCGCAGATTATGCGCTATGCCAGCTCGCCCTTTTTTAGTTATCGCGGAAAAGTTGACTCAGTGCAGACCGCGGTCTCTCGTGTGCTTGGTTTCAGCATGGTGATGAATTTGGCGCTTGGGGTGACCACCGCAAGACCCTTTAAACTGCCTAAAAATGTTCCGCTGAATATGAATGCCTTTTGGAAACATGCTGTTTTTAGTGCGGCACTGACCCAGTCGTTAAGTGGCGAGCTTCCGGATGAGATTCGCCCGCCAGCGGGGCTCGCCTATCTTGCGGGGTTGCTGCACAATTTTGGCCATATGTTAGTGGGTCACCTGTTTCGAAATGAGTTTTTAATCTTGAATAAATTCATTGTTGCTGAACCTGAAACGGATTTGGTGGAAATTGAAAAACGAATTTTTGGCTATGAACATGGGCAAATTGGTGCTTGGTTAATGGATGTCTGGAAACTTCCCGAAGAGCTTATCGTCGCAACAAGGGAGCATAACAATCTTGAATATCAGGGCGAACATGCGGTTTATGCTCAGCTGGTAGCTTTATCGGATCGCCTGCTTAAAGAGTATAATATTGGTGATGCAGCTAACAGCAGCATCCCTCAGTCACTCCTGCAGTCGCTGGAAATCGGTGACTACCAAGCGCGGATGGTTGTTAATCGTGTGATGGAAGGGGGAGATGGGCTGGACATCATGGCGCGCCAACTTGCCTCGTAGGCGGTTAACTTAACCTGTTTTAGGTATGCAGTTAAATGGGCACGTTACCTCAGGCGCGTGCTCTGACCATCTTCCTCCGCTTCTTCAATGCTCAGGCTGCCTGGCTTGTTGGGCATATTATCCTCTTCCGCAGCAAGATCTTTCTCTTCTAAGCTAATGCGTAAGCGCAGGTTGTTTTGTGAATCCGCATTACGCAGCGCCTCCTCCAGTGAAATTCGCCCATCTTTGTAGAGTTTGTAGAGCGCAGAGTCAAAGGTTTGCATGCCGATGTTTTCAGATTTTTTCATGATCTCTTTGATGCTGTGAATTTCCCCTTTTAGAATAAGATCATTGACCAGTGGGGTGCCGAGTAGAATTTCGATGGCGGCCACGCGTTTGCCGTCGAGCGTTGGAATGAGGCGTTGTGAAACGATACCGCGCACATTCAACGATAGATCCATCAGCAGTTGGTTACGTCGCTCTTCAGGAAAAAAGTTGATGATACGGTCAAACGCCTGATTCGCGTTATTAGCATGCAAGGTTGAGATGGCAAGGTGGCCGGTCTCTGCAAAAGCGATGGCGTGTTCCATTGTTTCACGATCCCGAATCTCACCGATAAGAATCACATCGGGCGCTTGGCGCAGGGTGTTCTTTAGCGCCTCTTCATAGGTGAGGGTATCCACTCCCACTTCACGTTGGTTGATAATCGATTTCTTATGGCGGTGGAGGTACTCAATGGGATCTTCAATGGTAATAATGTGACCGGCGCTGTTAGTGTTGCGATAGTCGATGAGTGCCGCGAGTGAGGTTGATTTACCTGACCCTGTTGCGCCAACAAAGAGCACCAGCCCTCGCTTCTGCATAATGAGTTTGCTAAGAATAGGGGGGAGCCCTAGATCTTCCGCGCGTGGGATTTCAGTTTTAATATTACGGATGACAATACTGATTTGATTGCGCTGCTGAAAGAGGTTGATACGGAAGCGCCCGATGCCACTCTCAGAGATGGCAAGATTCATCTCAAGGGTGTTTTCAAAGGTCTCTTGTTGCTCGGGGTTCATGATTTGGTAGGCGAGCTCTTTTGCGCGCAATGGGTTGACCGGGGTTTTTTCAAGCGGCATCAAAGCGCCCTGTATCTTAGCGCTAACAGGCGCGCCGACGGCGATATAGATGTCTGAGGCATCTTTTGCGACCATCAGCTTTAGGTAATCATGAAGTTCCATTGTTTTTTCCTGAAATAAATCGCTCAAATAGATTTAGGGAACCTCTGATTTATTCATGAACTCCTCTCTTGCGCCTAAAATATCCATCTTCTACGTTGCAAATCTTCGCAATAGCCCGCTATTACGTGCGATTCGCGTCTTGAAGCTGAACATTTTAGATCACAATCCACTTCGCTCAGAATAAATCAGAGGTTCCTTAGGTTGTAATGCGCAGGCGCAAAAAACTATCGACCACAAAGGGAATTAACTTGAGTCTGAGGCGCAGCGGCTAGTCTGCTATGTTTGTGATAACGTTTACTTTATCGCCCGTTATGTCGTGTATGATTGAGCTCATTAGTGGTACTTGATCTTCGTCTTTAATTTTTTAGTTGAAGCATAAATATGGTTTCGGTTAACACAGCAGATCTGAGCGCTCGCCTTGAGGTGCTCTGCCCCGACAGCTTTCCTGAATCTATCGCTCGCCGAGTGATGCACCAGTGGGAGAGCTATCTTCAACATGCCGCTGAGGTGGGCGTCTCCCCACCGAGTAACGATGACTTTTTAAAAGTACTCTGCCGCGTCTGGGCTTTTAGTGAATATGTGGCTGAGAGCTGCGCGAGCCACCCTGAATTATTCGATGAATTGCGCCGTAGCGGTGATTTGCTGGTCGATTATCGAGCCGATGAGTACCCGCGAAAGCTGGCGCGTTTACTGACAAAGGTTAAAACGGAGAGTGAACTGTCGCAACGGCTGCGCCGCTTTCGGCGTTACGAAATGGTGCGCATTGCGTGGCGCGATCTGGCCGGGTGGGCACCGCTGGACGAGACATTACGTGACCTCTCCGCACTGGCCGACAGCTGCCTCAATGGCGCACTGACCCTGTTGCACCAGTGGCAATCCAAAACACTGGGGGTGCCGGCCGGGGAGCAGTCACAACAGCCACAATCATTGGTGGTGCTAGGGATGGGAAAGTTGGGCGCCGGTGAACTCAATTTCTCATCCGATGTGGATTTGATCTTTGCTTTTCCCGAAGCGGGCGAGACCCGCAAACGTGGGCGTAAGCGGGGTGGCATCAGCAATGAAGAGTACTTCACCAAACTTGGGCGACGCTTGATCAGCGTGATTGATGAGACCACCGAAGAGGGCTTTGTCTTTCGGGTCGACATGCGGCTGCGCCCGTATGGTGACAGCGGCCCGCTGGTGATGAGTTTTGATGCACTGGAAGAGTATTACCAGTCACAAGGGCGAGCGTGGGAACGCTATGCGATGATCAAAGCGCGCCCGGTAGCGGGTGATCTGGTTCAGGGCGAGTCACTGCTGGCGCAGTTGAGGCCGTTTGTCTTTCGCCGCTATCTCGATTTTAGCGCCTTCTCCGAGCTGCGCGAAATGAAGCGGATGATCCGCAGTGAGCTAGCGCGAAAAGGGGCGCAGGATAACGTGAAGCTAGGCGTGGGTGGTATCCGCGAGGTGGAGTTTATCGGGCAGGCGTTTCAGCTGATTCGTGGTGGGCGTGAGCCTACGTTGCAGCAACGGCCGATTTTGACTGTGCTGCGGCAGTTAGCCGCGAGCGATTATCTGCCGGCCTATGTGGTGGATGGGTTGATCGATGCGTACAGTTTTTTGCGCAATGTTGAAAATCGTCTGCAAGCCTTTGAGGACAAACAGACCCACCTGCTGCCCTCTGACGATGAAGGGCAGTTGCGTTTAGCGTTATCGATGAACCTTCCGGATTGGCCCAGTTTTTCAGCAGTGCTGGATAAAAAACGCCAGTGGGTTGAAACTCATTTCGAGCAGGTCTTTGCAGCGCCGCAGGCTGAAGTGGAAGCCGCGCCGGGAGATGAAACATTGGCGGCGGTGTGGCAGCAGTGGGTTGATGGTGTGCAGGCCGAGTCGATCCTCCAAGCGCACGGCTATTGCGAGAGTAGTGAGGCGCTGCGCCGTATCGCACAGCTACGAGAGGGGTATGCTTGCCGCATGTCTGGCACGGAAGGGCGAACGCGGCTGGATCAATTGATGCCGTTGATGTTGTCCTCTGTGGCCAAAGCGGATGACCCGGATGAGACGTTAAAGCGCGTGCTTAATTTGATCGAGGCGGTCACGCGGCGTACCGCCTACCTAGCGCTATTGGTCGAGAATCCGATGGCGCTGTCGCAACTGGTACGCCTCTTTGCGGCCAGCCCGTGGATTGCCGAGCAGTTGAGCCAGCACCCGATATTGCTGGATGAACTGCTTGATCCTCGAACCCTCTATGCACCCCCCTCTCAGCAAGAGATGGCAGCGCAGTTGAGCGCTGAGCTGGCACAGGTGCCGGTGAACGACCTTGAGCGCCAGATGGATCTGATGCGTGATTTTAAGCAGGTCAACATGTTGCGGGTTGCGGCTGCAGACCTGATGGATGTGTTGCCATTAATGGTCGTGAGTGACCACCTGACCTGGCTGGCAGAGGTGGTATTGAAAGAGGCGTTAACGCTGGCGGCGGATCATCTGCGGATGAAAAATAGAAACAGAGGCAACGGTTCTCCGCATCAAGGAGTACCGAGCGGCTTTATTGTGGTGGCTTATGGCAAGATGGGTGGCGTTGAGCTGGGCTATGGCTCAGATCTTGACTTGGTGTTTATTCACGCCACACCAAAGGGTAATCAGAACGGTATCTTTTATACGCGCCTTGGCCAGCGCGTGATTCATCTATTGAATACGCTCACCCCAGCAGGGGTGCTGTATGAAGTTGATATGCGGCTGCGCCCCAGCGGTGCATCAGGGTTGTTGGTGAGTGACATCGCCGCGTTTGCGGAGTACCAGCGCGAGGATGCGTGGACCTGGGAGCATCAAGCACTGGTGCGGGCACGAGTGGTCGCGGGTGACCCTGAGTTAGCAGCCCAGTTTGAAGCTGTGCGAGATGAGGTGCTGACACGCGCGCGTGATGAAATGACATTGCGTAGCGAAGTGAGGGAGATGCGAGAAAAGATGCGTCAGGAGCTGGCGCGCGGTAGTGCCGATCAATTTGATATCAAACAGGGAGCGGGTGGCATCACTGATATCGAATTTATGGTGCAATTTGGAGTGCTGCGCTGGGCGCATCAGTACCCGGAGCTGCTGCGGTTTACGGATAACATCCGTATTTTGGCAGAGTTTGAGCGCTGCGGCCTGATGGCTGCGGCAGATGTGGCGCTGCTGAGCGAGGCCTATCGTGCCTATCGCCGCCGCCTGCACCGCTTTGCACTGCAGGATCAGCAGCCCATGGTGGCTGCAGATGAGTTTAGTGATTTTCGTCAGCGGGTGGTGGCGTTATGGCGTCGCTGGATAGAAAAGTAGCGTAAGCAGCGTCACCTGAAAGAAAAATGGCGAATAAAGTCTCTTCAGGCAGTGAAAAGCGGCGGCGATTTGGCTACAATTGCCCGCTTTGATTCAATCAGCGGCGGGCAGTAAGTTTATGGGTATGGTAAATATGGATGACCGTGATGGCGTAATCTGGCTCGATGGCGAGATGGTGCCGTGGCGTGAGGCAAAAGTACATGTATTGACCCATACGCTGCACTACGGACTGGGTGTTTTTGAAGGGGTGCGCGCCTACAAAACAGACCGGGGCCCTGCGATTTTTCGCCTCAAAGAACACACCGATCGCCTCTTTCGCTCGGCGCATATCCTTAAAATGCCGATGCCGTTTGATAAGGCGACCATCAACGCGGCGACCTGCGCGGCGGTGCGTGATAACGCGCTTGAATCTGGCTATATCCGCCCGATGTGCTTTTACGGTGCAGAAGGGATGGGGTTGCGTGCCGACAATCTGAAAACGCATGTGATGATTGCCGCATGGTCATGGGGCTCTTACATGGGCGAAGAGAACATGGAGAAAGGGATTCGCGTGCGCACCTCTTCGTATAATCGCCACCATGTGAATGTCACCATGTGCAAAGCGAAATCGAATGGTGCCTATATGAACTCAATTCTCGCACTCAACGAAGCGATGGAGTGTGGTTGCGACGAAGCGATGCTGCTCGATACCGAAGGGTATGTGGCTGAAGGAAGTGGCGAAAATATCTTTCTGGTGCGTGATGGCATCCTTTATACGCCAACATTGACGGCAGCGCTCGATGGCATTACCCGCGCCACAATCATGCAGATTGCGAATGAGCAAGGGATCGAAGTGCGCGAAAAACAGATCACCCGTGATGAAGTCTATATTGCAGACGAGGCTTTTTTTACCGGCACTGCGGCTGAAGTGACACCGATCCGCATTGTGGATGGGCGCGATATTGGCAGCGGCACCCGTGGCCCGATCACGGAAAAATTACAGTCACTCTATTTTGATTATGTGCATGGTCGCCGTGACGACCATTCGGAATGGCTAACATTGGTGTAGACTTGGCATAACTGTTGATTGAGGAGAGGGCGAGTGAGTAACGCGGCTGAAGGCATCATCGAACCAAATGCAGAAAGTTGTTATGAAGTGACGGCGGCTGACCTGCCGCTGCACTGCCCGATGGATGGCATGAGCTTGTGGAATTCGCACCCACGCGTTTTTCTGCAGATCGAAGAAAAAGGCGAGGCGACCTGCCCCTACTGCGGTGCAAAGTACCTATTAAAGAAATAAGTTATTTCTGCTGGTAATCAGCGTAGGACTTTTCTTCGACCAGCTCTGACCCCAGCTTTTCGTTGAGCACGCGCTTGATGGCCGCGCGCTTGTCGTTAGTGACGTAGACTGAGCGCGCCAGCTCAATAAAGCGTTGGTCAAACTCACCCGCGAACTCTTTATCTCGAATGTCATCTTCAATTTTCCATAGTGCTTCATTGATCGACTTCAACTCAGCCATCTCACTGCTGATGTCGATCTCTTTCGGCAGGGTTTGTGCGCAGATATCCTGTAGGATTTTCAGCTCGTGATGAATATTGATTAGCTTGGAGGCGTCTTTGATCTGCGCAGCCTTGATTTCGAGAATGGTGATTTTGTCGAGGCACTCGCCTGCAGAGACTGGTACGCGGATGTCCATGTGCTTCCTGTATTGTGGGTGGGTGAAAGTGTGATTATAACCTGCCATGCCATTCTGTACAGAGAGGTGGTCGATACGCCTGCAATCTGTGGTGCGGGTTGTTATCATATGCCACTATTTACAGATGAAAAAAGAGACGTTGCGTAATTGATATGAAAGTTCACATGCCCTCCTTTGATGCCGCCCGTGTGCTGGTGGTGGGTGATCTAATGCTGGATCGTTACTGGTACGGTGACACCTCGCGCATTTCGCCTGAGGCACCGGTGCCGGTCGTGCGCGTCGGCAATGCAGAAGAGCGCCCGGGTGGCGCGGGCAACGTGGCGCTTA
>Ga0256839_1006181_pt1 | contig 10657 bp, 5 predicted proteins | sample 354166metaG_FD_185968 | JGI IMG/M metagenome (GOLD analysis project Ga0256839, IMG submission 185968) | Hydrothermal vent microbial communities from Mid Atlantic Ridge, Atlantic Ocean - 354-166 | ecosystem: Environmental > Aquatic > Marine > Hydrothermal vents | place: Atlantic Ocean: Mid... | reverse complement strand
ATTGCCGCTGTACCCGGGTGGGGGTGATCGGGCCCGGGAGCAGGCTGGTGTGCGTGTGGGGAGACGGCCGGGCCTACCGGCCCGCGCGCAGGGGGTATGATCATTTTGCGGGGGGTTGAGGCACCCAAAGGGACCTCGGTGCCCCTTGTGGGTAGAGGGGTTTTTGCGGAAACAGGAGAATTCATGAAAAGCAATGACGTGCCCGCCAGTGTCTGGCGCAATCCTGTCCATTTCGCCGCCTTCGGCTTCGGTTCCGGCGCGGCGAAGTATGCGCCGGGGACCTTCGGCACGCTGGCCGCCATTCCGCTTTATCTGTTGATGCAGGATCTGGGCATTGCCTGGTACGTGGCGCTTACCGTGCTGTTGTTCGTGCTGGGGGTGTGGTTGTGTGAGAAGACCTCCCGCGACATCGGGGTGCACGACCATTCCGGGATTGTGTGGGATGAGATCGTCGGTTATCTGGTGACCATGATTGCCGCGCCTCGGGGGTGGTTCTGGATCGTATTGGGTTTCGCCCTGTTCAGGCTGTTCGATATCTGGAAGCCCTGGCCCGTGAGATGGTGTGACCGCAGGATTCACGGTGGCCTGGGGATCATGGTGGATGATATCGTGGCCGCGTTCTACGCGTGGCTGGTGCTGCAGGCGGTGGCACTCTTCTGAGGGCTAAATCACTTCCCGCTTGTCCATATTGTCGATCCAGTGCAGGAGCCGGGGCGCCGACATGGGACGGCCAATGTGAAAGCCTTGCGCCAGGTCGCAATTGAGCAGTTTGAGTTCCTTCCAGATTTCATGGTTGACTACCCCTTCACCAACGACCTTGAGGCCCATGTTGTGGGCTAAATCGATGGTGGTGCGGACGATGACCAGGTCGTCCTTGTTGGCCATCATTTCCATGATGAAGGACTTGTCGATCTTGATGATCTGCAGGGGCAGTTTTTTCAGCGCCGAGAGTGAGGAGTAGCCGGTGCCGAAGTCGTCGATGGCCAGGGTCACGCCGACTTGATGGAATCCCTCTAGAATCTCCCGGGCGCTGATGGGGTCCGAGATGATGGCGCTTTCCGTCAGTTCGATAATGAGGCGCTCCGGCGGCAGGCCGTGTTCTTCCACGATGCGCATCAGGCGTCCGGGGTGCTGTTTGTCGTGCAGGCTGCGCGAGGAAAGATTGACGGCGACGCTGAAATCATATCCCTGTTTGAGCCACTGGCTGCATTCCCTGGCGGCTGCTTCGAGCACCCAGGTGGTGAGGGGCTTGATGAGGTTGGCCTGTTCCGTGAGGGTGATGAATTCGCCGGGCATGATCAGGCCGCGGCGCGGGTGATTCCAGCGTACCAGCGCCTCGGCGGCTTTCACCTCGCCGCTGTTCAGGTCCATGATGGGCTGATAGTCGAGATGCAGCTCGCCGTTGTTGATGGCGTGGCGCAGGTCCCACATGAGGGACAGGCGGCTGATGCTGTTTTTGTCCTGGTTTGGATCGTAGACCGTGTAGTCCAGGTTGTTGTGCTTGGCGATGTACATGGCCACGTCGGCGTGGCGCATGAGGACGGGCGCGTCCAAGCCATGCTTGGGATAGATGGCGATGCCGATGCTCATGCCGACATTGTAGGGCTGGTTGTCGAACATGAAGGGTTGCTCCAGGCACTCGGTCAGTTTGTTGGCGATGCCGGTGGCATAGCGGACATTGCTGATGGTGGGCAGGATGATGCAGAACTCGTCTCCGCCGAAGCGGGCAATGGTATCGGATTTGCGCAGCACGCCCTGGATGCGCGTGGCGACCTGCTTGAGCAGCATGTCGCCGTAGTGGTGCCCCAGGGTGTCATTGACGGTCTTGAAACCGTCGAGGTCGATCATCAGCAGGGCCAGTTGCGAATCGTCACGCTGGGCGGTGAAGATGGCCTGGTGCAGGCGGTCCTGGAGCAGTACGCGGTTGGGGAGTTTGGTCAGGGCGTCGTGGAGGGACTGGTATTCCAGTTCCTTGTTGTGCCTCACCAGTTCCTGGCGCATTTTCTCGAAATCGTTGGTGAGCCTGACGATTTCCTGGATGCGGGAACTCTTGATATCGAAATGATCGTCGTAGTTGCCTGCCGCGATCTCCCTGGATTTGAGTTGCAGCTCCCTCATGGGGCGCGTGATCAGCGGCGTGAACAGGCCCGAGGCGACGAACACCAGGATGACGTAGGCGCCCGCCAGGTAGAAACACAGCATTTTGGTGTAGAGGATCTTTTCCTTGATGGGCGTTTCGTCATAGCCAACGCGGAGCACCAGGTTTTCGCTGTTACCCAGATCCCACTTGAGGGGGACGGTGACGTAGTAGGTGTCGTCGTCATGCTGGCCGAAATAGGCATCTTCCTTGAAATCATTGTCGCTATTATTTTGTTCCTCGGTGACCAGGTCGAGGTAGACGTAGCGCCTGCTCGACATGACCTCGCTATACAGATTGGTGATGACGTCCGTGGATTCCGTGGTCTCGATGAGGGTGGCGAGTATCTGCGCATCGGCCCTGGCGCGGTCCACGAAGGTGGATTCGAAACCACCCTTCACCAGGTAGATGACGCCGACAAAGAGCATGGGTATCAGCAAGGCGTGAATGGCCAGGCCACCCAGCAGGATGCGTCCATGGAGGGTATTGAAATAGTCGTGAATGCGCTTGATGCCGCTCATGGGTGGCAATATATCTGAAGAATGAGAAAACCTTTCAAAATGTGTAGATAAACCCGCTTCTACCCCTGCCCCAGTCAGCTGGCAATGACTTGTCTTGATTTATATCGGCGCAATGGAAGAAAAGATAAGGGGGGCTGATCCCCCCTTTTCTCAGCGTTCTCCAAAGGAAGTCTCCAGGCCTCTTCTGATGGGCCGCAGCAGGTAGTTCAGCAAGGTTTTCTGCCCTGTGCGGATGTCCGCCGTGACGGTCATGCCGGGTATGATGCGCAGCGGTCTTTCATCGGAACCCAGATGGTTCTTGCTCAGTACGATCTCGGCCTTGTAGTACGGCTGGCTTCGGTCATCCAGGTAGGTTGTCGCGGAGATGCGCCTGACTTTCCCCTCCAGCATGCCGAAGCGGACGGTGTCATAGCTGTCGACCCGTATGTCGGCGCGGTTTCCTTCCCGCACATGGCCGATGTCGGCGGGCGATACCTTGGCGTTGACGACCAGTTCGTCTCCGGTGGGGATGATCTGCATGATGAGCTGGCCCGCCTCGATGACGGCCAGCTTGCTGTTCACTTTAAGGTTCTGGACGATGCCGTCCACGGGCGCGCGGATTTTCAGGCGTTTGACACGGTCTTCCAGGCGGACCAGGGTCTGCTCTATCTCGGCCAGCTCCGCGGAGACCTTGCCCGCCTCCAGTTCGATGTCCTTGAAGAATCCGGCCTCCAGCTCCAGCTTGCGCTGGCGGGCCTCCTCCAGGGCGGAGAGGGCGACCAGCACATTGTCTCCGGCCTGGGCAAGATCGCTCTGTGTTTCCGCGAGCCGGGTCTGGGCGATGAGCAGGTCGTTGCGTGAAATCAGTTGGTTGGTGGAGAGTTTGCGCTTCATGGCGACCTGCTCCTCAAGCAGCGCGACTTCTTTTTCCAGAGATTTGACCAGGTTTTCCTGACGCTTGACCTCCTGCATTTTTTGCTTGATCTGGCTTTCGATGACCTGCAGGCCGCGTTTGTGACTGTTGCGCTGGGCGCGGTAGATCATACGCTGCTTGTCCGCCAGGTGCAGGTAGGTCTTGCCCTCGATGCCGAAATCGGGTTTGCGCTGGTCCAGCAGGGCCGACAGGCGCTCCGCCTGCAGGCGGTAGGATGCCCTGCGCACCCGCATCTGTTCGAGTTCCGAGCGCAGCAGGGTGTCGTCCAGGACGAGCAGCAGTTCGTCTTTTCCCACGCGGTCGCCGTCCCTGATGTTCAGGGATTTGACCAGCCCGCCTTCCCTGTGCTGTACGTTCACGCTGTAACTGGCGGGCACGACCTCGCCGGGCGCGCGCGCGGTTTCACTGATCACGGTGATGGCCGACCAGGCCAGGGAGGCGAACAGGAAAAACAGGGACAGGAAAATGACGCCGCTGAGGATGCCCGCCGGCCCCCGTTCTTCCAGGGTGATGGACTGGGTCAGATAACGCGCCCTGGCGCGGGGCAGGGTGTTTTCGCCTTTGTTGGAGAATAGTGAAGTGTCTTCTTTCATGCCTGTTGCTCCATGAGATGGGCGACGACTTTTTCCGGGTCGCCGACAAATTTAACACTGCCTTGATGCATATAGATGGCGCGGTCCGCCAGGCGGATGTGGCTGGGCCGGTGCGAAACCATGATGACGGTGTATTTGCCGCGCATGCGCTTGAGGTTCCGCATGAGAATATGATCGGTTCTCATGTCCAGTGAGGCGCCCGGCTCATCTAGGAGGAGGACGGGGGTGGGCCTGACCAGGGCCCTGGCCAGCGCCAGTCCGTGAATGAAGCCGGGAGGGAAATGGCGGGTGATGTTGTCCCCGATGCGCGTTTCCAGCCCCTCGGGCAGGGACAGGACCTCGTCGAGTATGCCGGCCTCCCTCAGTGCCGCCTCCAGGTCTTCCCGGTTGGCGAGGCCGTTGTTGAGCCTCAGGTTCTGGGCAATGGTGCCATGGAACATTTTGATGTCCTGGGGCACATAGGCGATGCTGCGGCGCAGGTCGGTGGCGTCGATCTGGCGGATGTCGATATTGTCGAGGGCGATGGCGCCCGCCTGGGGCTGGTACATGCCGGCGATCAATTTGAGCAGAGTGGATTTTCCCGAGCCCGTGGCGCCGGTGATGACGATGAGTTCGCCCGGTTCGATGGAGAAGGATGCGCCGAGGATTGCCGGGTCCTGGTCGGGGGCATAGCGGAAGGCGATGCGGTTGACGGTGATTCTGCCCTTGAGGTTGGACAGCAGGCGCGCGCTGTGGTTGTTGTAGCGCTCCGTGTCGATTTTCATCAACTGGTCGATTTGCTGCAGGGATTTCAGTATCTGCCGCGCCTGGGGGATGTTGAGATAAGCGGACTGCATGGGCGAAAGGATGCGCCAGGAAAGGGCCATCACCGCGATCAGGCCGCCAATGCTCAGTTCACCCCCCATGACCATGAAAGTGCCCCAGCCGGCGACTGCCAGGGCCGACAACCCCATGATCAACTGTCCCGCCGAGGTGACGACGGCGCTCGTGAAGGCGGCCTTGTAGGCCGCCGAGGCGTTTTCTCCGCTGGTTTCACGGAAGCGCTCGGCCCAGGTGGTCTCCGCCGCCGCTCCCTTGATTTCCGCCAGGCCTTCCAGGGTCTGCAGCATCATGGACTGCTTGCCGGCCTTGGCCATGCCGTGGCGCTGCTGTTCCCTGCACAGGGGGCCGGCCAGGGAGGCTCCCAGCACCAGGTAAATCATCAATGTGATGACGGGCACCCAGGCCAGGGGACCCGCGATCAGCCCGATGATGATGATGGAGAGGATGCCGAAGGGCAGCTCCAGCAGTACGGAGGCTCCGTTTCCGGTCAGGAAGTCGCGCACGCCGTCGAATTGCCTGAGGCGCGATAACTGGGTTGCGACCGAGGAGCGCTCCGTGAACAGGGGCGGCATGTAAAGCAGTTGCTTGAAGGTTTCCACGCCGATGAGATAGTCGATGCGGCCGGCAACGGTGCCCAGCAGGCGCGCGCGCAACTGACGCAGGCCAAAATCGATGGAGAGTACGATGAAGACGCCCGCCAGCAGATAGATCAATGTGTCCGGGGAACGGCTGCCGATGACCTTGTCATAGATGAACATGATGGAGAGGGGGACCGCCAGGGCGATCACGTTGATGAGAAACGTCATGGAAAGGAGGTAGATCAACAGGCCGCGGAAACGGCGCACGAGGCGTTTGCTCCACCCCTCGGCGCCTTGCTGGTCTGCCGTGGCTGTCTTGTGGCTGATGTCGGTGAAGGCATAGGCGGTTCCCGCGCCCCCCGTTTGCGGCATATCCTCGTGTTCCTTGCCCGACCGCGTGTCGTAGTAGCGGATGCGGTCACCCAGGTGTTCCAGCAACACCAGGACATGGCCGTCGCGGCAGACATACAGGCAGGGATAGAGCTGGGGGTTGACCTCCTGGAGGCGCCGCTTGTGGGGCTGGCTTTCGTAGCCGAGGGAAGCCAGGGTGTTGCGCAGGTCGATGAGATCGAAATCTTCGCTGAAGTGGGGCAGGGCCTCGGCCAGTTCGCGCGAAAAGCTGCTCCAGCCCAGCGCCTTCAGCAGGGGCAGCAGGGCGGCGGCGAAGGGCGGGCCGGACCCGAATACGGAAAGGTCCTCGTTTCGCAGTCCCTCAAGAAGCTGTTCGCTGAAGGGCAATGGCCGTGCGGTGTTAGTAGTGGCTGACATGGATGCTTACCTCGGAAATTGCCTGACGTTTGTCTGGGGCCGGCGGAAACGCTCGGATATGTCGATGAGGCGTCCCTGCCGCAACTCAAACTGCCGGTCACAGAGGCGCATGTAGGCCGGCCGGTGGGTGACGATCACCAGGGTCCGGGAACCCTTGAAGCGCCTGATCAGGCGCAGCAACTGATAGTCATTGTGAATATCCAGATTGGCGTTGGCGTCGTCGAACAACACCACCCGGGGGTGGCCGATGAGGGAGCGTATGATGACGATTTTCTGTTTCACGCCCTCCGGCAGGGTGTTCAGGCTGGCGCCGCAGATGCGGGTTTCCAGTCCCAGGGGCAGGCGGGCGATGATTTCATACAGGCCCAGATGCTGCGCGAGTTCCAGGGCCTGTTCTATGGCTTCTCCTTCGCGGAAGAGCGTCATGTTCTCCAGTATGGTTCCTTCGAACAGGACCCCTTGTTGTGGCACGGCGGCGATGCCGCCGCGCAGGGATGACTTGCGGTAATCCCTGATATCGCAACCGTCCAGGCAGACCTTTCCCTGCACGGGCTGCAGGAGTCCCGCCAGCATCTTGGCCAGCGTACTCTTGCCCGCGCCGTTGCTGCCGGTGATGGCGATGGCTTCCCCTGCCTTGACATGCAGGGTGACGCCGTCCAGGAGGCGTTGAGGACTGCCGGGATAGCTGAAATGCACGTCCTCAAGGTCGATGCGGCCCTGCGGGGATTCCGGTTCCCTGGCGCCTGGGGGTTCGGTTTCGACTGCAAACAGTTCATTGACCTGCTTCTTGGCCAGTTGCACCGCCTGCAACTGGCTCCACACACCCATGGCGCGTATGGCGGGCTGCAGGACGCGTCCCGACAGCATGGTGCCCGCGGCCAGTGCGCCAATGGAAAGGTCGCCGCTGATGACCCAGCCGGCGCCGAAGGCCACGAAGCTGATGAGGCCAAGCTGGGACAGGCTGGCGCCCGCCCCCTCCACCAGGCTGTTGATGCTGGCCAGGTTGTAGATGGTTTCCGCGGACTGGGACTGGAGGCGCTCGTAACGGCGCAGCATGAAGGCCTCCATGGCCATGGACTTGATGGTGTGAATGCCCTGCAGGACCTCGATGAGAAAGTTCTGGCGTTGTTCCTCCATGCGGCTGCGGGTGGCGATGGCCTGGTGCAGGCGGTTGCCGGCGTACCAGGAAACCAGGATGAACAGGCCCAGCAAGGCGAGGGGCACCAGCACCAGCAGACCCGCGATATAGGCGATGACGGCCAGAAATATGACGACGAAGGGGAAGTCGATGACCAGCAGCATGGCCTGGCCGGAATAGAAATTCTGGATTTTGTCCAGCGCCTGCATGCGGTCGAGAAAATAGCCCGATGAACGGGACTCGTATTGCATCGTGTCGGCCTGGAGGACGTGCTTCATGGCGCGCATGGCCTCCTGGTGATCATAGCGGGCGGCCTCCCAGGCCATGACGGCCGAGCGCAGGATGCGGAGGCCGAACTCCAGGATCAGGGCGGCGGCCACTCCCAGAAGCAGGAAAACAAGGGTGCTCTCCGCCTGCTTGGGGATGATGCGGTCATAGATTTGCAGAATCACCAGTGGCAGCGCCAGCGCCAGCAGATTCAATGAAAAAGAAGCGGCCAGTACGTCGGCTCTGCGCCAGGCCTCGGGTTTGCGGTGTTTCATGGGCGTACGAATACTCTCAATCTCTATAAAATCCGGTTTTTGATAACTTCATCACAGTTTTTCGGCTGGGATTGTGAACACTTAAGAATTATCTGAATGTAAAGGGTGAGCGGTGTTTTGTGATTCTTGAATATGCACTCCAATGCGTGACAGGAATGTTATTTCTAAAGTGTGGCCCAGAGCTGCCGATAACACTCAATGGCTTGCTGTAAATGAGGGGTACTGAAAATGGCGGAATTCGACGGGACTGAGAATAAAAGTGACCGGGAGGCATTGGAATCCTTGTTTGTCAGGGAGGTCCCCCTTGCCGAAGGAGACAAAACGGGAAATGACTCCGCGGTGATATTGCAGCAGCGCGGCAGCGAAGAGAGCCTGTTCAACCAGAATATCCATATTGGCGGCGACCGGTTTCCAGAGGCGGGCGAACCTGTCAGAAAAGACCATGATGCCAGCCAGGACGGCGAAACAAGCTCTGCCGTCAGTCCCCGCGCCGGTGCCGGAATCCCGGGAGCGGATGATGCGGAGCACCCCGGCCAGTTTGCGAATCCGCCGCTTCATCGTACCGCAGCCCGGGAAGAGGGCTCTGAAAGCACCGATGGTCTTCGTGAACGGGGGATGCCCGGCTCGTCCGGACAGGCGCCTGCAGGCAGTGACGCCGCCTCCGTTAGCGGGCAGACAGGCGGGACCGCCGGCCTCGATCCCTCCTCGGTCATGGCGGATGGGGTCGCCGCTCCGGCAGGGCCAGGAGGTGACGGCCAGGGCCCCGCCGCGCCGAATGATCCCAATGCATTTCAGTACTATGCGGAAAAAGGCCAGTTGACGGAGGCCCGGTACGATGCCGAGAAAGGCGGGGGATCAGATGAAGATACCGCCGCTGCGAATAATGAAGCAGCCAATGCCGTTCCGGACCTTAACGAGAGCCCCACGGACATCACCCTGACGGGCGGCAGCGTTGACGAGAACAGCGCGGCGGGGACGGTGGTGGCCACGCTTTCGGCCAGCGACCCGGATGGTGGCGAGACCTTCACCTACCAGTTGGACGATCCCTCGGGCAACTTCGAGATCAATGGTGATCAGGTTGTGGTGAAGTCGGGGGCCGTTCTCGACTTTGAGAGCCAGCAGGGTTACGACGTGACGGTGCGCGTGACGGACAGTGGCGGCAACAGCTACAGCGAGACGGTGACCCTGAATCTGAACGACGTGAACGAAGGCCCCACGGACATCACCCTGACGGGTGGCAGCGTTGACGAGAACAGCGCGGCGGGGACGGTGGTGGCCACGCTTTCGGCCAGCGACCCGGATGGTGGCGAGAGCTTCACCTACCAGTTGGACGATCCCTCGGGGAACTTCGAGATCAATGGTGATCAGGTTGTGGTGAAGTCGGGGGCCGTTCTCGACTTTGAGAGCCAGCAGGGTTACGACGTGACGGTGCGCGTGACGGACAGTGGCGGAAATATCTACAGCGAGACGGTGACCCTGAATCTGAACGACGTGAACGAAGGCCCCACGGATATCACGCTGACGGGGGGCAGCGTTGACGAGGAGTCTCCCGCCGGTACAGTGGTCGCGGACCTGTCAGCGGTTGATCCTGATGCGGGAGATACGTTTACTTATCAACTGAATGATCCCTCCGGAAATTTCGAAATTTCCGGCAACCAGATCGTGGTCAAGGCGGGAGCGGATCTCAACTATGAACTCCAGACCAGCTATGACGTGACTCTTCAGGTAACCGACAGCGGTGGAAAAACATTCAGCAAGACAGTCACGCTGAAAGTCGATGATATCAATGAAGGCCCCATGACCCTGTATGGAACCAACGCGGTGGATTTGCTGGTGGGCGGCAGTGACAACGACTTCTTCGAGGGCAAGGAAAGCAATGACACCCTGATCGGTGGTGGTGGCGATGACGTGTTCTATGTAAATGGCGACGATGGCCTGGATCAGATCGACGGCGGCGCGGGCATGGATATCATTCAGGGGTCGAGCAACAGTGATTACATCCGCGTGGAGTCGAACTTCGCCAATCTGACCAGCGTGGAGGCCATCGACGGCGGGGCGGGCTATGACAAGATCCTGGGCACGAATGGCAACGATTACCTGGATCTGAACCAGGGACCCGCCCTCAGCAACATCGAGCATATCTATACCCGGGATGGCGACGACACAGTGATCGGCACGGCGGGCGCGGACATCATCGAGGGTGGCCGCGGCAACGACACCCTGATCGGTGGTGGTGGCGATGACGTGTTCTATGTGGTCGGTAATGACGACCTGGACCAGATCGACGGTGGTGCGGGAATGGATACCGTACAGGGGGGTGGTGGCGACGATTACATCTGGGTGGAGTCGAATTTTTCCAACCTGACCAGCGTGGAGGCCATCGACGGCGGGGCGGGCTTTGACAAGATCCTGGCCACGAACGGGAATGATTACCTGGACCTCAACCTGGGTCCCGCCATCAGCAATATTGAAGTCATCGATGTGCGAAGTGGTGACGACACGGTGATCGGCACGGCGGGCGCGGACACCATCGAGGGCGGCGCTGGCAACGACACCCTGAGTGGCGGCGGGGGCGATGACGTGTTCTATGTGAGAGGCAACGACGGGCTGGACCAGATCGACGGCGGCGCGGGAATGGATACCAT
>Ga0256839_1006180_pt1 | contig 10658 bp, 8 predicted proteins | sample 354166metaG_FD_185968 | JGI IMG/M metagenome (GOLD analysis project Ga0256839, IMG submission 185968) | Hydrothermal vent microbial communities from Mid Atlantic Ridge, Atlantic Ocean - 354-166 | ecosystem: Environmental > Aquatic > Marine > Hydrothermal vents | place: Atlantic Ocean: Mid... | reverse complement strand
AATATCCTTGAGGCCTGCCAAATGGCTTTTGCGGCCGCCAATCTTAGCCCGGATGAAGTTAAATCGGCATCGGCCTATCTGGGGCTGGCGGGTGCAAATATTGGTGATTACGCAGCCCGGATGATTAAGGCCCTCCCCTTCGCCCATTGCCAGATTGATACGGATGCTCGAATTTCATTGCAGGGCGCAATTGGCGATGATGACGGCGTTGTTGCAATCATTGGAACCGGGTCAGTATTCATCTACCGAACTCACGGCGAAATTCATACGGTTGGCGGCTGGGGTTTCATGGTTGGTGATCTTGGCAGCGGCTCCAGATTGGGCCGCACATTACTGCAGGAAACACTATTGAGTTTCGATGGCATTCAAGGTGGCTCAGATTTAAGCGACCATATTCTGGCCCAGTTTAAAAACAATCCGCAGACAATTGTAGAATATGCCCATACGGAAAAGCCCGGTGAATTTGGCAAATTTGCTCCGCTGATTTTTGAGTACGCGCAAAAAAATGACCCGATTGCAACCGGCATTGTCGATAATGCCATTCGCGACATCGAAGAAACGCTTGATATTATTTTGACCGACAGGTCGCGAAAATTCTGCCTGCTCGGTGGCTTGGGTGCGATATATGCAGAATTGCTCGACAAACGATTTACAACGCGTCTTAGCCAACCGATAGGTGATGCTGCAAGCGGCGCACTTGCGCTTTGTTTGAAACGATTTGCCCAAATCAATGCAGCACCCAAGGAAGCGCCCAATGGTTGATTTGATCAGGGAAATTCTTGCGCAGGAAAACTGGACCCGCAAGCAAAACGGGCCGCTTTATGTTCAACTGCATGACCAGATTGAAAGTGCCATTCGGGCCGGCGACATCAAGCCCGGCGAGCCACTGCCTTCAGAACGGGTGATGGCGGAAATCAGCAAAGTTTCGCGCATCACGGTCAGAAAGGCCGTTCAAACATTGGTCAATGACGGGCTCGTGGTGCAAAAACAGGGGTCAGGCACCTCTGTCGCGCCAAAGATTGACAAGGTTCAGCAATCGCTTTCGCAATTAACATCGTTTTCTGAAGATATGGCGCGGCGCGGCGCAATTGCTCGTTCTCGCCTGCTGGAAAAAGGACTCACCACCCCGTCACCTCGCGAAACGGTGGCGCTGGGCTTGGGCGCCAACAGTAAAGTTGCGCGTATTTCGCGGCTGCGTATTGTCGATGGTGTGCCGCTGGCGATTGAGCGCGCCTCCATATCGCCGGAATATCTGCCTGATCCTGAAAATGTCGGCCATTCGCTTTATGAATATCTGGCAAAGCTTGGGCATAAACCAAGCCGTGCAATTCAGCGAATTTCCGCCAGCAATATCAGCAGCGCAGATGCCAAGCTACTGCAAGTCGAAGAGGGGGTCGCGGGATTGAATATAGAGCGCACTTCGTATTTGCCCTCTGGTCAGGTGGTCGAGTTTACCCGATCGATTTATCGCGGCGATGCCTATGATTTTGTCGCTGAACTGCAACTTGCAGAGCAACTTGAAAGCGATGAGCAATGAACAGCAATCCGCAAAACCTGCGCTCCAAAATGCGCTGCGAAATTGAAGAAATTCCCGCAGCGCTGGAGAGATTGCTCAACTGCTCAAATGGCGTAACTTTCGAAGCTGCACAGGCATTACAAAAACAAGATCCCCGGTTCATTACCACCATCGCCCGCGGGTCATCGGATCACGCTGCAACTTACTTAAAATATGCCATCGAATTGGTAGCAAAAGTTCCGGTTGCCTCTATCGGCCCTTCCATTGCATCCATTTACGGCACCTCGCTTAAACTTGATCATTCGGCCAGCATTTCTATTTCGCAATCGGGCAAAAGCCCGGACATTGTACAAATGGCCCAAAGTACCGGCAAAAACGGCGCATTGGCGATAGCGCTTACCAACGATCCTGCTTCACCCCTGGGCGAAACGTGTGACCATACAATTGATATTTGTGCCGGAGTAGAATTGAGCGTTGCGGCAACAAAAACCTATGTGAACAGCATTATGGCCGGCTTGTTATTGCTGGCATATTGGAAAGAAGACCAACCCCTTCTGGAGGCCTTGCAAAGATTACCAGAACAAGCTCACAAGGCCATTCAATGCGATTGGCAACCATTGGCTGAGCGTTTGGCGCATGAAAACTCGCTGCTCATTTTAGGGCGCGGCACTTCGCTTGCAATTGCCAATGAGGCTGCGCTGAAATTCAAGGAGGTCTGCCAGATACATGCGGAAGCCTATTCATCGGCGGAAGTGCTGCACGGGCCGGTATCAATTGTTGGCGAAGGCTATCCGGTACTGGCGCTTGTCGCACGCGATGCGTCTGAACAGTCGATTGTCGCAACCGCCGATCAACTGGCCGCGCGGGGCGCAGACGTTTTTGCAACCTCCGATAAGGGGCAAAAATTTAGTCCATTGGAATTTGTTGAAACCGGTCATCCGCTTACCGATCCGCTTTTGCTGGTGGTCTCGCTTTATTCATTTATTGAAAATCTCGCGCATCAACGTGGGCTGAACCCGGATAGGCCGCCGCATCTAAGCAAGGTTACAAAAACCGTATGAGCAACGCACAGGCAATTACCGGCTGCACAATATTCGATGGCGAACAATTCCATGAGGATGCGGCACTGCTTTGCCTGAACGGTACGGTCAGCCAGATTTGCCGGGCAGATGACATTCCATCTAAATACGCGATAACCGAGCTTGACGGCGGATTGCTGGCACCGGGATTTATTGATCTACAGGTTAATGGTGGCGGTGGTATATTGTTTAACCACCAGCCCGATGTGGAGGCCATTCGCCAGATCTGCCAGGCCCATGTGCGCTTTGGCACAACAGCCATGCTGCCAACTCTGATTACCGATACACGTGATGTTACCGCCAAAGCCATTGAGGCTGGCATTGAAGCTCATCAGCAATCCATCCCCGGGTTTCTGGGCCTGCATCTGGAGGGGCCGCACCTTTCAGTGGCAAAAAAAGGTGCGCATTCTCCTTCCCTCATTCGCCCAATGGATGATGATGATTTGAGCCTGCTGCTTGAGGCAAAACGCGCCCTGCCCTGTTTGATGGTAACGCTGGCACCTGAATCGATCAGCATTGAGCAAATTTCCAAACTTGGCAATGCGGGTATCATTGTCAGCCTGGGGCACACAAATATCTCCTATGAGAATGCCTGCACCGCAGTAGATGCAGGGGCATCCTGCATTACCCATTTATACAATGCGATGAGCCCGCTCACCCATCAAGAGCCGGGGCTGGTTGGGGCAGCACTAACTTGCGGCGCGGTCTATGCCGGGCTGATTGCCGATGGGCATCATGTGAAACCGGCCGCGATCAAAATTGCCCTTGCGGCCAAACAGCGGCCGGGTGCTATTTTTCTGGTAACTGATGCGATGGCAACAATCGGCACCGATATTCAATCCTTCGAACTCAATGGCCGCACCATCACCCGCAAAGACGGACGGCTTGTGCTTGAGGACGGAACACTGGCAGGTGCTGATCTCGATATGGCATCGGCGGTCAGATATATGCACAACACTATTGGGCTTGGTAGAAAAAACGCGCTGAATATGGCATCTCTCATTCCCGCTCGCTGCATCGGAATTTCCAGCCTGTATGGCCATTTAGGCGCGGGTGCACGGGCTGACTTCATCCATTTCGACGATAACCTGCAGATCAACCAAGTCTGGCAAAATGGTGAACTGCTGCCTTGAGCAATCAGTATAATGGCTCGTTATAAATAATCTCGCCATCGACCGTAATGCCTTTGATGACGCCTAAGCCGTTTTTGCCCAGGGACAAAATCACGCCAAGCTTTTGATCACGGCGAAATTTCTCCAATTCCTTGGCGCGCTTTTTCGGGGCAAAATAGCGATCATAGGCAAAACCAATCCGGTATGACTGGCCGGCCTTGTCGGGCACTCTGGTAATGGCACCCCTAATGAACAGCTTATCAGTCCCGGCAGGAATTTCATGCCAAAGTTTATTTGCGACCCAAAACTGGCCATCACCTTTTTTAAGCTCCACAAAAACAAAATCTCTTCGGGAGAACTTGCGGTCTGTTTCTATCTCCCCAAACTTCAGGTCACCGACCCTCAATCTCAAGGTCACATAATGGCCGCGAAACAGATCCCGCGGATCAACAAAGCCGCTTTCAAGCACCACTTCAGCCCCGGTTTGTAACTGCATGGCGCGCTTATAGATCATCGCGCCGATTGCGGCGGTTTGAAGGGCCATGACCAGAATGGCACCGGCAAAAAATCCTTTTCTAACCATTATGCGACCTCCGGTTCAGTTTTTTTGGTGCGAAACAGTTTTGGCAAAAAGATCGCCCCCGCGACCATTAATATACCGGCGGTTAAATAAAACCCGGTTGTGCCAAGCAGGGATTGCGCAGTTCTGAAATAAATCAGCAGCATGATCAATACAAAACCCAGATAACCCATGCGGGTAACCTCTGGAATATCCTGGCGGGCTCCCATGCGGATAAACCAGATAGAAAGCGCAATACCAAAAGCTTCAGCCAGATAGGGAATTCGCACGCCTACGGATGACGCAATGAAAATAGACGCGCCAATCCAAATGGCACAAAAAGCCAGATCATAAATCTGACTTGATTTCTGCTTCATCGCATATGCCAGAATTGCAAGAGCGACAATAAGCATGGCAACCATAGATAACAAATACCGGTTTTCAGAAACCGCATATGTCGGGTGCCTTGCCAATTCGGATGCGCCCTCAACTATCCAGAGTGTAACGATGCCAAAAATAATCATTACCGAATAGCGGATGACAACGGCCTCTGCTCCCCTTAGCCATTGCCCCCGGTCGTGACTGATAATAGCCATCGCAATTGCTACAAACCAAAAGGCATATAGTCCAGTCAGGAATATCGGCGTATCATATCGTTCGGTCAGAATGAAAACTGTAATAAATATCCAGCCGATAATGCTAATCAACAATAAATGCGCCGACATGCGCGAGCGTAGCCACCAGGCCAATGCCGCACAAATGAACCAAAACACCAGATAGAGCAGGTTGATTTGAGCCTCTTTGAAATCAATTTTTTCAATACTGTCAAACCACATCCACAGGCCAAACAGGGCAATCGCCAGCCACAACGCGGTTGATGCGCGAAGTACAAGTGCAGCCAATAGACTTCCACCGGCCCAAAGCAATACCGCATCCTGCGCTCGCCCTTGCATATGATACATCTGCCCGACCAGCATGATGGTCGCGCCGAATATTCCACAGCCAAGCAGCACAAATGCATCGGCAATAACGGGCATGGAGCGTTGGTTGGCCAGAACCGAGGCGAGATAGGCAATGGCCATTCCGGCAAGCAATAACGAAACCCGCATTATCTTGGGCATCTCTTCCCAATTGGCGGCAACAAAAGTCATTGCGGCAAAGCAAAGTGAAATTACGCCAAGGATGATAACAATAGAGGAAAACGAGTAACCGGACTTTTGAGAGCGAGATTCTGAAATAATCGCATCCGCAGTATCCGCGTCAATCAGCTCTTTTTCAATCCAGCGCTTTGTATCCCGTTCTAGCCGGGTTTGATAACCAAACTGCATGCTGCCTCGTTTGCCTCCTGTTGAGAATCAATTCAAAGTATCACAAATTGAGGCGAAATAATTGCCATTTTCATTGCTTTCTCTTTTTCAGCAATCTGATAAATTGTCAAAATCAACTCAGGAGAGAATCAATGGGAATCACAAGTTTAGTAATATTACTATTTGTTGGCGCGGTGGCGGGTTGGCTGGCCGGAATTATCATGAAAGGCCGAAGCAACGGCCTGATTGGTAATATTGTTGTCGGCATTGTGGGGGCACTGATTGCCAGTTTTATTTTGCCGCGACTTGGTATTTCAATCGGCAGCGGCATTTTGGGTTCGATTATTCACTCAACCATTGGTGCGGTGATTTTGTTGTTTGTTATCGGCCTGGTGAAACGCGGCTAGATTTTGCGCGCCCATTCGACAATTTTGGCCAGATCACCGGTCGGTTCCGGTTTAATCAGCGGCAATTCACCAACCAGCACCTTGCCCGAAGTGCCATCTATGGTAATCAAATCGCCCGCCTTGAACTTTTTCCCAAGGCTGGAAATCTCCCGCGCATCATAGTCAATACGCAGGCTCATCGCGCCGCACACACAGGGCTTGCCCATCGAGCGGGCAACCACTGCCGCATGGCTGGTCATTCCACCGCCAGATGTTAGAATACCAACGGCTGCATCCATGCCTGCAATATCATGCGGGCTGGTTTCCTTGCGCACCAAAATAACCTTTTTGCCGGCCTTGCGCGCTTCAATCGCCTCATCAGACGAGAACACAATTGCGCCGGTCGCGGCCCCCGGGGAAGCGGGCAATCCGGTCGCATAAACATCCTGCTCAACATCAGGATCAATCACCCTGTTGACCATGCGTGCCAGTGCCGAAGGATCAAGCCTTGCAACCGCCGTCTCTTTGCTGATCAGGCCTTCTTCCGCCATTTCAACGGCGATGCGAATGGCGGATTTTGTGGTGCGCTTGCCGGTGCGAGTTTGCAGCAACCACAGTTTTCCGTCTTCGATGGTAAATTCCACATCCTGCATGTCTGCGTAGTGGCTTTCCAATTTGCTCAATAATTCGGCAAACTCTTCAAACAGGGATGGCAGGGTTTTTTCCAACGAGGGGTCAGAAGAACCGGCGGAAATTCTCGCTCGCTCAGTAATAAAGAATGGTGTTCTGATACCGGCCACCACATCTTCGCCCTGGGCATTGAGCAAATATTCGCCGAAAATATTATTCTCACCGGTTGAAGGGTTTCTGGTAAAGGCCACGCCGGATGCGGATTTTTCGCCGCGATTGCCAAATACCATCGACTGAATGGTAACCGCCGTACCATCATCATCTGGAATTTTGTGCAAAGCGCGATAGGTGACGGCGCGGTGGCTCATCCAGGATTTTAGCACTGCGCAAACTGCGGTCCATAATTGGTCGCGCGCATCCTGCGGGAAGCTCTTTTTAGCTTCTGCCTGAATGATCTGTTTGAACCGGGTAATCGCCTGCTTCCAGTCTTCGGCACCAAGGTCGGTATCAAATTCAATGCCACTCGTTGCCCGCAGATCGTCGATCACCTCTTCAAACAATGAAGGGTCAACACCCAGTACCACCTCGCCATACATTTGCACGAACCGGCGATAGGTATCATAGGCAAACCTTGCATCCCCCAATTGGCTGGCAAATGCCTCGACGGTCTGATCATTCAGGCCAAGATTTAGGACCGTATCCATCATACCCGGCATGGAGGCGCGTGCGCCGGAGCGAACCGATACCAGTAGCGGGTTTTCAGCATCACCAAATGATTTGCCGGAAATCGTTGCCACTGCGGCAAGCGCGGCTTCCACCTGTTCTTTCAGCTCATCTGGAATATCGGTCTGGCCACCCAGATATTGCCGGCAAAGGTTGGTGGAGATCGTAAATCCGGGTGGAACTGCAAAGCCCAGTTTCGACATTTCGGCAAGGTTTGCTCCTTTGCCGCCCAACAGGCCGGACAATTCACTGGACCCGTCTGCCTGCCCATTGCCGAATGTATAAACCCATTTCGTCATTTTGTATTTAAGGGGAATCCCAAATTACTGCCATTACAACCATTGATTACCACATGCAGCTGTTTTGACCATAGGTCTTTTGTCGGTGATCTGAATTAAAACTGTAGAAAAGCTTGTTTATTATCAACCTTGTTCAAGAAAGGTCTCTGCGGTTTGCAGATCGACGGAAACCAGCTGGCTTACGCCGCGTTCAGCCATTGTCACCCCGAACAATCGATTCATCCGCGCCATAGTGATCGGATTATGGGTAATGATCATAAAGCGGGTATTGGTGGATTCTGACATTTGGTCCATCAAATTACAGAACCGCTCAACATTGTGGTCATCCAGCGGTGCATCGACCTCATCCAAAACACATATCGGGGCCGGGTTGGTGAGGAACACCGCAAAAATCAGCGCCATCGCGGTCAATGCCTGTTCACCACCGGAAAGCAGGGTCATGGTTTGAGGTTTTTTGCCCGGTGGACGGGCCAAAATTTCAAGGCCTGCATCGAGCGGGTCATCTGATTCAACCAGCTGCAATTCTGCGGTGCCTCCACCAAACAGATGGGTAAACAGGCGCTGAAATTGCTCATTCACTTCATCAAAAGCGGTCAGCAGGCGCTCGCGGCCTTCCTTATTGAGGCTTTGAATGCCCTGCCGCAATCGACGGATGGCCTCAATCAGATCTTCGCTTTCGCTGGTCAGGTTATCACGCTGTTCGGCGATTTCCGCCTGTTCAATATCGGCACGAAGATTAACAGCGCCCAAGCGTTCACGCTCAGCTTTGAGCTTTTCCAGTTTGCGCTCAACAATATCAATTTCAGGCAAGGCGGCATTTTCTTCCAATTCGGCCAGTTTGCCAACCATGTGCGGCTCGCAATCCATCTCGTCGCGAATGCGGGCGGCCACATCATCCTGCCGTTCACGGGCGGCACCGAGGCGTTCTTCTGCACGCACACTGCCTTCCCGTGTTTCCGCCAATTGGGCAAGTGCATCGGTTGCGGCTTTATCGGCGGTGGCCAGCTCATTTTCCGTTGCAGCCAATAAATCAGCGGCCTGTTTCCTGAGCGTTTCCGCCTCGCTGATCTGGGTCAGTAATGCGCTTCGTTGGGCATCCAGCTCGTCTGGCGCCTCATCAATTTCCTTACGTTCCCGATCGGCTTCGCTTTGCCGATCTTTCAAAATTGCAATTTGCTTTTCCGCATTGGATGCCCGCTCAATCCAGGATTGGCGTTCCCGGCCAATGGCTTCCAACCGTTGGCTGCGTAATAGAATCTCACGTGAAAGGCCGTCATAAAGGGCTTTGGCCTCAGCGAAACCCGCCCGGTCTGATGCGACCTCAAGCCGGAGTTCCGCAAGCTTTTGTTCCAGCACATCAAGTGCGGGCGTGGTGAGCAAAGTGGCGCTTGCCTCGGTGAAAACCTGACTGGCTTCCTCATGGCTGGAATTGAGCCGCACACGGGCCTCTTCCAGTGCAGAACGGCGATTTGAAAGTTCGCCGACGGCACGTTCAGCCTTCACCAGATCGCTGCGCGCCTCGCCCAATTCGGATTGTAATTTACGCGCCTCGTCACGGCAATTACGTTCGGCCTCGATGTCCGTGGCCAATGCCTGTTTGGCCTGCTCAAACGTGGCCTCGGCATCGGTAATGTTTTTATGTGCACTGATCGCAGCACGGTCAAGTTCAGCCAGCCGGTTTTTCTGCGCCAGCCTTTGGGCCGCGGCGGTTGGCGCATCGGCGGTTGCACAAAACCCATCCCAGCGCCATAAATCACCCTCTTTGGAAACCAGCCTTTGACCGGGCTTTAATTCGGCTTGCAGGCGCGGGCCGTCTCCGCGCTCGACGATACCGATTTGGGCCAGTCGCAAGGATAGTTCTTTCGGGCCGCTGACCCTGTCTGAAAGCGGCTCAACCCCTTGCGGCAGCGCCTGATTATTTTCAGAAGCACCAGACCCACCCCAAAAAACCGGAGCGGATGCATCAATAGATGCCTCAAGATCATCGCCAATGGCGGCACCAAGGGCCGCCTCTATGCCGGAGGCAACAGATATTTTTTCAACAATTGCCGGGAACAGGTCGGTTGCGCCAGCATTCAAAATTGAATTAAGCGTCTTGGCTTCGGTTTCAATCTGGTTCAGTTCAGCCTGGGCTGCAGTACGCGGGGCACGCGCCTCTTCTTCCCTTGCCCTTGAGGCAATTGCGCGTTTTTCTGCCTCCAACACAGCCTGCTCGGCCTCGCCAACAGCTTTTTCCAAAGCATCAATACGGCTCTGCTTTTCTTCGGCACCTGAGGTTTGGGCAATTTCTTTGGAAATCTGCTCCAGATCATTGGCAACAGATGTTATCTGGTCGGACAGTCTTTGCTTGCGCTGCTCGCTGTCATTTATCGTCCGCTGCAATTGATTTCGGGCGGCCGATACCGTTGCCACCTCGCTGGTGATTTCAGCCAGTTGGGCTTCGCTTGCGTCCAGCTTGATTTTGGTATTCTCGAGCGTGGATTTGGCGTCATTTTCCCGCTCATCGCTCTTGGCGACCTCCCCCTGCAGGAGTTCTTCTTCTTTGTTTAAATGCGCCAGTATATCGCTGTTTTCAACGATCATTTGATGCTCGCGGGCAACGTCTTCATTCAACTGGCCAAGCCGTCGATCAAGCTCATTGCGGCGGTTTTCAATCCGCTTGGCTTCCTGATCAATCTGGTTACGGGCCAATGTCAGGCGCTGCAAAGCGGCGGCGGCCTTTGCTTCCGCATCACGCAAGGCGGGCAAGCGGTGGGCAATGATTGCCTGCTCCTTAGCGGTCTGAGCCTGATTTTCTGCCCTTTTACCAACGTCGACCGTCGCGATAACCAAAGCTGCCTCAGCCTCTTTCACCGCTTCGGAGGCGACTTTCCAGCGCAGGTAAAACAACAGCGCTTCGGTTTTTCGAATATCACCGGAAACCGCGCGATAACGGTTAGCCTGCCTTGCCTGCCGCTTCAAACTATCCAACTGGCTGGTTAGCTGAGAAACCACATCATCAAGACGTTCGAGATTGGTTTCTGCCGCGCGAAGGCGAAGCTCGGCCT
>Ga0256839_1006179_pt1 | contig 10658 bp, 10 predicted proteins | sample 354166metaG_FD_185968 | JGI IMG/M metagenome (GOLD analysis project Ga0256839, IMG submission 185968) | Hydrothermal vent microbial communities from Mid Atlantic Ridge, Atlantic Ocean - 354-166 | ecosystem: Environmental > Aquatic > Marine > Hydrothermal vents | place: Atlantic Ocean: Mid... | reverse complement strand
CGAAACTTGCTGTAGAATGACTACAGCGGCATTTCGCCGCCTTGCAGCGAACCGGCACGCAATGGCTGAATACGATATATATTGTTGCCGGGTTAATATCAACAAAATGGCGGGACTGAACCGTACATGAAGAAACTGCGCGTCATGCTCCTGGTGCACGAATCCCTGATTCCGCCCGACGATTTCTCCCTGGACAGCAACGACCCGGCGGCTGAACACTTCAAAACCGAACTGGACGTCAGGAACGCGCTTGTCAGGCTGGGCCATGAGGTAAGGATCGTCGGCGCCCATGACGATCTGGCGCCCATTCGCCGGACCATCGAGGACTGGCGGCCTCATATCGTTTTCAACCTGCTGGAGGAATTCGCCGGCAACACGGCCTTCGACTACTATGTGGTCAGCTTTCTTGAGATGGTGAACATACCCTATACGGGTTGCAATCCGCGCGGCCTGTTGCTGGCCCGCGACAAGGCCCTCTCCAAGATCCTCCTCTCCCACCACCGCATCAAGGTGCCGGCCTTTACGGTATTTCCCCGCCATCGCACACCCAGGAGGAAACGCAACTGGACCTACCCCCTCATAGTCAAGTCGCTGACGGAAGAGGGATCGGTGGGCATCGCCCAGGCTTCGCTGGTCAATAAGGATGAACAGCTGTACCAGCGGGTGCGGCATATCCATGCCATCACCCATGGCGACGCCATCGCCGAACAGTATATCGAAGGGCGCGAGCTGTACGTCACGGTGCTGGGCAACACCCGCCTGACGGTGCTGCCTTTCCGCGAGATCGTATTCGACGGCCCTGCCAACGGCATCATCCGCGTGGCCACTCACAAGATCAAATGGGACCGAGAATTCCGGGAGCGCTGGCAGGTGCGCTATCAGTTCGCGGAGGACCTGCCGGAATCGCTGCACGGGCGCATCACCCGCCTCTGCAAGCGCGCCTTCCGCATCCTGGACCTGAACGGCTACGCCCGCTTCGACCTGCGCATCCGCGGCGAGGACATCTATGTCCTGGAGGCAAACCCCAACCCCGGCATCGATGAAAACGAGGACAGCACCCAGTCGGCGCGCCGCGCTGGAATGGACTATGACCGTTTCATACAGAAAATCATCAATCTCGGGATGAGCGCCGCCGCCCCTTAGGAAGAGCCCGCTTTTCCTCGAAATGGACGATATCGGAAGGGCTGGCGACGCGCATCTCGCCTTCATGCACCGCGCCGGCGGCCATGGCGATCCTGGCGCTGGAGATGGCGCCATAGACCCGCGCCGTCGGCGTCAGTTCCAGTTTTTCGTGTACCGTGATATCCCCCTCGATGGTGCCCGCCACCACGGCATTGCGCGCTGTAATGGAACCGACCCAGCGGGCGCCTTCATTCAGCAGCAAAACGGCATCGAGACGGCAATTCCCTTCCACAACGCCATTGACGATGCAGCTGTCCGTGCCCTCCAACTCGCCACTGAGACGCGTTTCACGGCCCAGGAGCGTACCGAACCCCTGCACGCCATCCAGCACGCGGCGCCCCCGGTTGCGAAAGCGGAACAATGCCCCCTTCACGTTTGCTGTTTCCTTCTGAATACGGCCATATTGCCTCTATCCAAACACAGCGCCCCTAAAGAATCAATCACTTAAACCGATAAACAAGGTGTAAGCACAAAATCCCCCCGGATGGACGGATGGTGACCGCATTACCACACAAGATACTCTTCATATGGCTCGCCTGTATCGCGCTGCTGAGCCCGTTGTATGCGTCCGCGCAACCCAGTGACATCCGCATTCTCATCGATGTCTCGGGGAGCATGAAGCGCAACGACCCGGAGAACCTGCGCGTCCCCGCCCTGAAACTCATCACCGGCCTGCTGCCCAGGGAAACCCGCGCGGGCGTGTGGACCTTCGGCAAATACGTCAACATGCTGGTGCCTGTCGGCGCCGTGGACGACGCCTGGCGCGAACGGGCGATGGCCGCTGCCGAAAAGATCAATTCTCACGGCCTGTATACCAATATGGAGGAAACCCTCTCCGACACCAGCTGGGGCTGGAATGAAAGCGATGGAGACGTGCAGCGCAGCATCATCCTCCTCACCGACGGCTATGTGGACGTGTCCCCGGACCCTGCCAAGAACCAGGCGTCCCGTGACCGCATACTGAACACCCTCCTGCCCAGGCTGCAGCGGGCGGGCGTCGCCATTCACACCATTGCCTTGTCGGGGGACGCCGACCAGGCCTTATTGCGCCAACTGGCCACCGCAACCCAGGGCAGTCACGCGCAGGCGCAGTCGGCGGAGGAACTGGAGCGCCTGTTCTTCCGCATGTTCGAGCGCGCCGCCAGCCCCGACACCCTGCCCCTGGAAGACGACCGCGTCCTGGTGGATGACACCATCGAGGAACTCACCCTGCTGATCTTCCGTGGCAAGGACGCCCCCGAGACCCGCCTCACCACACCCCACGGCGTCACCTTTTCCCACGCCAAACTGCCACCCAACGCACGCTGGCACCGGGAACAGCGCTATGACCTCATCACCGTTCAGCAGCCCATGGTGGGCGAATGGCAGGTCCATGCCGACATGGATCCGGACAACCGGGTCATGGTGGTGACCAAGCTGCAAGCCGTGGCCACCCGCCTCCCTGAAAACATCACGCTGGGAGACGAACACACCTTCTATATCCGGCTGCTGGAACAGGGCAAGGTCATCGAGAAAAAGGAATTCCTGCACTTCATCCGCATCAATGTCACGCAAGAGAGCGATCAGAACGATCGATGGGAATGGATGCTGCTGGACAATGGACGCCATGGCGACGCCCAGCCTGGCGATGGCACCTATACCCTGCGCCTGGATGAGAGCCTGACCACGGGCGCTCACCGGCTCACCGTGGAAGTCGATGGCACCACCTTCAAGCGCATCCTCCACCAGACCTTCAACGTCTATGACAGCCCCGTGCTGGCCACCATCGAAGATGGGCCGGCTCCAGTTCTCTCCATCATTCCGCGCGCCGGCATGATCATCCCCGGCACCATGGAGATTCTGGCGACCATCACGGATGAGCAGGGCCTGGAAGAATCCGTCCCCGTCCCGCGCATCAACCACAATGAATGGCGCCTGGCCCTGGATGACTACCCTGATGATCATCGTTACCGACTCGACCTTCACATTCAGGGCGAACGCCCCAGCGGCAAGCCTGTCGACAAGGCCTCCGGGCCACTGTATTTCGGCGCACCCGAACCGGCCGCGGCAGAACCAGCCGGGGAAGCCCCCCCTGCAGAGGACGAAATCATACCCGCTGAAAGCATGAGCGAGATGGAAACCGGGGAAGATCCCGCCCCCAACTGGCTGCTGGTGGGCATCCAGGTCGTCCTCATCAACCTCCTGGTCATTGGCGGCTTGATCTTTGCCTACCGCAAATGGTTCTCTTTCAGAATGCAGGTCCCCCCTGACTGGGAGGCGCGATTGCAGGAATAGTGTAAAATGGGGCCATGAAACCCATATACCCCTTGCGATCCCGTGAACACACCCCCTAAGACCACCAACCAGTCGCTGATACAGCGCGATCTCGGCGTATTGTGGCACCCCTGCACCCAGATGAAGGATCACGAGAGTGTCCCGCCTATTCCCATCAGGCGCGGCGAGGGCGCATGGCTGGAGGACTTCGACGGCAGGCGCTACCTGGACGCCATCAGCTCGTGGTGGGTGAACCTGTTCGGTCACGCCAACGCGGAAATCAACCAGGCCCTCAGGGAGCAGCTCTCCTCCCTGGAGCACGTCATCCTCGCCGGCTTCACCCACCAACCCGCCGTGGAACTCGCCGAACGCCTGGTGCGGCTCACGCCCCCCGGACTGACGCGCTGCTTCTATGCCGACAACGGCTCCTCCGCCGTGGAGGTGGCCCTCAAGATGAGCTATCACTACTGGCGCAACCGGGGCAAGGAAAAAAAGACCCGTTTCATCACCCTCGCCAACAGCTACCACGGCGAGACCCTGGGCGCCCTCGCCGTGGGCAACGTTGCCCTGTACAAGGAAACCTACGGGCCCCTGTTGATGGAAACCCTCACCGTGGCCTCTCCCGACTGCTTTCAACGCCAGGCGGGGGAATCCTGGGCCGACTGCTCGCGGCGCCTGTTCGCCGACATGCGCCACACCCTGGAACGGCATGCCGATGAAGTGTGCGCGGTTATCATCGAACCCCTGGTGCAGTGCGCCGGCAATATGCGCATGCACCACCCCGTCTACCTGCGCCTCCTGCGCGAGGCCTGCGACGAATTCGGCGTGCATCTCATCGCCGACGAGATCGCCGTGGGCTTCGGGCGCACGGGCACCCTGTTCGCCTGCGAGCAGGCGGGCATCAGCCCCGACCTCATGTGCCTGTCCAAGGGACTGACCGGCGGCTACCTGCCTCTGTCCGTGACCCTGGCCACGGAGGACATCTACCAGGCCTTCTATGACGACTACGAGAACCTCACCGCCTTTCTCCATTCCCACAGCTACACGGGCAATCCCCTGGGCTGCCGCGCCGCCCTGGCGACCCTGGACATCTTCCGCCACAACGACGTCATTGCCGCCAACCGGGAACGGGCGCGTCTCATGGCGGAGGCCACGGCCCACTTCAGCGACCATCCCCATGTGGCGGAGGTGAGGCAGACGGGCATGATCCTGGCGATCGAACTGGTCGCGGACAAGGCCACGCGCGCACCTTACCCCTGGCAGCAGCGCCGCGGCAGGCGGGTCTACCGCCACGCCCTGGAAAAAGGCGTGTTACTGCGCCCCCTGGGCGACGTCATCTATTTCATGCCGCCCTACGTGATCAATGAGGAAGAAATCCGGCTCATGGCCGGGGTGGCGTGGGAGGGCATTCAGGTGGCCACCGCGGATTGATCCCGTGCGCGTTCCCCGCATCTTCCAACCCGTCCCCTTGCGCCGCGGCGAGCCCTGCCGTCTTGACGCGCGCGGCGTCAATCATGTGGTGCGCGTCCTGCGCCTGCGTCCCGGCGCGGCCATCGTGGTCTTCAATGGCGAGGGCGGCGAGTATGACGGCACCCTCGTGGAGGCCACGCGCCATCACGCCGTGGTGCAGCTCAACGAATTTCGAGATCCCGCGACGGAATCCCCCCTCGACATCACCCTGGCCCAGGGTGTCTCCCGCGGCGAACGCATGGACTATACCCTGCAGAAGGCCGTGGAACTGGGCGTCCGCCACATCGCCCCCCTGATGATGGAACGCTGCACTGTCAGGCTGTCGGGCCAGCGCCTGGAGAAGCGCCTGCGGCACTGGCGCGGCATCGTGGTCCACGCCTGTGAACAAAGTGGCCGCCACCGGGTTCCCGACGTCGCTGCCGCCCTGCCCTTGTCTCACTGGCTGGAACAACGCGATGCGGGCACAGGGATCATGCTGGATCCGGATGCGGACAGATCCCTGACGGAACTGCCGGCGCCCAACGGGCCGGTGACCCTGGCGATCGGCCCCGAAGGGGGGCTGAACCCCATGGAGAAGCGTCAACTGGAGGAACACGGCTTCATCCCGGTGCGCCTGGGACCACGCACCCTGAGAACGGAGACGGCCGGCATCGCGGCGCTGGCTGTCCTGCAGGCGCTGTGGGGGGATTTCCGGTACGCACCGGAAGAAAACGAATTATACAAATATCAATAAGTTATATCGTTTCGTGATTCTGAGCCCGGAATCGGGGATAATACGCCCTCTCAATGCACCATCAGGGATTCTCCCATGCGTATCGAACACTTACACCCGGTTCCCCATCTGACCACCGCCCTGCGCGGCCCCCTGGAGCGCATCGAAAGCCACCTGCTCGCCTGCCAGGCGGATATCGAAGCCTGGTTCCGCCGGCAGTGGCTGACCACCACGGCGCCCTTCTACGCCTCCGTGGACCTGCGCAATGCCGGTTTCAAGCTGGCGCCCGTGGACACCAACCTGTTTCCCGCCGGCTTTAACAATCTCAGCGCCGATCTCCTCCCCCTGTGCATCCAGGCCATTCAGTCGGCCTTCGAGCGCATCTGCCCCGAAGCGTGCCAGGTGCTGCTGATTCCCGAGAACCATACCCGCAATACCCATTATCTGGAAAGCCTGGCGACCCTGCAGGACATCATACAAAAAGCCGGCTATACGGTACGCATCTGCTCCCTTATCGAAACCCTGACGGCCCCCGAATCCATCGAGCTGCCCTCGGGGCGCAGCATGCTTCTGGAGCCTATTCAGCGCCGCGGCGACCGCCTGGTGCTGGACGATTTCGATCCCTGCATGATCCTCCTCAACAACGACCTGTCCTCGGGACGGCCGGCCATCCTCGAGGGACTGGAACAGACCATCGTTCCGCCCCTGGAACTGGGCTGGGCCGACCGCCTCAAGTCCGACCACTTCGCCCGTTACCAGGAGGTGACGCGGGAATTCGCCGGGCTCATCGATATCGACCCCTGGCTCATCACCCCCCAGTTTCTCAAATGCGGCGAGATCAACTTCATGAAGCGCTCCGGAGAGGAATGCCTGGCGGAAAACGTGGACGCCCTGTTGAAATCCATCCAGCGCAAGTACGACCAGTACGGCCTGGACCACAGGCCCTTCGTGGTCATCAAGGCCGATGCCGGCACTTATGGTATGGGCGTCATGACCGTGCATTCGGCGCAAGAGGTGCGCGCCCTCAACCGCAAGCAGCGCACCCGCATGGCGGCCTCCAAGGGGGGCATGGAGACCACCCGGGTCATCCTTCAGGAAGGCGTCTACACCTTCGAGACCTGGGGGGACGGCCAGGCCGTCACGGAGCCCGTGGTCTACATGATCGACCATTTCGTGGTGGGCGGTTTCTATCGGGTACACACGCGGCGCGGCGCCAACGAGAACCTCAACGCGCCGGGCATGCACTTCGAGCCCCTCGCCTTCGCCGAGCCCTGCACCATGCCCGACCATACCAGGGCGCCGGACGCCAATCCCAACCGCTTCTACGCCTACGGCGTGATCGCGCGGCTGGCCCTGCTGGCGGCGGCCCGGGAACAGGTGGCGCAAAAGACCGGATGAAGGAACTTATGCCAGCCTTCCGACACTAAACAAGGGACGGCTCGCGAGGCTTCCCTCCTCTGTGCCATGCGCCGTCATGAACCCACGGATACAGGATTTTGTAAACCACCTCATCACCACAGGATGCGCTCCATGACCAGGATCGGTATCATCATGGACCCCATCGGGTCCATCAACCCCAAGAAAGACAGCACCCTGGCCATGATGCTGGAGGCGCAGCACCGGGGCTGGGAACTCCAGTACATGGAACTGGCCGACATCTACCTGCGCGACGGCCGGGTCCATGCCCACATGCAGACGCTCACCGTCCACGACGACGAAGACCACTGGTTCGACTGCGGGACGCGCGCGGACCGCCCCCTCGGCGACCTGGATGCGATCCTGATGCGCAAGGACCCGCCCATCGACATGGAGTACATGTACGCCACGCATCTGCTGGAAATCGCCGCGGGAGAAGGGGTACGGGTGATCAACCATCCCCAGTCGCTGCGCGATGTCAACGAGAAGCTTTATACGGCCTGGTTTCCGCAATGCGCGCCCCCCACCCTGGTGACGCGCAGCGCGCGCCAGATCCGCGCCTTTCTCGACGAACACGACGATATCATCGTCAAACCCCTGTACGCCATGGGAGGAGAATCCGTGTTCCGGGTCAATCACCACAACCCCAATATCAATGTCATCATGGAGATCATGACGGCGCGCGGACGGCGTTTCGCCATGGCGCAACGCTATATTCCCGAGATCATCAATGGCGACAAGCGCATCCTCATGATCGACGGCGAACCCGTCCCCTATGCCCTGGCGCGCATCCCCGCCCCTGGCGAAACCCGCGCCAACCTGGCCACGGGCGGCACGGGGGAAGGTGTGGCCCTCAGCGAGCGCGACCAGTGGATCTGCGACCAGGTGGGCCCCGTACTGCGGGAAAAGGGACTGTTGTTCGTGGGCCTGGATGTGATCGGCGACTACCTCACGGAAATCAACGTCACCAGCCCCACCTGCATCCGTGAACTGGACCGGCTCTATGGCCTCAACGTCAGCGCCCTGCTCATGGACAAAATAGAACAGAAACTGGCATGAGCATTGCTGCTATTATTATTAACCCGGCAACAACATATCTTGAGAGTACCGAGTTCTGTCATTCCTGCGGATGCAGGAATCCAGAACCCATTGATTTTCCTGGATTCCCGCCTGCGCGGGAATGACATTAATGCAGTGCTGTGTTTTATTGTTAATCAGGTAGTTACAGATATCTCGGCACTCTCAAGAACATATATTGAATTCAGGACTTCAGGCCTGCGCTGGAACAAGGCGCGGCGCGCGGGCAGCCGCGCCAGTGCAGGCCTGAAGTCCCTGACAGATTGAAATCAAAGAACAGGCCATTGCGTGCCGGGTTAATAGTGAATCATGCTGACAAGTTCCAAGGAAATAGACTTGAGATATCCCGGCCTCCCGGGGCTGCTGCTCATCGCGCTGCTGGCGGGCCTGGGCCTGTCATGCAGCGAGCCGCCGCAACAGCAACACAAGACCCAGTTCATGGCCCTGGGCACCCTGGTCACCGTCAGCCTGTGGGGAGTGGACGACGATGACGCCGCCGAGGCCGTCATGGCGGTGGAAGACGAACTCAACCGTGTCCAAAAAACCTGGCACGCCTGGCAGCCCGGCACCCTGACGGAGATCAACGCGGCCCTGGCCGCGGGTGAAACCATCGATGCGGATCCCGCCACGCTCGCCCTGCTGGACAAGGCCCGCGACCTGGCCCACCGCAGCGGCCAACTGTTCGACCCGGCCATCGGCAAGCTCATCGCCCTGTGGGGCTTCCAGAGCGACGACCGCCCCGACGCGCCGCCACCCGCCAAAGCCGACATCGAACGCCTGCTGGCGAATTTGCCCGACATGAACGACCTGGTCATCACGGGACAGACCCTGAGCAGCACCAACCGCGACCTCCAGCTTGACCTGGGTGGATTCGCCAAGGGCTTCGCCGTGGACCAGGCCATCGAGCGCCTGCGCGACCTGGACATCGACAACGCCATCGTCAACGCCGGCGGCGACCTGCGCGCCATCGGCGCCCATGGCGGGCGCCCCTGGCGCATCGGCATCCGCGACCCGCAATCGTCGGGGGTCATCGCCACCGTGGACACCAAGGGCGACGAAAGCGTCTTCACCTCGGGCAATTACGAGCGCTTCTTCACCTGGGACGGGGTGCGCTATCACCACATCATCGACCCGCGCACGGGCTATCCCGCCACCGGCACCGTGTCGGCCACGGTCATTCACCGCGACGCCAGCACCGCCGACGCCGCCGCCACTGCCCTGCTCATCGCGGGCAAAGACAAGTGGCGCCGCGTCGCCCGCAAGATGGGCGTGAAGCAGGTGATGCTCATCGACAGCGACATGCACGTTTACATGACGCCGGAGATGGAAAAGCGCGTCTATTTCCGCACCGGGACACCGCCCCGGGTCACCGTGAGCGAGCTATGACCCGGGCGGATCTTGTCGTCATCGGCTTTACCCTGGCCCTGCTCCCATTTCTGTATGGTACTTTCTGGAATCGCCAGGGACCGGCCGACGCCGCCCTCATCATCGACGAGAGCGGCCGCGAATTCAGCATTCCCCTGGATACTGATCAGCAACTGCATATCGACGGCCCCCGCGGCGTCAGCATTCTGGAAGTCAGGGACGGACAAATACGCTTCCTGGACTCGCCGTGCCGGGGCAAACAGTGCATCCACGCCGGCTGGCTGAAAGAGAGCGGGGAATTCGCCGCCTGCCTGCCCAACCGGGTCAGTATCGCCGTCAACGGCAGCGAGCCACTGTACGACAGCATCAACTTTTGATACGCCACCGATACACATGAAACCGGGAACCGATCGCAGCGTCATCACCATCGAGACCACCCGCCAGGACCACCGCATCGCCTGGCTGACGGCGCTGGCCATCACCATCCACATCGCGGAGAGCGTCCTGCCCAGCCCCCTGCCCGGCGTCAAGCCCGGCCTCGCCAACGTGGTCACCATCGCGGTGTTGATGCTGTATGGCTGGCGCACCGCCATGTGGGTATCCCTGCTGCGGGTACTGGTGGGCAGCATCCTCATCGGCACCTTCCTCACCCCCACCTTCACCCTCAGCCTGGCGGGGGCCGTGAGCAGCCTCCTGGTGCTGGGCCTGGGCGGGCTGCTGCCGGGGCGCGGCCTGGGTCCCGTGGGCTATTCCCTGCTGGCCGCCCTGGCCCACATGGCGGGCCAGTTCATGGTGGCCTACTGGCTGTTCATCCCCCACCAGGGGCTGTTCGGCCTGCTGCCCGTGCTCATGTCCATGGCCGCCCTGTTCGGCCTGGTCAGCGGCCTCATCGTCATGGCCATGGTGGCGAAACTGAAGGAGAGGACATCATGAACGCCTATGCGCCGCGGCCACGGACCACGGCCACGGACCGCCTGGGACTGACCCTGCTGGTGGCCGTCATCCTCCATGCCGTCCTGATCCTCGGCGTCTCCTTCAAGCCGGAACTGCTCAAGGCCAGGGACAGCAAGCACCCCCCCATCGAGATCGTGCTGGTGCACCAGCGCAGCGAGGAGGCCCCGGAGGAGGCCGACATGCTCGCCCAGGCCAATCTCGAAGGGGGTGGCAATACCGATGAGAAGGC
>Ga0256839_1006178_pt1 | contig 10659 bp, 11 predicted proteins | sample 354166metaG_FD_185968 | JGI IMG/M metagenome (GOLD analysis project Ga0256839, IMG submission 185968) | Hydrothermal vent microbial communities from Mid Atlantic Ridge, Atlantic Ocean - 354-166 | ecosystem: Environmental > Aquatic > Marine > Hydrothermal vents | place: Atlantic Ocean: Mid... | reverse complement strand
CTCCTCGCCGAAGCGCAGCCGCTCCAGGTAGTCGAGTGCGGCCTCCACACCGGCGGCCACCAGGAAGCGGCGGCCCGGCACCGGCGGGCGCACGAAGAGCTCGAAGACCGCACGGTCGTTCATCCCACGCCTCCAGTAGGAGTCGGCCATGGTCAGCTCGTACAGATCGATGGTCAGCGGGTGGCCCGTTGGCATCGCTTCCTCCAGCGCTCGAGCGCGGCGCGGAAGACGCGCCGCTCGTTTTCGAAGGCGAGCAGCCGCTCGGCCTCCTCGACGGGAAACCAGCGCACCTGCCGCACCTCCTCTAGCTGCGGGCGCAGCTCGCCCCCTTCGTAACGCATCAGGAAGTAGTGCACCCGCTTGTTCACCTCCACGCCCGCGTCGTCGTGGGCCATGAAGTAGTAGCGCACCCGCTCGATGGGATCGAGCACCTTAACGTTCACGCCGGTTTCCTCCTTCACCTCGCGGCGCGCCGTCTGCCAGTAGCGCTCGCCCGGCTCCACCCGCCCCTTGGGCAGGCTCCAGCGCCGGCGTTTGCCCTTGGCGGGCATGATGAGCAGCACCCGCGGCTTGCGGCAGCCGCGAAAAACGACCCCTCCCGCGGAGGTGACCTTGCGCTTCAACCTGGCCTTGGGCCCCCGGTGCGTGGCGCGTTGGTTCGTCTTGGGTCTGCGCCCTTCGGCCATGTTCCTATCACACCACGAAGCCGGCGCGTACACCAAACGGGTTAACCCCTTTTACCTGGCCAGGCCGTTGTACCGCTCCACCAGCACGTGCTGGGTGCTGGCGTCGTCGTGCCAGGCGACCACGGGCAGGCCGTTGCCGTCCAGGGTCATGGAAGCGCGCAGGAACGTGCTGATACCGGAGATGGCGGCGACGGCGGCGCTCCCCGTCTGCACCCACCGGCCGTCGGCCTCGTTCCAGCGCACGACGTACATTTCGCGGTTGCCGTTGCCGTCGTCGGCGTGCACCAAAGCCCAAGCCTGCCCGGCCGCGTCGTAGGCCAGCTCGAGAGCCTGGCACGTGTCGGCCGCCTCCCGGTCGAGCGCGCTGCCCAACTCGGTCCACCCGTTCGCCGCCCCGTCCCAGTCGGCCGCGAAGGCGTCGCCGTCTTCCCGCCAGCTCGCCATCAGGCGCCCCTGGCCGTCGTAACGCAGTAGCGGCCCCCAAATGGAACCGCCGGCGTGGCTGTGCGCCGCGCCCTCGTCCACCCAGGCGGACGCGGCCTCGTCCCAGCTGCGCAGCTGCACGCCGCCGAAAAGGGCGAGCGCGAAGACCTTCCCGCCCTGACCCAGCGCCAGCGGCGCGGCAACGGTGCTTTCGAAGGCGGCCCCCTCGGGGCCGCTCCCCAGCAACTCCCATCCGGGCCCGCTTTCGTTCCAGCGGGCCACGAACTGGTACCAGGTGCCGCCGACCGTGTCGTGCCAGCCCACGACGACTTTGCCTCCCGGACCCACCGCCAACGTTGGTCCCTGTCCGATGTTCCCGCCGCTCGTGGTGACGGGATCACCCAACCTTTCCCACGAAGCGCCGTTCCAGCGCTTAACCACCAGACCGTTGCTTGGCTCGATGTACGAGACCAGCAGCGAGCCGTCGGGGGCGACCTCCATGCGCGGTGAATGGCGAAATGCGCTGCCGTCGCCGCTGGTCACGGCGGCCCCGCCCAAAGGCTCCCAGGCGGACGTTTCCCCGTCCCAGTACACGACCCACACGGTGTTGTCGAACTGCCTGAAAACGGTCAGGAGCCGCTGGCCGTCGTAGCGCACCGTAGGGGCGTCAGCGCCGGTGGTGCTGTTCCGGTTGAGCGCACCGCCCATCGCCACCCACTCCGCTGCGGTGGTGTAGGTGAAGGAGGCGGCCGCCATGGGGTTGCCGGCGACGTCCGCCAGGCTGCTCAGCTCGACCCTCAAGGTCGCGGGCAGCGAGGCCGGGGCCTGGGCGAGCACGAGCTGAAGGGCCTTGGCGTCCGGCGACCACTGGGCAACGTAGGGCAACGCCACCCCGCCGGAGAGAACCTGCACGCCGTCCGTCGAAAGCGAAGCGGGGTCCATCGGCTCGCTGAAACCCAGCTGCAGCGGGTCGGCCAGCAGCACGCCGTCGCTACCGTCCGCGGGCGTGTGCTCGAGCAACAGGGGCGCGGTGGTGTCCGCGCTGGTGAAGACGAGCGCCGAGCGGCCGGAGCGGTTGCCGGCGGCATCGGCCACCCCTTCGACGGTCAGGGTTACCTGCGCCGGGGTGGTTGCCGGAAAGCTGGTGAGCTGCAGCAAGATCGTTTCGCCGGCACCGCCCGCGCGGAAGGAATAGTCCAAAGCCTGCCCGTCGGCGACCACCCGGACCGTGGAAGAGGTCACGCTGGCCGGCGCGACCGGTTCGTTGAAAACGAGCTGGATGGGGTCGTTCAGCGAGACGTCGACTGCGCCTGCGGCCGGTACGGTGCGAACCAGGTCCGGGCCCGCCGTGTCCGGAGGCGACGCCTCGGTGCCGCTGCAAGCGGCCAGCACGAACCCCAGTGCCAGCGACACGAGCAAAACGCCACGGTGCGGTTTTCTATTTCTGCCACACATTCCCATACCTCCTCCTTCATCGCCGGGTTCGGGACGTGGGGCAATCACGAACTTTTTCGGCGAGGTTTTAGGTACATGCTAACCACGGCCTCCAGGACAGATATCACCCCGGGACGTGGACAACCTCTTGCGAGAAGGCTGGCTCGCGCTTCGCCTCACCTTAGGCCCGGCGCACGGCGCGCTGGCTCGTCTTGGGTCTGCGCCCTTCGGTCATCTTCATATCGCGCCACAAAACGGTTCCTATCACAAACACCCGCGAATCGTCGTGGAAAAACACCAACCGCACAACAAGTCCATCCATATTTGTAGTCTCGGATCGGAAGTCGGTCCAGATGAAACATGTTCAAAATCTCTTACCACCCCCCGTTAAATACGGTATGCTTCTTGTAGCAGGCGCAGGTAATGGAGGACAACCGGTGGAGTGCACTGTGCCCATCCACGAAAACATCGGGTCTCGAAACCACCTCGTTCGAGATCCACAGCGATCCGATGGACTGTACTACCCAGGACGCGATCCGCGACGGCGACCTGGTACTCGTGGACACCTCCCTCACCGATCTCACGCCGGGCAAGGTCTACCTTGTCGAGCTTCCCGGCCAGGGCCTCATGGTCAAGCGCCTGCGGCGCGTCGGCGACGCGCTTTGGTTCATGTCCGACAACCCGGTCAACGGATCCTTCCCCGCCGAGGATGCCGTGCGGGTGGTCGGTCAGGTCTACGGGAAGGTGAGCTTTGGGCGGGTGAGTTAGGGAGGTAACAGTGGCAGGAAGGTGGAACAACGTCCCCTTAAAAGAAGGTGAAGAAGTTGTTTACACCTATACCCCCAGCTTCCTCTTTCTTGGTATCGCATGGGCCATCATCACCATTGTGACGCAGGGAGCGGCGCTGCCGTTCTGGCTGTTTCATTACTGGGCCTATAAGCAGAACCGTTGGGCGGTAACGAATCATCGCGTCATTGCCAGAACAGGTGTTTTTTCCAAAAAGACTGTTTCGGTTCCTGCTGAAAAAATTACCGATGTGACCGTCATTCGACCGTTCCTAAGTGGGATATTTCAAACAGGCAAGGTTCTCATAAATACTGCTGGAAGCGGGCGGCGTGAACTGCAAATTTTCGGCCAGGGAGACCCAGACAAGGTGCACGAAGAAATAACCAGCACGCTTGGAGTTTGATGCCCCGCCGCCCCGCCCTCCCACCCAACTCCAAGCTGCGCCGCGACGGCCGCATCGAGGTGAGGGTGCAGGTGGACGGGCGGCGCATCAGCCACTACGCGCGCTCACCCGAGGGCGCCTGGGCGCTGTACGCCAAGCTCGCCGTCGAGCGCCAGCGTGGGAGGCTCTCGCGCTCGGGATGGACGGTGGCGCCTGGCTCGAGCGCCGGCTGGCCAGCCGAAAGGGACTCGCGCCCTCGACAGTGCGCGAAGAGCGCCGGCTGGCTCGCATCATCAACGAGGCCTTCGGGGGTACGAGCCTCGAGGACCTGACTCCCATGCAGATCAGGGCGTGGGTAGACGGGCTCGAGTATTCCCACCGCACCCAGCTGATGGTGCTGCGCGTGCTGCGCACGGCACTCGATGAGGCCGTAGCGCTCGAACTGATCAGCCGCAACCCGGCCGCTCCCATCAAGCTGCAGCGCAAACCGCGCCAGACCACGCCAAGGCGTGGACGCTCGACGAGGCCGTGCGGTTCGTGCAGGCAAACCGCAGCCGTAGGCTCTACCCCCTCTACCTGACGCTGCTCACCCTCGGCCTGCGCATCGGCGAGGCGATGGCGCTGCGCCTCGAGGACCTGGACTACGACGACGCCCTGGGCCTGCATCGCCTGCGGGTACGGCGAACGGCCACAGAGCACGGCCGTGGGCACCGCGTCAGTGAGCAGACCAAGACGCCGGCCTCACGGCGGACCCTGTACCTGCCAAAGGATCTGGCTGGGGTCATGGGGTCATGGCTGGAACGCCGCGCCGCCGAAGCGGCCATGCCATCGTGGGCGGAGGAGGAGTGGTTGTTCCCCGCCAGCAACGGCAGGATGCTGACCTATTCGAACGTGCGCCGCGATTTCCGGGCTGCCTGCGAGGCTGCCGGACTGGAGCCCGTCCGCCTCCACGACCTGCGCCACACCGCGGCCAACCTGATGCGCCAGCGCGGCGTGGCCCGCGAGGTGCGCATGCAGATGCTCGGCCACCAAAACCGCGACGTGCACGACATCTACGCTCGCCACGTCGAGGCCGGCGAAGTGGTGCACGCCGTGCGGGCGCTCGAAGGCCTGTTCGGCGATGGCCTCGACCCCGATTGGGGTCACCGGGGTCAGCAAAAGAAAGCGGACGGGGAGTTTTCCCCGTCCTAATGGTGGGCCGTGTAGGACTCGAACCTACGACCAACCGATTAAAAGTCGGTTGCTCTACCAAACTGAGCTAACGGCCCGTTTGGCTCCAAAATTATAAGAGCGCGTCCGCCTCGTGTCAAACGCGTTCCTCGCCGGGTCGCGGTGCCGTTGGCGGCGACCGGCGGCCGGGGGTGATAGCCTTGATGTCGTGGCCTGGCTCTGGGTGATCCTTGGTGTGGCCCTGCTCTACTTCGGGGGCGAGCTGCTGGTGCGGCACGCGGTGGCGCTGGCGCGCCGGATCGGCATGAGTCCGCTCGTGGTCGGCCTCACGGTCGTGGCCTTCGGCACCAGCGCCCCCGAGCTGGCGGCCACGCTGGCGGCCGCCTTGGGCGGCAACCCCCAGGTGGCCTACGGCAACGTGGTGGGCTCGAACATCGCCAACCTCTCGCTGGTGCTGGGGCTGGCGGCGCTGGTGCACCCCTTGCGCACCAAGGCCCGCTTCATCCGCCGGGAGATGCCGTTCTTGCTGATCGTCAGCCTGGTGCTCTACTTCGTGATCGCCGACGGCTGGATCGGCCGCGTCGAGGGCATCCTGCTCTTTGCGGGGCTGCTCGCCTACCTCACCTACCTGCTTCGGGAAAAGGAAGAGGTTCCCGACGTCGAGGCCGAGTTCGCCGCCGAGTACGCCCGCAGCGGACCCGCTCCCTGGATTTCCTTGCTCGGTGTGGCGGCGGGCGTGGTGCTGCTCACCGCGGGCGCTTCGGCGCTGGTGGAGGGTGCGGCCACGCTGGCCCGCGCCTGGGGCGTGTCCGACCGGGTGGTGGGCCTGACCGTCGTGGCCCTGGGCACCAGCCTGCCCGAGCTGGCCAGCGCCCTGGTGGCCGCGCGTAAGGGGGAGTCGGAGCTCGTGCTCGGGAACCTCGTGGGCTCGAACATCTTCAACGTCTTCGCCATCCTCGGAATCACCGCCATGGTGCGGCCCATCCAGCCCGACGGCCCCGGCATCGTCATCGACCTCTCGGTGATGCTCGGCCTGGTGCTGCTCGCCTGGCCCTTCCTCTACACCGGATTGCGGCTCGGCCGCCGCGAAGGCGCGGTGCTGCTGCTCGTCTACCTCGTCTACGTGCGCTACCTCTTCGCGGCATGAACGTCGTCGAGCTGGCCCGGCAGGCCTCGCTCGCGGGCGGGGCGCTGCTCCTCTTCCTCGAGACCGCCGCCCTCTTCGGCCTCTTCGTACCGGGGGGCGACAGCCTGGTATTGGCGCTGGGGGCGCTGGCCAGCACCGGCGCGGTGGACCCGCTCCCGTTGTGGCTGGCGCTGGCGGCGGCGACCACGCTGGGGCAGTGGGTGGGGTATTTCTGGGGGCGCAAGCTGGGGCCGGGGTTGGAGCGGCGCATCGACCCCGACCGGCTGCGCCGCGCCCGGCGCTTCCTGGGCCGCTTCGGCGCTTGGGCGGTGCTTCTCGCCCCCTGGTTGCCGGTGGTGCGCACCCTCACCCCATTCTTGATGGGCGCGGCCCGTCTGCCGGTGCCCGCCTACCTCCTGGTTTCGGCCCTCGCCGCCTGGATCTGGACCGGAAGCCTGACGGCCGCCGGCTACCTGGCCGCCGCGTGGGTGTTGCGCCTTCTCGCCGTCTGAAGCGCAAAACGGGGTTTTGTCCCTTGAAAATCGCGGTATAAAAGGGTAGGCCCAAGCGGGCCGGGAGGCAACGATGCGCGATTTACGGGTTCACGGCATTCACCCCAAGGGTCAGGTCTTCTGGGACACCCCCACCCCCGTGCTGGTCGAGCACGTGCTGGCCAAACAGCAAGGCCAGCTCGCCCACAAGGGCCCGCTCGTGGTCGATACCACGCCCTACACCGGACGCAGTCCGCGGGACAAGTTCATCGTCCGCGAACCCAGCAGCGATGCGGACATCTGGTGGGGCGAGGTCAACCAGCCCTTCGCGCCCGAGGCCTTCGACGACCTGTACGAACGCGTGGCGGCGCACCTTTCGGAACGCGACCTTTACGTGCAGGACCTCTACGCCGGCGCCAACCCCAAGCACCGCCTGGCCGTGCGGGTGATCACCGAGAGCCCCTGGCATGCCCACTTCGCCCGCAACATGTTCATCCTGCCGCGGCGCTTCCAGCGCGACGACGAAATCGAACCCTTCATGCCCGAGTTCACGGTGGTGCACGCGCCCAGCTTCAAGGCGGTTCCCGAACGCGACGGCACCCGCAGCGAGGTCTTCGTGCTCGTGCACTTCGCCAAGCGCATCGTGCTCATCGGCGGCACTCACTACGGCGGGGAGATCAAGAAGTCGATCTTCTCGGTACTTAACTACCTGATGCCCAAACAGGGCGTGCTCTCGATGCACTGCTCGGCCAACCTGGGCCGCCGCGGCGACACCGCGATCTTCTTCGGCCTCTCGGGAACGGGCAAGACCACCCTTTCCACCGATCCCGACCGCCCCCTGATCGGCGACGACGAACACGGCTGGGCGGACGAGGGCGTCTTCAACTTCGAAGGTGGCTGCTACGCGAAAGTGATCCATCTCACCCCGGACTCGGAGCCGCTCGTTTACAAGGCCACGATGATGTTCGAGAGCATCCTCGAGAACGTCGTCGTGAACCCGAACAGCCGTCGGCCCGAGTTCGACGACGGCTCCAAGACCGAGAACACCCGCTCCTCCTACCCGCTCGCCCACCTGGACAACGTCGTCACCAGCAGCATGGGTCCCCACCCCAAGAACATCTTCTTCCTCTCGGCCGACGCCTTCGGCGTGCTGCCGCCGATCGCACGGCTCACCCCGGAGCAGGCGATGTATTACTTCATCAGCGGCTACACCGCCAAGGTGGCCGGCACCGAACGCGGGGTCACCGAGCCCGTGGCCACCTTCTCGGCCTGCTTCGGCGCACCCTTCCTGCCGCTGCACCCGGCGCGTTACGCCGAGATGCTGCGCGACCGGATCCAGAAGTTTGGCCCGCGCGTTTGGATGGTGAACACCGGCTGGACCGGCGGGCCCTACGGCGTGGGCAAACGGATGGCGCTCGCGCACACCCGGGCGCTGCTCAGCGCGGCGCTCGAGGGCGGGCTCGACGACGTCCCCTACGTCGAAGACCCAATCTTCGGCTTCCAGGTCCCCACCGAGGCCCCCGGGGTGCCTCACGAACTGCTCGTCCCCAAACAGACCTGGCCCGACCCCGACGCCTACGACGTGGCCGCCCGCAAGCTGGCCCGGATGTTCCAGGAAAACTTCGCCAAGTACGAAGGTGGCGCCGGCGAAGAGGTGCGAAACGCCGGTCCGCGGGTCTGAGGCGCCCTTTTCAGATGAGGGCCGGGCGGGGTAAAATGGTGCCAATAGGGACGTTTGCCCTAGGCCCAGTGCTCAAAATGGGCGTGGAGACTCCATGGAGGCCCGAAAGAATATGAAACCGCTCGCGTTTGCCCGTTATGCGTGGGGCTTGCTCGTCTACACCTTGGGGGTCATCGTCTGGGGCGCCTACGTCCGCGCCACCGGCTCAGGCGACGGCTGCGGCCAGCACTGGCCCACCTGCCAAGGCGCGATTCTTCCCGAGATCGAACACTTCAAGACGATCATCGAGTTTTCCCATCGCATCAGCAGCGGCTTGGCGCTCCTGGGTGTGATCCTGCTCTTCTTCTGGGGGCGGCGCATCTTCGCCAAGGACCACCCCGCCTACTTCGGGGTCACTTTCACGCTGTGGGCCATGATCGTCGAAACCCTGGCGGGGGGCGGCCTCGTCCTCTTCCAGCTGGTGGCCTACAACGATTCGGTAGCGCGCGTCGTCATCATGGCCGTGCACCTGCTGATCACGCTCACCCTGCTGGGGGCGATGGCGCTGACCGCCTACTGGGCGTCCGGGGGGCCGCCGCTGCGCATCCGCAACCAGGGGGCCGTGGGCTGGGCCCTGGGGATCGCCGTGCTCGCCTTCTTCACCCTCGCCGCCAGCGGCGCGGTAACCGCACTGGCCGACACCCTCTTTCGCGCTCCCAGCTTTTGGGAGGGCGTGAAGCAGGACCTCTCCCCCACGGCCCACTTCCTCGTGCAACTGCGGGTGCTGCACCCGCTGATCGCGGTCTCGGTGGGCATCTACATCCTGCTGATGGCCGGCGTGGTCAGCCGCCTGCGCCCTTCGCCGCGGGTGCGGCAGCTCGGGGTTTTGCTGGTAGCCCTGTTCGGGGTGCAGATCCTGATCGGGCTCTGGAACATGTTCTCGAATACCCCCGTCGCGCTGCAGATGCTGCACCTGCTTAGCGCCGACGCCGTCTGGATCGCCTTCGTGCTCTTCGCCGCGGCCGCGCTAGCGAGCGGCATCCAGGCCGCCGAACAGACCGAGGTGCACCAGCCCTCACCCCACGAGGGCGGGGCGCGCGCCTCGGTGCGCCACTACATCGCCCTGACCAAGCCCCGCATCATCAGCCTGCTGCTCTTCACCGCGCTGGCGGGCCTCTTCATCGCCGCCGGCGGCTGGCCGGGGTGGAAGCTCTTCCTGGTCGTGTTGCTCGGTGGGTACGCCTCGGCGGGTGCCGCCAACGCCATCAACATGGTCATCGACCGCGACATCGACGCCAAGATGGAACGCACCCGGGGCCGGCCCACGGTGCAGAACCGCATCTCCTCGGCCGACGCGCTCAAGTTCGCCTTCGTACTCGCCGCCATCGCCTTCCTGGTGCTCTGGTGGGGGGCCAACCTGCTGGCGGCGACGCTCTCGCTCGCGGGGCTGATGCACTATGTGCTGATCTACACCCTCTACCTCAAGCGCCGCAGCTGGAGCAACATCGTCATCGGCGGCGCGGCCGGCGCCTTCCCGCCGCTGGTGGGCTGGGCCGCGGTGACCGGCGACCTCAACCTGCTCGCCTGGTACTTGTTCGCGATCGTCTTCTTCTGGACCCCGGTGCACTTCTGGGCCTTGGCCTTGCTGATCAAGGACGACTACGCGCGGGTGGGCGTCCCCATGCTGCCCGTCGTCCTCGGCGACCGGGTCACGGTGATTCAGATCGCGCTCTACGCGGTGCTGACGGCGGTGATCTCGATCATGCCGCTGACGCTCGGGCAGATGGGCTGGATCTACGCCGCTTCCGCGGGCTTCCTGAACCTGGTGCTGCTCGCCCAGAGCCTGATGCTCTACCTGCACCCCCAGCGCCCCCAGGCGCGCCGTCTATTCTTCTACTCGATGTCCTACCTGGCGCTGTTGTTCTTGGCCATGGCCGTGGATCGCAGCGTACACTTCTAGTGTGAAGCGAACGCTCGCCCGCGTCTTACCGCCGCTCGCCCTGAACCTGGCCTGGGCCCACCAGGCCACCACCTTCTCGGACGACCCTACCGGCACCGAGAGCGGCCGCCTGCTGCTATGGGTGGCCGTCTTTGCCGTGTTGTCGGTGGCCATCATCCTGGGCGCGCTCCTCTACGGCCGCAAGCGCGCCAGGCGGGGCGGCGACACCCTGGACGCGGTGTGGTTTGCGGTTCCCATCATCCTTGTCGCGGTGGTAGGCATTCTGGGCGTCCAAAGCGCGGTCCAGCTCTTCTCGACCGGCGGCAAGCCCGCCTTCGGCGTCCAGGTGACGGCGCACCGCTACTGGTGGGACTTCGACTACGCCGGCACTCCGGTACGGCTCAGCAACGAGCTGGTGCTCCCCGCGGGGGTGACCGTAGAGCTGCGCTTTACCTCTACCGACGCCTTTCACGCCCTCAGCGTGCCCGAGGTGGGGCTGAAGGCCTCGGCCATTCCCGGACAGAACACCCGGGCCACGGTCCGCTTCAAGAAACCAGGGAAC
>Ga0256839_1006177_pt1 | contig 10660 bp, 9 predicted proteins | sample 354166metaG_FD_185968 | JGI IMG/M metagenome (GOLD analysis project Ga0256839, IMG submission 185968) | Hydrothermal vent microbial communities from Mid Atlantic Ridge, Atlantic Ocean - 354-166 | ecosystem: Environmental > Aquatic > Marine > Hydrothermal vents | place: Atlantic Ocean: Mid... | reverse complement strand
CGCATTGACGTAATATAGGCTTTTTATCTTTCATATTTTAGATTATCCTAAATTTTTCAAAAAACACTAACCTAAATCATTGCAAGCCTATTACCCCGCTGCCTATTGTTCAACTTCCTCTTCTTCTTCAGCCTTTAACTCCTCTTCACTAATCCAGCCAGCTTTTATACGTGCTTGCATTATCATATTTTCAGCTTCTTCACGAGAAATTTCAAAAGAACTTAAATATCCCTCATATCTCTTAACTTCACCATCATTACGCTCAACCCAACCAACAAGGTCATCTGCTGCACACCCAGCAAAATCTTCAATATTTTTAACATCTTCCTTGCCAAGCGCCACCAACATAGCAACATTTAAGCCATCAATTTCAAAAAGCTCATCTTTAACTTCAAGCTCAACTCTCTCTTTATCAAGCTCAACTTCTTTTGCTTTGAGATATTCTAAAGCACGGTTTTGGATTTCACTAGCCGTGTCATTATCCAGACCATGAATAGAAGCAATTTCTTCTATTTCAATATAAGCCAAATCTTCAACAGAAGTAAAACCTTCTGATGCCAATAATTGCGCCAATATTTCATCAACATCTAGTGCCTTAATAAATAATTCAGAGCGTTCATTAAACTCTTTATTGCGCCTTTCGCTCTCTTCATGCTCAGTCAAAATATCAATATCCCAACCAACCAACTGTGAGGCTAGGCGAACATTTTGACCTCGGCGGCCAATTGCCAATGATAATTGGTCATCAAGCGCTACAACTTCAATTTTCTCTGCCTGCTCATCTAACACAATTTTAGAAACCTCTGCAGGTTGCAATGCAGCAACAACTAAATCCGCAATATTATCTGTCCAAGGAATAATATCGATTTTTTCATCCTGCAACTCAGCAACCACTGCCTGCACACGCGAGCCACGCATACCAACACATGCACCAACTGGATCAATTGACGAATCATTTGTTGTTACTGCAATTTTTGCTCTTGATCCAGGATCGCGTGCAATTGAGCGAATAGTAATAATGCCATCATAAATTTCAGGCACTTCTTGCATAAATAATTTGGCCATAAATTGTGGGTGTGTGCGCGATAGAAAAATCTGCGGTCCACGTTGCTCACGTCGCACGTCATAAATATATGCCCGCACCCGATCACCATAACGAAAAGTCTCGCGTGGAATTAACTCATCACGACGAATAATAGCCTCGCCTCGACCAAGATCAACAATTACATTGCCATATTCCACCCTCTTAACTGTGCCGTTAACAATTTCACCAATTCGATCAAAATATTCATTAAACATGCGCTCACGTTCAGCATCGCGCACTTTTTGCACAATAACCTGTTTGGCTGATTGGGCTGCAATTCTACCAAATTCAATTGGTGGCAATGGCTCTGAAATATACTGTCCTAATTCCGCATCAGGTGATTTTTGCTTTGCGCCAGCCAAATCAATCTGGCGTGCAGGCTCTTCAACATTTTCAACAATTTCAAGTAAGCGCCAAAGCGATAATTCACCAGTTTTTGGATTGATTTCGGCTTTAACTTCCGTTTCTGCGCCATAACGCGAGCGAGCCGCTTTTTGAATAGCATCTTGCATTGCATCAATAACAATCAGGCGATCGATTGACTTTTCACGTGCCACTGCATCGGCAATTTGTAGCAACTCAAGCCTATTGGCTGAAACGGACATTATTTAGTCTCCTTTAGAATATTATTTTTTATATCGTCAATAATTTCAACATCATCATCAATGACATTATCATTTTTTTGGGCTTTAGCAGCCATCGCAAGTAATTTATCACTCATTATCAACTTAGCTTCGGCAATTTGCGCCAGTTCTAAGTCAAAATTAGGGTCAGTCTCTGGCAGCGCATCACGAGTTTTTATTGTCGCAATTTTATCATCACAGGCTATAATATCACCACGAAATCTCTTGCGACCATTTATCATATCAAAAAGCTCAACTTTAGCCTCATGGCCAATATAGCGTTTAAAGTCACGCGCCCTAACCAATGGGCGATCAATACCTGCCGAAGAAATCTCCAAATGATAAGCTTTATCAAGCGGATCATGCACATCAAGTGCTGGATTTATTTCACGGCTTAATTTTTCACAATCAGAAATTGAAAAATTACCATTAGAATCTTCAGCCATAATTTGTAACGTGCAACCATTATCAGGCAGGATTTTTATCCGCACCAAATCAAAACCCATATCATTTGCGATAGGTTCAACAATAGCGGCAATGCGAGCCTCTGTGCCAGTTTCACGTATGTAGCGTTTATTATTCAATATTTCGCCCAGTTAATTTTCCAATAAAAAAGAGCGGGGCTTGTTAGCACCACTCTCCAAGGTTGTTCCTAAGATGTTGACCTTCAGATAACAGTATTTAATGATAATTTCAAGTGTTAGTTTTTAAGAAGCTAAAATAAAAACTTGGGACACGACCCTCGCGCTTAGCTTTTGCTTCATATCTAGTTGGCTGCCAACCTTCATAAGGGACATGCCAAGATTCTGGTGCCTGCAAAGGCCAGTAAAATTCATCACAAGTTAAAATATGAGCCAAAGTCCAATTAGCATAATCTTCAATATCACTAGCAAAATGAAATAACCCATTTGGCTTTAATGCTTTAGCCATAAGTTCAAGCGTTAATTTGGAAACAAAGCGCCGTTTATTATGACGCATTTTTGGCCATGGATCTGGATAAAGAAGATATATTTCATCTATTGAATTTGGCTCAAGTTTTTTAAGAAGTTTAATCGCATCATCGCTATAAAGGCGGATATTTTTTATTTCCTGCCTATCTATCTTATCAAGCAACTTGCCAATACCCCCCGAAAAAACCTCCGAGCCAATATAACCAATATTAGGATTTTCTTTTGCTTTGCGAGCTAAATGCTCACCACCACCATAACCAATTTCCAAAATTATTTTTTTTGGATTTATTATATCAGTAAATAATGGTGATGGATCAATCAATCCATCACCATCTATTTTAATCTCTAAGCTTGGCAGCAAATCATCAAATAGAATTTTTTGTGTGCTACCTAGATTTTTAGAAATCTTGCGACCAAAAAATGCCCTTGCCTCGCCATCTTTATTTAATATTGGTTTCAAGACTTAACAGCCGCCTTTAATGCTTTTACCAAATCAAGCCTCTCCCATGAGAAAGAACCATCACGCCCAGGCTTACGGCCAAAATGGCCATAAGCGGCAGTTTTTGCATAAATTGATTTGTTTAAGTCAAGATGTTTGCGAATTCCTGAGGGGGATAAATCCATCACTTGATAAATTGCTTTTTCTAATTTCTCATCAGCATATTTGCCAGTGCCATCTGTATCAACAAAAATAGATAATGGCTGCGCCACGCCAATTGCATAAGAAAGCTGAAGCGTACAGCGATCTGCAAGATTAGCTGCTATGATATTTTTAGCTAAATATCGTGCCGCATAAGCTGCTGAACGATCAACCTTTGTGGTGTCTTTGCCAGAAAATGCACCCCCGCCATGCGGAGCAGCACCACCATAAGTATCTACAATAATTTTTCGGCCAGTTAAACCAGCATCCCCAACTGGACCACCAATTACAAATTTACCTGTTGGATTAACATGCCACACACAGTCTTTAGCAATTGGCAAGCCTTTAAGCGCCTCAACAATATAAGGTTCAACTACTTGGCGCACCTTTTTACTGTCCCAACTCTCATCTAAATGTTGAGTTGAAAGCACAATTTGCGTTACTTCTGTTGGCTTATCATTCACATAACGAACTGTCACCTGAGATTTTGCATCTGGGCCAAGTTTACCAACTTCGCCCTCATTGGCTTTTCTAGCCTTTGCCAAAAGTTCCAAAATTTTATGCGAATAATATAATGGAGCAGGCATAAGGCTTGGAGTGTCCTTACAAGCATAACCAAACATAATACCCTGATCACCAGCACCCTCTTCACCCTGTCTATCAGCCGCATTATCAACCCCTTGGCCAATATCAGCTGATTGAAAATGTAATAAAACATCAATTTTAACTGTTTTCCAATCAAAGCCTATTTGATCATAACCAATATCTTTTATCGCGCGTTTTGCAGCAGACTTAAATTTTGATGGGTTGATAATATCCTTACCATGTTTATCCTTTTTTATCAGGGTTGGAGGAACACGAACCTCACCTGCAATCACAACCTTATCTGTTGTAACAAGAGTTTCACAAGCTACCCTAATACTAGATGCATCAGTGCCAGTTTTTTTAGCCTCTTTGTAAATCATATCCACGATTTCATCAGAAATACGATCGCAAACCTTATCTGGGTGACCCTCAGAAACAGATTCAGATGTAAAATAATGTTCAGCCCGCATAATAATATCCCTTAATTTGCTTTATGATTCTAGTTAAGTCAGCACATCGACTAATCATCACTTATCACCTAAAGCAAAGGATATAAAGAAGTCTTTATATTAAAAATATTTTTTCTTTTTTTGACGGGTTTTTTGCAAAATAAGCAATGTAAAACCCAATAATAAAGCAATTAAAAAGGGATAATTTCTATATTTAGCGAAAATAGTTTTTTCAATTGGCAGGGGCGGGGCAACATCTAATATTCCCATTTCACCAGCATTTAGCTTTGCTCTAACCCTACCAAGCGGATCAATTAACGCACTAATTCCAGAATTAGCCACCCTGACCAATGATTTTCCCTCTTCTATGCTTCTAATTTTTACATGATGAAAATGTTGCGCTGGGCCAATTGATCCATCAAACCAGCCATCATTGGTCAAGTTTAATATAAAATCTGCCTCATCAATAGCTTTACCCAAATTAGCAGAAAAAATAGCCTCATAACAAATAAGTGGCAGAAAACTAGCCGCCCCAATAGAATTATTTGCGCCCAAAACACCCATTAAACGCCGAGATAAGCCAGCACTCCAACCATCACTTCCAAAAACAAATTGTTTTATACCAAGTGAGTTAAGCAAATTCTCAAAGGGAAGATATTCACCAAATGGAACAAGATGAGTTTTATCATAAGTTGAAATTATTTCACCAGATGAATCAAACATTAAAATTGAATTATAAGACTTAGTTGAAATATCTGAACCATCATTTTGATATTGCTCGCCCAAAGTTTCTTTTCGCGGCGCACCAGCGATTAAAAATTTTCCAATCGGCAACATATTTGAAATTTTGGTGATATATTCTGGCCTATCAGAAAGATAAAATGGAATAGCGGCCTCTGGCCAAATCAAATATGTAATAGAGTTTAGGCCTGCATTATTTACTGAGCCTTTATTCGTCGACAGACCCATCAAATGATCCATAATATATTGAGCCGAGCCTGTTTGCCATTTTTGCGCTTGTTTAATATTTGGCTGCACAAGTCTTAGTTTAATATCTAATCGCTCAACAATATTTATGCTCTCAAGACGATATTTTCCATAAGCAAACTGCCCTACTAGAGCAACAATAATTATAAAAACAGGAATAAGTCGAGCGGACAAAGATCGATCATCTTTTGGCCAAACCAAAGCCATCATCACGCCAAGTAAGGCCGCAATAGCGGTTAAGCCATAAATCCCCACAACCGAAGCCAATTGCGCCATATTATCATTAGCGCTCAAGGCATAACCAAGTAGATTAAATGGAAAGCCCGTGAATAAATGCCCCCGTAAAAACTCAAACAAGCTAAGTGAAAAAGCCAAAGCAAATACTCTTAAAAAGCTATCACTCCAAAAATAATGCGCCAACACACTAGCAAAGCCCCAAAATATTGCCAATATTGACGCCAAAGACAGCACCGCAAATGGCATCAAAATCAATAGCCAACCACCATCAACAAAAAACGCCGCCCCCACCCAATGGATCGCACCCAAAAAATAACCAAGGCCAAAAGAAAAGCCTATTGTAAATGCTGGACCAAACAAACGCTTTAAGCCAGAGCGATGCTCAGCTCCATCAAGAGCCCAAACCCAAACAGGCAGTGAAATAAATAATGCTGGCAAAAAAAGTAGCGGAGGCATTGATAAAGAGGCAATCGCTCCAAAAATTACCAATAGTAATATTCGCCGCCAGCCAAAAGAAAGCATTGCTGTTTGTGCCAACCAATTCATGACTGTTGGATAGTTTTCTTTGCTTTAACCTGCGTTCGAGATGGTGTTTTTTTACGAATTCTAATACAGACCTTTTTTATTCGGCGCGGATCAGCCTGCAATATCTCAAATTCAAAACCTTTAAATTTTGTTATAACCTCACCAATAACTGGAACTCGCTCTACCAAATCAAAAATCAAACCACCAAGTGTATCCGCATCTTCACAATATATTGTTGGATTAAAATCATCTCCAAAAATTTCTTGCAATTGCACTAATTCAATTCGCGCATCTGCAATATAAGAATTATCATCAATTTTAGTAATCAATTCAGCTTCGTCATCATCATGCTCATCTTCAATTTCACCAACCACCGCTTCAAGCAAATCCTCAATAGTTACCAAGCCGTCCGTTCCTCCATATTCATCAACTACCATCGCCATATGAACCCGTGTCGCCTGCATTTTTTGCAACAAATCGCCAACTGGCATTGAGGGAGGAACAAATAATAAATTACGAACAATATTCTGAGAGCCAATTTTTTGTTTCAAAATTGGAGTTAAAAATTCCACTGAAACATCTTTCCTTGTAGAGTTATTATTTTTAATGCCATCACCATCTGACCTCTCACCATTTTGTTCACTAACTTTAGTAAGCAATAAAAGTGCATCTTTAATATGAATAAATCCAAGCATATTATCTAAATTATCATCATATACTGGAAGTCTGGAATGTGCAGCACTTCGAAATAAAGCAATTAATGAAGCAATGGTTTCACCCTCCTCCACTGCCTCAATGTCGGCACGTGGAACCATAACATCGTCAACCCGCTTATCGGCCAATTTAAGCACATTTTGTAAAATCAAGCGCTCATTATCAGAAAAATTATCTAGCTTTTTGCTCTTATCATGCACAGCCATTACCAAATCGTCTCTTAAAGATTTATTGCGAGAGGCAAAAATCGAACGCAAACTATTCCAGAATGAATTTTTGTTAGGTTTTTCTTTTGACTTTGGATTTTGCATTTTAATATTTATTTTCACTTTTCACTTATTTGATGTTGCTTAAATCTAATATGGACTTTTAATATTCAACTCGCTAAGAATTTGCACTTCTAAATTTTCCATTCTTTGCGCTTGCTCATCATTTTGATGATCATAGCCAAGTAGATGCAAAAATCCATGCACAATCAAGTGTGTAAAATGATCTTCAAAACTAATTGAAAGATTTTTTGCCTCAATATTTAAAGTCTCATAAGCTAAAGATATATCACCAATTAAGCCAGAAATATCACTAAATGGCTCAAGCGCGGCAAATGAAAGCACATTTGTTGGCTTATCTATTTTGCGAAATTGCTTATTTAATGATTTTTGTGCTTCATCATTAGTCAATAAAATTGAAATTTCTGCAGGCGAAATAATTTTAATTTCAAGTTTTTTTACTACTCTAAATATTGCTTGCCTAGCTATATTTTCAAGACCTTTCGGCCAAGCATCGTCTTCAAATGCTATTGATATTTCTAAATCAGGCTTCATTTCTATTTTCATCTACTGCAGTTCTGTTTTCATCTATAGATTGATAGGCCTTAACAATTTGCCCAACTAATTTATGACGAATAATATCTTTTTCACCAAAGCGACAAATATAAACCCCTTTTATTTTAGCTAACAAATCAAGTGCCTGTAATAAGCCCGACTTTTCACCTCTTGGCAAATCTATTTGCGATGGATCTCCCGTCACAATCATTTTTGAGTTTTCGCCAAGTCTGGTTAAAAACATTTTCATTTGCATTTGTGTACTATTTTGCGCCTCGTCCAAAATAACCAATGCATTTGAAAGGGTTCGCCCACGCATAAAGGCCAATGGCGCAATTTCAATCACCCCATTAGCAATATAGCGATCCACCATTTCAGGAGCAAGCATATCATAAAGAGCATCATAAAGCGGGCGTAAATATGGGTCGACCTTTTCTTTTAAGTCACCAGGTAAAAAGCCAAGCCGCTCACCAGCCTCAACTGCAGGGCGTGATAAAATTATCCGATCAATTTCACCACTAATCAATAATTTCACCCCATAAGCTACTGCCAAATAAGTTTTCCCAGTACCGGCCGGCCCCACACCAAAAATCAACTCATTTTTTTCAAATGCGCGCATATAATCATTTTGTGTGCGGGTTCGCGCTTTAATAATGGCTTTTTTTGTAGTAATTTTAGCCATTTGTATTTTTATATCATCATTTTTATAAGAAATATTTTTCTGCTCCTGCGCCATTTTTATAATTGCCTCTATATCACCAATTTCAATCTGTTGCCCTTGTTTCAAATCGGCATAAAGCGTGCTTAAAGTTAAATGCGCCTGAGCAATATTTACATCATCACCACGCAAAATAAGCCGATTTGCGCGCGCAAATATTTCAACCCCTAATACCCCCGCAATTAAATCTAAATTCTTGCCAAACTCACCACAAAGCAATGCTGTAAGTTTATTATTATCAAAAGATAATTCCTGACTATTTATATTTTTGAGCTGACTCAAACCACCTCTACTCCATTTTCTCTAACCAACTCACCCTTAAGAGAATGCCTATCTCCAGCTATAATTTTTATATCTCTGATTGAGCCAATTAAATCAGGTGATCCATCAAAATGCACCGCTTGCAAATATGGTGAACGACCACCAATTTGACCAGAAACTCGCCCTCTCTTATCAATTAAAACAGGCATTATTTGACCAACCATATTCTTATTAAACTCATCTTGTTGCTCATTTAATAATATTTGTAACCGCGCTAACCTCTCTACCCGAACAGGCTCTGGCACTTGATCTTGCATCAATGCCCCTGGTGTTCCAGGGCGAGGTGAATATTTAAACGAATAAGCCGATGAATAACCAACCTGTTTGATAAGATTTATTGTTTCTTCAAAATCTTTGTCACTCTCACCAGGAAATCCAACAATAAAGTCACCCGAAATTGCAATATCAGGGCGTGCTTTTTTTATCTTCTCAATCAGATTAAGATATTTTTTGCTGGTGTGAGAGCGGTTCATTGACTTTAATATTTTATCTGATCCCGATTGCACAGGCAGGTGCAAATAAGGCATGAGTTGCGCTAAATCACCATGCGCTGCAATTAAATCATCGCCCATATCATTTGGGTGAGACGTAGTATATCGCAACCTCTCTAAACCCTCAATTTGCGCTAACCGATGTAAAAGCTTTGCAAGAGATGTCGCAACTCCGTGCTCATTTTCTCCATGATAGGCATTTACATTCTGCCCAAGCAGAGTAATTTCTCTTACCCCGCCTGCAACCAAATTTTTTGCCTCAGCAATAATCGCTGCAACAGGACGAGACTGCTCAACACCTCGAGTATAAGGAACAACACAAAATGTGCAGAATTTATCACAACCCTCCTGCACGGTTAAAAAGGCAGTTAGACCACGCTTTATAGTGCTAGATTTTTTTGCTTTTGGAAGAAAATCAAACTTATCTTCTTTGGGGAATTGAGTGTCAATCACTCGCTCATCATTGGCCTTTTTTACCATTTCGGGTAGACGATGATAACTTTGTGGGCCAAAAACAAGATTAACCACAGGGGCGCGTTTCATAATTTCTTCACCCTGTGCCTGCGCTACACAACCAGCAACTCCAATCAATGTTTCTTTGTCATTTGATTTGCGCCGCTCTTTCAACTCTTTCATGCGACCAAGCTCTGAAAATAATTTCTCCGAAGCTTTTTCTCTAATGTGGCAAGTATTGAGCAAAATTAAATCAGCATTTTCAATGTCTGAGATATTTTCATATCCATGCGGCACTAATGCATCAATCATGCGATTAGTATCATAAACATTCATCTGACAGCCAAAGGTTTTTATAAAAAGTTTTTTCATATATTTAGCTAATTTCACCCCGATTTAATGCCACTAAAGTTTTTCTAACTTCTGTCTCACATATTTTAGTAATTTTTTTTCTATCATCGCTAGCCTTTATTTCAATTGGTCTACCAAATGAAACAACCACTTGTTTAACATCAGAGTTTAATATTTGTTTGATATTTTTCCACGCTGATGCTGATTTATCCCAAGCAAGATTAGATCTACCAAAGCGAGGAATTTGTAAACCTTGTATTTTTGTATATGCAATTGTTAATGGCTGTATCACAATTTTTTCAGCCTGCTTCTCTCCCTGCTTCATAGTAGCAAAAACAGCACCAACTAAAGCTGATCGAAACGGCATTAAATGTCTGCCATTATTTGAACCCCCTTCAGCAAATAACACCAAAGCCCCACCATCATTCAATCTTTTAGCCATTTCATTTGATGTGCGTTTTGTATCAGTTTTGCGCGTGCGGGCAACAAATATTGTTTTTTGTAATGATGCAAAAAAACCAACTAATGGCCATTTAGCTATTTCACTTTTTGCAATAAAACTAATATTTGCACATGATCCAATAGCAATAATATCAAGCCAAGATATATGATTTGCTACTAATAGGGTTGGGTATTTGCTTTGAACTTTGCCAATTACTTTAACTTTAAGACCAAAGAAAACCGCCAAAAGCCTATAAAAGCCGCGCGGCA
>Ga0256839_1006176_pt1 | contig 10661 bp, 10 predicted proteins | sample 354166metaG_FD_185968 | JGI IMG/M metagenome (GOLD analysis project Ga0256839, IMG submission 185968) | Hydrothermal vent microbial communities from Mid Atlantic Ridge, Atlantic Ocean - 354-166 | ecosystem: Environmental > Aquatic > Marine > Hydrothermal vents | place: Atlantic Ocean: Mid... | reverse complement strand
CCTGGATACAGGAATTGGTGTCCGATGCGGGAGTCTGAACACATGCCTTCGCGGACGCGGTTGATGTTGGCGCCGTAGGCCTCACACAGATTGGCCATCTCGTTGATGAATGAGATTTTGGTCGCCAAGAAGTTGTTCGATGCGTATTTGACCATCTCGGCACTGAGCACATCCATGATAAAGATCGGATGCCCGTTGCGGACAAATGGATCGTACAGATCACGGAACATCTCCCCGACCATATCGCACTCAACACCAACGACCACACGGTCGGGCTTGTTGAAATCCATCACCGCATCGCCTTCCTTGAGAAACTCTGGATTGTCGGCGACATGAAACTCGATATCGCCAACGATGGATTTGATCCGATCGCGAACACGGAAGGTGGTGCCAACGGGCACGGTGGATTTGACGACGATGACCTTGGCTTTGGCATCTGGGCCCAGCTCTTTGATGGCGTTGCCAATGTCCTCGGCGGCTCCATCAATGTAGGACATATCCGTATGGCCCTTGTCATCTGACGGAGTCCCGACGCAGATGAAGATCATGTCCGCGCTCTGATAGGCGGCCTTCTTATCCAAAGTGTACTTGAGACGGCCGGATTGACGATTCTTGACCATCAAGTCCGTCAATCCGGGCTCGTAGATCGGGCAGATGTCGGCCTCGAGCTTCTTGATCTTCTCAGGATCGACATCCAGGCAGGTGACATCGTTGCCTGTATTGGCAAAGCACACTCCGGTGACAAGACCTACATATCCGGTACCAACCATGGTCAGTTGCATCGTACTTATCCCTTCACTTTCCGCTCATATCCGTTGACTGATGAATTCTCAAGGACTGGCAGTGTAGACCCCAATCATCGGGATTGGCAGCCGAGGAATCATTGAGAATCTGCGATCAGGCGTGACAACGGGTGGGTCGATCACTACGATCGTCATGGGTCCGATTCTCGGACGCTGATGTCTACGACCAGTTCATACGAGGGTTCTGATGAGCACCAACACCACTGCACGCAAATCAGGCCGAAAGGCCAAAACCGAAGAAAAAGCCGCCGCTCGGGCAGCCAATACAGGAGCCCTCTCGGCCCTGACGGCTGATCGACATGAGCTCTACCAACTCTCCGTCCAGAATGTCGAAGCCGAGATCGACTTTATTGATGAAGAATTTGAGAGCATCCGAGGCAAAAAAGCCAAGTCCCTCCGCGAAGATTTCTGTGGCACCGGGAACACCTCGGTCGAATGGATCAAACGCCGCAAATCCAACACCGCCATCGGACTCGATATCGATCAGCCAACCCTCGACTGGGGCACTGAGCATCACATCGCCAAACTCAATGACGAACAAAAATCGCGTGTCACGCTCCTCAATCGCAATGTTCTGGAACCCGGCGATGCGGCTGGGACTGATTGCGTCCTGGCGATGAACTTTTCCTACTGGCTCTTCAAAACCCGCGATGAACTCCGAAACTACTTCAAATCGGTTCGAGATTCACTTGGAAAAGATGGCATCTTCTTCCTGGACCATTACGGCGGCTCCGAAACCATGACCGAAACCGAAGAAACCAAAACCATCGACGCTGGTGGCGGTCGATCATTCACCTACATCTGGGAACAAGCGGCCTACAACCCCATCACTGGAGACATGAAATGCCATATCCATTTCAAATTTCCCGACAAAACCCGGATGAACAAGGCCTTTACCTACGAGTGGCGACTCTGGACGATGGTCGAAATCCGCGAACTGCTGTCTGAAACCGGGTTTGCCAATGTTGATGTCTATTGGGAAGGCGAAGACGAGGACGGGGAAGGCAACGGCCAATACGAAGCAACCCTTGAAGGAGAAGCCGATCCCGCCTTTATCTCCTACATTGTCGCCTACGACTGAGCATCAGACCCAATCTCTCGATAGAATCACATGATGCAAGGCGTTGTCCAAATCCCAGATGAACTCAAATCCCTCGAAGACATCATCGCTTCGGGTTTTGGTGCCGTCGAACAAATCTTTGCCAAGCAATTGGTTTCAGACCTAGAACCCGTCGATCAAATGTGCGAGCATGTCGAACGCTATCGAGGCAAAATGCTCCGCCCAATGCTCGTGCTCCTCTGTGGAGCGGCCGCCAATCCGAAACTGGGCAAACTCCTCTCCAACGGGAAAACCGATCATGTCCTGTCAAAGTCCCACATCGTCTGCGGTGCCGTCTGCGAGATGGTGCATATGGCGACCCTTGTCCACGATGATGTCCTTGATGAAGCCGAGATCCGCCGTCGGGGCAAAACGATCAACGCGATGAAGGGCAACGAAACCTCCGTGATTCTCGGAGACTACCTCATCGCCAGTTCGTACGAACTCTGTTCGTCGCTCGGTTCGCCGATTCCCAGCCGCATCGTCGGCAAGGCCTCGGCGGTCATGTGTACCGGAGAACTCCTCCAACTCCACAACCGCAACAACTTTGACCTTGATGAACCGACCTACTTTGAGATTCTGAAGCGCAAGACGGCTGCTTTGATCGGGGCGGCCTGTGAACTCGGTGCCTTGGGTACCCTTGGATTCGATCAGCAAAGCCATCCAACGGTCCAGGCCTTGCTTGGGTTTGGAACCAATCTGGGGATCGCATTCCAGATTCAAGACGATGTCCTTGATCTGACCGGAACCGAAGATTCGGTCGGCAAATCCGTCGGCAAAGACCTCGAAAAAGGCAAACTCACCTACCCGCTCATCCATCACTTGGTCAATACGCCTTCCAAATCACGATCCATCGAACTCATTACCGCCATCTCCCACAGCGACCAATCCGGACTCCCCGAACTCATCGAACTGGTCAACCAAACCGAGTCGATCGCGGCGACTCAAAAGATGGCGTTGTCCTTTGTTCAAGGTGCCAAATCCAACTTGGCCTTGATTCCAGACAACCCAGGCCGACCGATGCTCGAACTGATCGCCGATGCGGTCATTGCTCGTTCACACTGAAAGCTTTGACAGAGGACTTTGATCTATGCCCAAGCGTGTGTTCAAGCTCTATCAACGCAAACGACTCGTCAATATCAACGCCAACATCATCGCGGCGGGCTTGATCTCCATCGCGCTGACCAAACTGCCCATCCATTGGATATCAGGCATGATCGGCGAAGAAAAAAAACTCCTCATCTCCATCATCGCCTATGTTCTTGATACGGTGATGGATGTCTTTGTCTATTACGCGCTCCACTGGGTCGCCAACCATTGGAATCCGCATGGACATCATCCTGAGATTGATCAGCGATCCAAACTCAAACAATTTGCCCGCGAAGCAACGCGCGTCCAAGCCGAGCGAGTCGCCTTGGTTCCGGTCTTTATGGTCTTGTCGATGGGTGGGATGTGGTCACTCCAGAAATTCGCAGACATCAGCGCTTCGTGGTCTTTCGTGATCGCCTTCGTCTCAGCCATGCTCATCACACGCGTCATCCACACCATCTGGGGCATCAAAACAGGCACCTTCAAAGACAATCTCTTGGCATGTGATTGTGAATGTCACGACGGAGACGCCGATGGCATGACCAATAACCAAAAAAAGGTTGGCGAAAAGATCACACAGGATTCCAACTAACCATGTGCGGCATCGCAGGCATCATCAAAATTCACGACCCCAAAGACGGCCCCCCACCGCCGCCCTTGGAAGCCATCCCCGAATCCTGGCTCGATATCCTCGACGACTCCATCAAACACCGAGGCCCCGACGGCCAAGGCCGCTTCCGCGACCGGGCCACCCGCGACGACGGCACCATCGTCGACATCGCCCTGGTCCACCGCCGGCTCAGCATCATCGACCACGAGGGCGGCTCCCAACCCATGGTCCACGACGGCGACCGCCTCCGCCCCGACCTCACCTACCAACCCGGCGAATCGCCCGTCATCGCCAGCGAGATCGAGCCCAACAAACCACTCGTCGCCGTCGTCTTCAACGGCTGCATCTACAACCACCGCAAACTCCGCAAAGAACTCGAAGCGGCCGGGCATGTCTTCGAGACGGATCATTCAGACACCGAAGTGCTGATCCACGGCTGGCGGCATTGGCAAGGAGAACTACAAGACAAACTCGATGCCATGTACTCGTTCCTGCTATGGGACAGAGAGACCAGACAAATCGTCAATGCTCGTGATTTTTCAGGCGAAAAACCTCTGTATTCCATGACGATGGACAATGGTGAAGTGGTCTATTCATCGTTGATTTCATCGTTGATCCACACCAGCCTAACTTGGAATCCCGGTTCTCCGCTTATTGACCCCATGTTCCAAGAAGGCTCCTCATGGATTAATAATGGATTCGAACAAATCTCGATGACATCATGGATGTACCAATCGATCCCCAATACTTGGCTCCTCTTCCCGAAGGATCCAAAAGGCTCGTTCCAAATCAACCGTCCGAAACAAGTCGTTGCAGATCGGGAATGCAGACTGGGTTTCAAACTCCGCAGTTCGGCATCCAGTGTTGAATCCATGCAATCCATCATCGAAGAGAGCGTTTCTAGCCGGATCGAATCCGATGTGCCACTGGGCGTGTTTCTTTCTGGCGGGGTTGATTCAGCATTAATAGCTGCAATCGCACAGCGGTATAGACAAGATATGAAGACCTTTACCGTACGCATGCCAAGCAAGGCCTTCGATGAATCCGATGCCGCCCTCGAAACCGCGAAGTTCATAGGCACGCATCATACAACTCTCGAATGTGATCCAAATCCTGCGTCTGATCTTATCGAACTCATTGAACAACTGGGCCACCCATTTGGGGACAGCTCAATCCTACCGACATATTGGGTCTCCAAAGCCGCTCGCAAGCACATCAAGGTCGCGCTCTCCGGAGATGGCGCTGACGAACTTTTTGGTGGGTATCGGCGATACACGATTACGCCAACGCTCAACCGGTGGCGCAGCGTGTTGAAGCATCTCCCCACATCACTACTCAATCAAAGATCACCCAATAGCAAATCGACATATCTCGCACGACTCGCAACTGCCGCGCGATATGGAGGCTACTCCGATCTCCTCTCTATTTTCCCTACCCCGGATCTACTCAAACTCGTCGAGTTTGTCCATGAAGACATGGCACCGATCTTTCGCTTTATTCAAATCGACGACCCACTTTTTCATGATTTTAGAGACTATCTCCCAGATGACTTGCTCCGAAAGACCGACACCGCATCGATGGCTGTAGGGCTCGAAGTCCGTGCCCCGTTTCTCGCGAAAGACCTCGTCAAAGCTGCACTCAGCACCCCCCTCGACATCCTCATGCCCAACGGAGAGCGTAAAGGCCTCCTCAAACAAGTCGCTCGCAAATACCTCCCAGACCACATCGTCGATCGTCCAAAGCAGGGCTTCGCCATCCCCATCGGTGAATGGTTCCGCACAGACTATGGCCACATGCGACAACTCCTCCACGACCACCTCCACTCAACCGACCCATTCCCAGGCCTGACAGACGCAGGCGTCAACATCAACATGAAATTCGTCAATCAGATGCTCCGCGAGCATGACGCCGCGGGTGAAAAATCAATCAACCCCTGGCACGGCCGCGACCACTCCCAACGCCTCTACATGCTCCTGGTCCTGAGCATCTGGAGCAAATGGCTCGATCGGATTCGCCAAGAACCGGTGGCACAGGCGTCCCGCCTGTGATGACTTTTTACACCATTGATCTTCTGTCTGAATAAAAAAACACAGGCGGGACGCCTGTGCCACGGGTTTCAGTTAGCCCTGAGCAATTTTCCCATCCAGATGCACATCCATCTGCGGATACGGAATCCCAATGTTGGCACCGTCCAAAGCGTACTTCACATCACGGGTCAGTTGATCACTCACCGCCCAGAAGTCCGCCGAATTACACCATACCCGCACAGACCAATCAATCGACGATCCACCCAGTCCGGTCAGGACAGCCGCCGGTTCAGGGTCTTGAAAAACACCGCTGCACGCCTTGGCCGCTGCTACCAGAACCTCACGGGTCTTGTCAATATCAGCGCCATAGTCAGTACCAACAGACACCGAGACTCGGCGTGTCTCGTGGTGCGATATATTCTCAATCGTTCCACCAAAGACTGAACCATTGGGAACAATGATGCGTCGGTTGTCAGGCGTATCAAAGGTCGTCGTAAAGAGTCCAATCTCGATGACCTTGCCAGTGGTGCCGCCTGCATTGGCCACATCACCGACTTTGAACGGACGGAAGAACAGCAGCATCACCCCAGCGGCCACATTACCGAGCATCCCCGACATCGCCATGCCGACGGCAAATCCAGCCGCCGCAAGCACCGCAGCGAAACTCGTCGTCTCAACACCGAGCGTTCCAAGAATCGCAATCCCGCCGGCAAAGAGGACAAAGTACCGAACCATGTTGCCAAGGAATCTGGAGAGTGTTTCTTCAACATTGGCCTTGCGACACGCTTTGGTGGTCAACCCCTTGATCCACCCAGCGATAAACATCACCGAAACAATCAGCACGATTGCCAGAAGTACCGGTTGGCCGATGGTTTCCCATGCGAGGATCCATGTGTCGCCGCTCATGTCGCCGCTGGACAGGCGAGAAACGAGGTCGCCGAATCCTTCGGCCGCCCCTGATTCGCTGGCTGCTTGGGCTGTCTCAACAACCATCTCGGTGGTTTGTGCTGCCTCTTCTTGCATGGTCATTCCCTCTTCCTTAGAAAGTTGTGTGTTTGAAATATTGACTCGATTGAACTTGGCACTGAAGCTAGAATTGCCAACCCACAGTGACATCGAAGTAAAGGTCGTTATTGTCTTTTATTCCACCGGGCTCAGAATCAAATTTATGGGTGAGTTTGAACTGAAGATTCATATTGCTCTCTTTGTCCAAAAGAATATTGAGTTTGATATTGTTGTTGAGTCGATCGCGAGAGACCATAGACACATCCACGAAATATTCGGTTCCTGCTTCAAGATTGACTGTTTCATTGAAACTGTGTTTGAGATCGATTCCTGTGACAAGGGCTTCTGGGCGAAACTCGTTGGATGACCCTCCAAATGACTTGGACCCGCCGAATCCGGTTCGGCCTTTGAGATAGGTTGTTTTGTTTTTGATGAATTGGTAACTGATGCCTCCATGGGCTGTCACACGATATTCCCAATCCTGAAACTCGTCGAGTTCATAACTGGCGGTGGTCCACCACCCAACTTTATGCCCCTCTGGAGCGAGCCATTCATGTCGAAAGTTCAACTCGAGTCTATTCTGTGAATCAATCCCATTGCGTGTTGCAAATCGATATTCTGATTCAAACTTGGTCATGTATTTTTTGGATTTCCTCTTGGTATTGAACTGAAGATTCAGATTCTGGTTCCTTGTATTTCCAGATGAAGAGTTGAATCCGAAGCGAACTGACCGTTTCCATCCAGTCCAAAACGATGGGCCTTTGTCTTTCTTGACAATCTCAGCCGGTGGCGACGGGGTTGCATTGGTCGTGACGGCTTTCTTGGCTTGCTCAGGCGGTGGCGATTTGGGTGGCGGAGCAGAATTGGCCGATTCAGAACCCGGCTCACCCAAGGCCCCGACCGCAATCGCGTGGGCACTGGCGCGATCCAGATTCAGCTTGGCGATCTGCACCTGTTCCAATGCCTGCGCATAGGCAACTTTGGCTTGTTGGAGTTCGGCCAACGCCGCCGCCGCTTCGTTGTCGGCATCAACACGCCCAAAACATGGGAGAGCCAGTACCAAGACCAGTCCAATAGCCGTTATTCGTCCGATGGCCATCACGCCACCTCCCCTTGCTGTTGTTGAATCAACCGTCATTTTACCTGAAACTTGGCAAGAACTCGCCCAAATCAGGCGCGAAGGACACATCGCTGGTCCCAATCGTGTAGCATTGTACCAGTTCTGTCGATCTAGCCGAAGAACATGCCGGGACGAACCCCATGAATTTTGAGGCCTGCAATGGATAATCCGACACACCCTACCTCGGCAACCCGACGCCAAGTTCTGCACCTTGGAGCCAAAGCGGGGTCAATTCTTGCCATCAGCGGACTTCTCTCAGGGCTGGGAGGATGCCAGAGCGGATCCAAACGCAAGAAACGATCCGACAACATGATCGGCCAACCAATCCCCGCCGACCCCATCATCAACACCCGATCCCCCCTCCCAGTTGCCCCTCCACCCACCTACAACCCCACCTCTTCAACTTCAGCGAGTTTGACCCAACTCCCAGATTTTGTCATCCCCCGCATCAAATGGACCCGAGGCAAAACCAAAGCCAACTTGGCCGACCCAATGTCGCGGGTGACACGAATCACCGTCCACCACGACGCCATTAGTCCATTGCCCTCAGGAAGATACGCCGAATCTGTCCGTCGGCTCGTCGCTATCCGAAGGGGGCACTTGGGGAACCATTGGGCGGACATTGGATACCACTACGCCATCGACCCCGCCGGTCGGGCTTGGCAAGGAAGGCCACTGACCTTCCAAGGCGCCCATGTCAAACACCACAATCCAGGCAACATCGGGATCGTCCTGTTTGGAAACTACGAAAAAGCCCGACCCACCAGCAAAGCCCTCGACACCCTCAATTCCCTGATCGCCCATGAGATGCGGCGGTTCAGCGTCCCGCTGAGCCGCGTCTATACGCACAGAGAGCTCCGCAGCACCGCATGCCCAGGTCGCAACCTCCAAGTTCAGATGGTCCGTATTCGGCAACCAAACGGCGTACTGGCGATGCTCACCGATCGCGCGACTCAGGCCTAAACGCCAACGATCCGCTTAGAGTTCAGAAGACTCCACCAACTCATCCATCGATGGCTCAATCTCTTTGTGACCAAAGATCGCCGATCCCACGCGCACAAGATTGGCACCCTCTTCGATGGCGACTTCATAGTCCCCTGACATTCCCATCGACAGGAGATTGAAGTGTTCCTCACCAACCCCGGCCTTGACCAAATCATCAAAGATCTCTCGGCAACGCGAGAAATGAACCCGGGAAGACTCAGGGTCCTCGGTAATCGGAGCCATGGTCATCAATCCACGCACACGGACATTGATCATGGTGTCGATCTGCTCGGCAATCGCGCCAAGGGCTGCAATCGGAAGTCCGGATTTGGATTCTTCCCCTGAGACATTGACCTGAACCAGCACATCAATTACACGATCAAGCTTGTTGGCAACCACCTGCAGTTCCTCAGCCAGTCGCAACGAATCAACCGAATGGATCAGACGGGTGCAATCAGCGATTTTCCGCGCCTTGTTCCGTTGCAGATGCCCGATCATGTGCCAGCGAACCGGATCAGAAACATCAATCTTGGAATCCACAGATGTTCGAGGCAGCGATTTGATCCGATCAAACCATTCACTGATCACCCCGGCCCGTTGGGCAAGTTGCTGGACACGGTTCTCACCAAAGTCCCGATGCCCCAGCTCGATGAGTTCACGAATATTCTCGGGTTCGGCGTACTTGGCAACCGCAATCATATACACCGATTCGGGCGTTCTGCCTGATCGAATAGCCGCCTGGGCAACCCGTTCTTTGACTTCTGTGTAGCGATCTGCAAGTTCTGTCATTGTGGCTCCGAATTCTCAAAATGATCTATCCATCAATTCCATGGTCATGGCAAGCGAAATTGAAGCACACTATGGTGAGCCGAAGGGCTTTCGACGACCCGGCGAAGTTGGGGCTTCGGTGCCATCGACTTCAGGTTTTTGTTTCCACTTACCATATCCGAGCTCTTTGTCTCGCTCGCTTGGGTCTTGGGCATCGGAGGTCAAACCAAAGCGTGGGTCCAGGGTCGAATCTGCCCCACTGGCCTGCTTGAGTTCAACACGCCTCTTTTGAAGATCGCGGCATCCAGAAGATACGGTCAGTACCAAAAGCCCGATCGCCAGAGTCCCAAGAGATCGCCCAATGCGAATGTGGGTCGTTGTTGTGTGTGTATTCATCAGGACAGTATACGCAAGCCAACTACAACGGATCGCGCGGAATGTCCGGCCCGGCACTATGAGGCGGAGCCACCAAACCCGGGTCTGGGGTCTCTATTCGACTGTTGAGGTCCATCATACGCGATTCGAGCCGTTGCATGCGGGTGCTCAACTCATGGACGGCCTTGCTCAACTCATCAAACTGCTCGCGTGCCCGTCCGCCATCGACCTCAAGATACCCCAAGGCCTCTTCGATCTTGTCCAAGCGGTCTCGATCTGAATGGAATGATTGGTCTGGACTCATGCCTTGATTGTAGTCAAGGAAATGATTAGCTGGCTTTGGGAAGCGAGATGAGCTTGCCTTGGGTTTCGTCACAGACGATCTTGTTTCGACCAGTTTCTTTGGCTTTGTACAAGTTGGCGTCCGAATGTTCGATCCAAGGCCCTGGCTGCATGGTCGGACCATCAACACAACCCGTGATTCCCATCGACAGGGTGATCTTCCGATCTGGATGCCTCGACCAATGCATGGCTTCACATTCACTCCGGATCCGATCGCAGAGCCCAAGTGCCTGTTCTGGGCTGGTCTCAGGAAGAATGATCGCAAACTCTTCGCCGCCGTATCGGCACGCGATATCACTCTTTCGGATATGGCTCATCAAAAGGTTGGCCACACCAGAAATCACCGCATCACCCGCGGGATGCCCGAATGAATCGTTGACTGATTTGAAATGATCAATATCAATCATGACCATCGTAAGCCCTTTGGAATGACGAAGAC